>ENA-UPSB01002589-UPSB01002589.1-bioreactor-metagenome-genome-assembly--contig:-NODE-2589-length-16418-cov-16.767952_pt1 | contig 16418 bp, 10 predicted proteins | sample MGYA00238182_ERZ773286 | MGnify/ENA primary metagenome ERZ773286 (study PRJEB29026, sample SAMN07631240) | bioreactor metagenome | isolation source: Switchgrass digestor | place: USA: Dartmouth... | reverse complement strand
GCCTCACAACATGTACATTCAGCTGCTGACTTATGGAGGTTTTCCGCTTCTTATCGTCGTCGTGGGGTTGATGCTTCGCGGTGCATGGCTTGCCTGGAGAAAACTTAAAAGCTGCAAAGGCGAAAACAAGTATCTTTACGCTGCAGTCCTTACCATAATATTGGCTATCTTGGTTTATAGCATGGGAGGAAGTGTTTTCGCCGCCAGGCAAAAGATCGGTTTTCTCTTCTGGGCTTTGTACGGCATAGCTGTGGCACTGCCGGAAAGGGGCAAAGGTAAGGCTTGAAAGGAGTTGTGATGATAAAACCTTGATATCTGGTTTATTTTGCCTACGTGATCGATGACTGCGCAAAGGGAATAGACTTGGGTATAATGGATTTGTCATGGTGGACAGATTATGTCTTTAAAACTCGATGTAGAGTCCATCCTTTTATCGTAAAATACGCTCCTTAATGCTTGGCTTAGACGAGCTTGAAAGGTACAAAGCCACTTTGAAGCTTTCAGAGATATTGTTATCCACATTTATGTACCTAGGTTAAAACTGCCTGCGACCGAGACGCCCTCCTTAAAGCCAAATCTAATTATATTTGCCAAAAATACATAAAGTAAGGTAAAATGTTAACAGGTAATGGTATTTTTCGATCCTATTGACGTGTGATTTTATTATTCAATCTCACGTTGCATTAAATTAAGTACCAAGCATTGGAGGTTCATTATGAAGGCTTTTCGTAAAAGTTGTGTTTTGAAGTTATCTATTGATTGGTTTCTCTCTTGTGTTTTATGTGTTTTGTTGGCTTTTTATTTGCGGTTGGAAGGCAGCGTATTCGCTTACGTTCAATTAATACTTCCTTATATATTCGTGTCTACGGCGGCTTTATTCGTTGCTGAATTTATCTGGCGACTTCCTCTGCGTTCTTGGCGAAGCACGGGAATCCCGGATCTGATGGCGTTATTAAAGGCCATGATATTTTTTGGTCTATCTGTTTCTGGGTTATGCTTCATTGGGGGGACGGCTTTTCGGGTGCCGCGCAGCATTCCCATTATACATGCCTTTCTATCGATGCTAGCTTTGGGCGGGTCACGGATGCTTTTCAGGTGTTATTATGAACGTCACGGCTGTAAATTTTCAAGGCAATATAGCGATGCCAAAAATATCCTGATAGTCGGCGCTGGCGAGGCAGGAACGATGATTGCCCGCGAGATGCTTCGTCATCCCGAGGCAGGCCTTAAGCCCATCGGTTTCTTGGATGACGACCCAGCAAAGAAGGGCATCAGGATATTAAATCTTCCCGTCTTTGGCCCCATTGCCTCCTTACCCGAAGAGGTAGAGAGGCACAACATAGAGGAGGTTTTAATAGCAATACCTTCCGGTGATGGTCGCCTTGTGCGGCGAATTGTGGATTTGTCTCATAAAGTCAACGTCTCTTATCGAATTATCCCGGGAGTTTATCAGGTCCTTTCCGGAGCCGTCTCCATATCGCAAATTCGTAAGGTGGACATAGAAGATCTACTTGGCAGGAAACCTATTAAGCTCGATATTGACGCCATATCGAAATATCTAAGGGGCAAACGCATCCTTGTGATGGGGGCGGGGGGATCCATAGGATCTGAGATCGTCAGGCAGGTTGCGTGTTTCGACCCTGAATTTATGGTTCTTCTTGGAAGGGGTGAAAACAGCTTATTTGAGCTTGAACTTGAGATCAAAGCTTCATTTCCGGACCTCAAGTATAAATTGATCATCGCGGATGTTCAGAATCGTCAAAAGCTTGAAAGCGTCTTTAAGGAAATTAGACCTCAAGTAGTGTTTCACGCTGCAGCACATAAACACGTTCCCATGATGGAAGAAAATGTTGACCAGGCCATAATAAACAACGTAGGCGGCACGAAGAACGTAGCGGAGTTGGCGCTAAAATGGGGTGTAGAGCGCTTTGTAAACATCTCGACGGACAAGGCCGTTAATCCAACATCCGTCATGGGAGCCTCGAAGCGCATCGCCGAGATGGTCGTGCGCTACATCGCTTCAAAGGCAAAGCCAGGGCAGACCTTCGTTTCGGTGAGATTTGGGAATGTCTTGGGGAGCCGAGGCAGCGTAATTCCTATATTCAAGCGTCAGATAGCAGAAGGTGGGCCTGTAACAGTGACGCATCCTAAGATGAAACGTTACTTCATGACCATCCCCGAGGCCGCACAGCTCGTTTTGGAAGCTGCGGCATTGCCATATAATGGAAAAGTCTACGTCCTAGATATGGGTGAGCCGGTGATGATAAAAAATTTGGCGGAAGATCTCATTAAGCTATCAGGATTTACGCCCTACGAAGACATCGATATAGTTTATACGGGATTAAGGCCGGGGGAGAAGCTTTTCGAGGAGCTCTTGACGGCAGAGGAAGGCACCGTAGAATCACCCCATGAGAAGATCTTCATTGCCAATCAAAACGACATCGACGAAAGCTTTTGCGAGAAGCTCGATTATTTACTCAAGGTAGCTCATGAAGGGGATGTTAAAGAAATCATAGCCACGATAAAATCGATCGTTCCCAATTTTAGGGTTGATAAAGAAAACTTGCTTCTGCAGACAGGATCACTATAAAGAATATCTAAAAATACACCTCCAGCCTTGTGATGAGGTGGAGGTGTATTTAATTATGTTTAAAATTAAATCCTTCGAAGGTAAGACTTAAGCAGCGCCATCTTATCAGCGCTTTCCGGATTCTTTGAAGAGTTGTCTATAAATTCCTTGACGAAGGCGGCAAATATCCCGACGAAAAGCCCAAGAAAGCCGGCAACGATGATCATTAGCTTGCGTTTGGGCTTCACCTTTAACTCCGGGGGAAAGGCTGGATCTATCACCTGCAAAACCAAACCTTCGCTTGCTTCGGCCATGATGGCGGCTTGGTATTGCTGCAGCAACGTTTCGTATAAGGTCTCCTGAAACTTCAGATCACGAAGCTTACGTGCATACTCTATACCAACCTTCGGGATCTCTTTAAAGGCAGGGATGGGATTTGGACCGCCCCCCGCCTTGGCCTCAAGCTTTTTAAGCTCGCTTTTAAGCCCCGTCAGCTCTGCCTGCAATCGTTGAACCTGTGGATTTTGAACAGTTGCGTATGTTTTAGCCGCCTTTAATTCTACCTCCTTGACGGCTATCTGAGCCTGTATGTTCGCTATTGAATCCATCAACGCCTGCGTTTGAACATCTACGTTAAGGAGGCCCGACTCCATCTGATACTTTTGAAAATCTTCTTCTGCCTGTATTAAGTTGTGGTGTGTGCGCTTGAGTTGATTTTCCAGGAAAAGGCGTTGTTGAGATACTTGAGTTAACGCCAGGTCTTGAAGCAAGTCTTGAAGCACATCGACAATAGCGTTAGTCATATCTGCAGCCATGACTGGATCTTTATCCTCGATAGCAATCGTTATTAGACTTGTCTTCTCATCGACTTTAGCGCTTATTGCTCCGGAGAGGGCATTGCGTGCAGCATCTCTTTTTTCGGCATGATAGTAATCCATTAGGTTAAATTTATCAATTATACTGTCAACTACGGTGCGACTTTTTATAATGCCCACAACTAAGTCAGCCGTTGTCTTTATGGCGCCGGACTGAATGGCCAATGTTCGAAACTCCGGGGGGATCATCGACAATATGCTAGCAGGAAGTTGCCCGGCAAGCGATTGTGGCGGCACAAGGTGAGTTTCTGCCCTGTAAATAGGAGTCATTATAAACCCCAGTATCAAGGCAACCAAGCCCGCCAGAAAGGTTGTAGCGATTATCAACCTTTTATGCTTGGCCAAGACCAATGCCAGGTCGAGCAGGTCTATTTCGTCTTCCTCATATGAAGCTTCGTATTGAGCTTCAGGTGCAGATGCTTGCCCTCTAGGAATCGACTTTTGGCCGTCCTGTTTCTGTTCATTTTCCAAAAAACTCACTCCTTTAACCGAAGCGATAAAATCTTCGTCGCACAACTTGATTTTAGTCGTTGCTGTCTAAAGCATCTACGATTACAGCGGCACTTATAGCAGTCTTATATACAATGTCAATTAAATCACTTGTTCTTCGGAGGTCGGATACTACCTGGATTTTTTCAGGCACTATTATGGTATCGCCTCGTTCAAGGTACGACGGTTTTTTTAAGTGACCGACACGCACGGCGCTGCCGTCGGCCTTAAGTATATACACCTTGCCTCTGTCGGCATTGGTCCCGTAACCGCCGGCTTTTTGGATGTAGTACTCATAAGTTGTGTAGGGCTCATACACAAAGGATGAAGGATTTAGCACGTTGCCGGCTACGTTAACCGTCTGAGCCTCGCGAGGTATATGTAGGCGGTCGCCTTCCTCAAGCACGAGGTCGTAAGGGGTCTTTTTAAGTAAAGTTGGCGGGTCTTCGAGCCTAATTACCACGCGGCCTGTTGCCCTTGTTTGCCTTAATACGTCGAGCATTCTTCGTTTTTGCTGGGTTTCCATTTCCACAAGCTTTGCATCCTCGGAAGTCAAGGAAGAAGCAGTGCCTGCGGCGCTTGCCGTGTAAAGTTCACGCTCCAGCCGCTTGACCATCTCGTCGATGCTTTGCCGTTGAGACTCGCGCACCGATTCCCTCGTAAATATGGCCCCCGGCAAGAAGGCACGGCTGGTATATCCTCCGGCACGCTCGATTAGGTCGGACAAAGTCTCACCTTTCTTTATGGTATATGTCCCTGGGTATTTAACCTCACCTGAAATCGTGACGGTTGCGTACAAATCCCATTCCGGTACGGCCCTGACGAATATGTAGTCGTTCATCTCAAGAGGAATGTCATTTTTAGGGTCCCCTTTCATCGCTTTTTCCAGGTCAACCAGCAGATGTTGAGTTACAGGACCTTGTTGTGTCACGGTCACCCTGGTTATTTCAGCCTGGTTCGAGGCCATGTAGCTAAGCCCGCCGGCTCTGCTTATAACTTCAGAAAGCTTTGTTATGCCCGGTTCTATCGCATATTGTCCGGGGGTGGCTACTGGTCCCGTTATGCGAACCGTACTTGTGCTCCGAGCGACGGGAAAAAGCCTCACGATATCGCCATCCTGCACGGCAAATTTCTGCATGAAGTCTTTGCCTAGGGTATCTAGATCGCCTTCGACCAGCGTAAGGTAGCGGCGGTCTTCTACTCGCATGATTTGAACTCGGCCCTTAAAGGACTGCCCTGTGAGTCCGCCTGCCATATCTATGAGGTCACCTAGCCTAATCCTTTCTTTTATTTCGTATAGCCCTGGTCTTTTTACATTTCCGACAATACCGACTAATTGCCCAACCTCACCAATGAAGATCACGTCGCCTGGCATGAGTCTTATATCGTTTGTAGTATCCCCTTTAAGGAGCATATCGTACATATCAAAAGTAGTTATAACCTTGCCGTTTCTTCTGACCTCTATGTTGCGCATGGAGCCGGTTTGGCTCGGACCGCCAGAAGCGACAAGTGCATTTACCAGCGTAGCAAGGGAGGATACCGTATAGGCTCCGGGCCTTCTGGCGTTGCCCACTACATACACTAATATCGTGCGAAGCCGACCCATGGTGACGTTTAAATCGAAATTCGTATAGAAGCGGGAGTATTCTTTTTTAATCGCTTGTTGTAACTGAGAAAAGGTCATTCCAGCAGCACCAATTACGCCCGCACCGGGAAGGCTTAAGTTGCCGTCGCGATCCACCGTTACGTTCCACTGATCTTCTATCATGCCCCAGATGGAGATGCGGATTTCATCGCCCGGTCCGACCACGTAATCCGGCCCCACGGGAACCGCCGTAACGGGAGCAAACGTCGAAGGGGCTTGCCTGAAAAAGTTGGTGCCAAAGCGGGGTAGCATTCGCATCACCTGGGATGCGGGAGTGTTAAGAAAAAGCTGGTCCAACTGAGCGTCTGAAAGCGCGCTGAAAGCCTCAGGCGTCATCTGTTCTCCCACTTCAACGGGAGCCTGCGTTGGCGCTTCAGCTGGCGTTTCTTCCTGGGGAGCCGTGATCTCGCCAGGCTGGGCCGCAGGAGCTTCCTGCGCGGGTGCAGCGTTCTGCAATATGTTTTGAATGTTTTGCAAGTTGGGTGGCAATCCGGGAGATCCTTGCACAGGTGCACTGCCAGGTGCTTGGACAGATCCCCCCGGTGCGCTTGCGGAACCTTCTTGGGCCTGCGCTTCGAATACAAGCGGCGTGATGCACATAAATGCAATAAAAACTAAGGGCCAGATAAAAGCAAACTTCCACATCCTACGGTACATATGTATTTCCTCCCTCTTGCATCGAGTATTTCGTCTCTTTGGCCATATTTTGACCTTGCTCCAGTTCTTTATATAGGTTATTGAGCAATCTATCGGGGTTGAGCTGTCCCCACATTAGCTCTGGATCTTTCCAGTGCCATGGCATTCTACCTGTATAGTAGGGCCAACCGCCAGTCATTATTATATCCTGATTCCATATATAATTCGTGTCGGATCCAAAAAATATGTTTGTTGGTATTTCTAGTTCAACTCCGACGAAAGAATAATCCTTGCCTGCTCTCAATGTGTCGGCTCGTGTTACGTAAAAACCAATTCCAACATCGTCCCAATGTCTCATCATCGACAATTTGAAGCCGCTATCATCGTCGTCTACAAATTTACCCATCTCGGCCATAAGATCTAAATCGTAGCGAGGTTCGTGATATCCAACCTGCAACAAAGCAGCTCCCATCCAGCCATCGTTTTCCAAGTCGATATTCTCACATCCGTCATGATACAGACAGATAGGGTCATCTGCCAAGGATGCAAAGCCCTCGGGGTCTCGTTCGTGTACCAGCCCAAGCCTTATCCCTGTGAAATAACGACCATTATCGAAATAAGTACGTCTCCAGTAATTCCCGCCGAACCATAGAGCGTCAAGCCATCCGGCTTCATAAAGCTCGAAAGTGTTCTTATCAATGCGCTCCATGTTGCTAAACACTGCCTGCCATATTCTTGTCTTTTCATTGGTCCATGGTTCATATGCGAAGTCTTCTTCCTTGCCATGTCTTTTTACGGGGATGCGAACGTCAAAGACACCTCCCTGGCCATGGGTGGAGTTCCATTCATAAGCCACGTCGACGCTCCAACGAGCATCGTAATCTTCGTAGTCTGACCGCAAGATTCTTGGCTCGTAGGCAACGTAAGCTTTGTAGGTATGTTCGTCTTTATCCTGGGCAGTCGGGTCAGTTTTGTAATTCCAAGTTTCGTCATTGTTTTCTTTCAAGGACGGATCTGCCCAGTAAGCCATTGCCTCTTGAGAGTATTCCTTTCTAAGCGCATTTAATCTCAATAGCGCGCAGTGTTCACCTGGAATTTCGACGTTGGTCACGGGTTTTCCCCGAACGCAGGCTCTTAACACCAAAGTATCGGTATCCCAGGGTATCATATGCGAGGCCAGATACAGGACCCTTGCCATGGCTTCGGCTTCCGAGCTGTATCCAACATTTTCATAGCTTATTAATAAATTTTTATTTGCTTTGTCGGCTTTTATCTCTACATTCCTAACGCCTAAACGGTTTGAAATGGCCACGGAAAGCTCGGTTACTAGATCTAGAATATCGACTTCTGTCCATGATTTTAGATTATCTAAAGGAGCGTCTTGATAGGGTCGTTTCTTATTGCCGAAGATCGGGCGGTCATGCAAATCAAAGGGACGATAAATAGCAATGCACAATTCGTCCCCCCTTTGATAGCTCACGCTTATATCGGCCCAGGAGGTTTTAATGATGGCTCCATAGTTGTAATCGGCTTCGACTTCTGTTATGGGGCGTTTCCCGCTAAATATGTCGTCGCTGTAGTCCATAGATCCGTATTCGCCCTTAAGTTCGAGCCAATCGTAGGGCTGCCACGATATCCCCCCAAAGACGCCCCCCATGCGATCGGAGGCCCAACCCCCCGTGAATGCAAATTGGCCTATGTTATACGTACCAACCACATAATATGACTTGAAATGCTCTGTCGTGCTAATGTCCATGATGCCTGCCGCTATGGCTGGCCTGATGCCTTCCTGAGGCAAAAGAAGGTATTTGACGTCAAACTCATGGTCCTTATAACTGCCAAAACGAGGATACTTTTCCAAGTTTAAGGGGGCATTAGTGACGTGCGTGATTCGAAAGTTGAGCTCAACGTTTGGAAGGTACCCCAATGCAAGGTAATATGTGATGTAAGGGTTTGCATCGGTATAGCCGAACCTTCCCTGCCCGTCATCCAAGATTTCGGCGGTTGGGTACTCCCAAAGACCCGTAATGCCTCCATTTGATGGAGACATTGCGTAAATTTGCTGTTGAAAAAAAAGTTGAGCTAAGATAAAAAAGGTAATGGCGGTCCAAAAAAAACCTTTAATATTTTTTCACCCCAATTTAGTAATAGTAACAGTTGAGAATTAAAGCGTGTCGAGACTTTTACGTTGTATTGGTGTATAAAACTGCCAAATATATTATATTTATTAGTGTTCGAGGTCAAGTTACAAATGACGCTAAATTGAAGATTGGTGAGGTGCTGTCGTGAAGATCGCCTTTGACTGCTCTCCTCTAGTGAAGCAAAAAACAGGCATTGGATGGTATTGTTATCATTTGTTGGAAGAGTTTCTTAATATCTCAGAAGACGAATTTTCATTGTTTTCTTTTAGTCTAAAATCTAGGAAACCCGATCTACCGCTTGGGTGGAAAGAAAGGCCAAAAACGCATTATCATTTTTATGCTCCTTTGCCTAGGGTTTCTCTCTCACTCTTATCTAAGTGCTTTGGTGAGAAAGCTTCTCGACCACTGATGGCCGCGGCAGATGTGGCTCATTTTACCAATTTTACAGCCTTTCCAATTAGAGGAGCCAAGACAGTTTTGACCGTTCACGATCTAGCCTTTCTTCGATTCCCAAGAACAATAGAACTCAAAAACTATATTACATTAAAGGCTTGTCTGCGATTTTCTTTGGATATTGCAGACCGGGTTATCGTTCCGTCATTTAGCACTAAAAAAGATATAGTTGATTTTTATAAGTATCCTGAAGAAAAAATAGTAGTTATACCTCTCGGCGCGAATCATGATATTTATAGGCCTATAGCAGATATACATTCGTTAAATGCTTTCAAGCAAAAACATGCATTAGGACGATATATCTTATTTTTGGGAACGTTGGAGCCGAGAAAAAACGCGGCTAAATTGCTCGATGCTTACTCGATCTTGTGTAAAAAGATGGGAGTGAAACAAGCACCGGATTTGATCTTTGGGGGAGGAAGGGGGTGGAAAAATAAAGCCTTTGAAGTGAAATATCAAAATCTCGACAAACCCATCAGAAACAAGATCCGCTTTCTGGGATATTTGCCTCAAGAAGAATTACCCCTCCTATATTCGGGAGCTGACGTTTTTGTCTTTCCTTCTCTCTGGGAGGGATTCGGTTTGCCTCCCCTTGAGGCTATGGCCTGTGGCGCACCTGTTGTAACTTCTAATGTATCTTCTCTACCTGAGGTCGTAGGAAATGCTGCTATTTTAGTAGATCCCAACTCTGCTGAGGAGATTGCTGAGGCTATATATCAAATATTGATTGATGAACATCTGGCATTAAGTTTAAGATATGCGGGTTTAACACAAGCAGCAAAGTTTACGTGGAGTAATACAGCTCTGCAAACTTACCAAGTATACGAAAGCGCGGTAAAGGGTTCATATGTTTGGTTTAATTAAAACCCCTGTCCCGTCGCTATAGGAGGTTGCGTTTTTGTTTAGGGCATTTTTAGTGCTTTCTTCTGGTAGTGTTATTGGTAAACTCATTGGTTTTTTAAGGGAAATTCTAATGGCAGCACTTTTTGGCACGGGAACTTATGTGGCAGCCTATCGCGTTGCACAAACCGCTACGCTCATGCCGATAGAATTTTTTTTGACGAATAGCTTGGAAGCCGGTTTTGTCCCGCTATATGTCAGGTATGCTAAAGAAGATCCAAAAAGGGCTAGGACTTTTTTAACCGTTACTGTGATGCTCTTTCTGTTGCTTGCAGGAATCATTTTCTTGTTTCTTTACTTGGGATCTTCTTGGTGGGTTAAGATCTTGGCTCCAGGGATGGATGATACAAGCAAAGCCTTAACGGCTTCCATGCTTCACGTCATGGCATTGGCTGTTCCTTTATATATACTGGGAATGCTTATGGCCTATCTGGAAATGGCCCATGGTAGGTATTTGACTGTTTCTTTACGTTCTACCATACAAAGCGTTGGATTAATTTCTGGTTCACTACTTGCGATTTACTTTAAAAATCCCTTATTTTTAGCCTGGGGGTTTGTTTTTGCATACTTATTTTATTTGTTGTGGCTTTTATCTAGTTTATATAATCTTGGTTTGTTGCATTTTAAAGCAACCTTGTCGCGAGATTTGGCAATAGAAACTTTTAGGGCCTTTTGGAACAGTGTACGACCTGTCCTTGTTGTTCCCCTTTTGATTCAGGGGAATATAGCAATTGAAAGGATCGTTGCATCCTTAATTGGAAGTACGACTATCGCTGCCGTTGATTACGCAAAATTTGTCTCGGAAACTGGAGTGATTTTAATAGCTGCACCTTTGGGCATGGTGGGGCTATCTGCTTTAAGTGGTTTGGACCCAGATTTAGTTCGCCAAAAGGTGGGACAGATAGCTAATATCGTTTTGATCTTTACGATTCCGATTTCCCTTTTCATAGCATGCAACAATGTTGATATTGTTCATATCCTATACGCTAGAGGAGCCTTTGACCAAGAGTCCGTGGACGTCACTGCAAAAATATTACTTGGTTTTTCGATAGGTTTGTGGGCACAAGTCCTATCATATTATTTTATAAGGGTATTGAATGCACAGTTACGCAATACGGAAGTTTTGATGTATACGATAATCTCGACATTAATAGATATTGGAATTAAGCTGTTATTATATAAAGATTTAGGACCATTTGTGTTAGGGCTCGGTGTTAGTGTGAATTCTGTTATTTTGTGTATTTTTACAATAAATGCTTTAAGATTAAATAAGGAATTATGCTCAACCTTTTTGTGGATGGCTCTGGGAGTGATATTATATATATTAATACATATTGGTGTTTCTTGTATAAGTGTTTTAACTTGGCATTTATCACAGTACATTAGACTCTTAATCATTTTTGGATTATTCTCTTTATATTGGATTATTTACGTATTTATTGTTCCTAAATTAAAAGCATATATTTATCATGTTTTTGTAGATAAGTTGCATAATTTATTTTATTAGCTACATTAATGATAGTATAATGGAGATAGGAGAGTTAATTGATGAAAAGCCATAATAATATTTTTGGAATATTTTTACATATTATTTATATAGGTATTATATTAGGTAATTCATTGCGCATCGGGATACCATTTTTGCCAGAGCGAAATATCCCGTTATCGTTCTTAGATATGTGTGTATTGCTAATTGGAACTCTTGCGTTGATATATTTGTTACATGATTTCATTAGAAAGAAGCATATTAGTGTTCCAAAAAGTCTTAAGTTAACTTTGTTATGGATAGCTTTTGGTGTTCTTTCTCTAATACTGTTTTCAATCAATATTAATCTCGAGTGGTCACGCGTAATTTATTCTTTGGGGTACCCATATAGGATGCTTTGTTATCTTTTTATCTCAATTTTTATAATTAATAATATTTCTAATTATTCTAATACTCTGTTAAAAATAATGTTATATTATACTTTAGTATTAGTTTCAATTGGATTTATAATATACTATAAATTCCCTTACTTAAGTCATTTATGGGCCATCTTATTAAGATATAATATATACTTTCCTAATCCTGATCCACATATTTATCGCTTTGTATCAACTTTTTTTGATCCTAATTTTCTGGCAGCATTCTTAGTGCTACCTATTATTTATTTAATTTATATGATTACTGTTGGTTCAAAAAATGAGAAAGTTGTAGGATGGATAATATTATTTGTAGTATTCCGCGCATTTATGCTAACATTTTCTCGTAGTGGCTATTTAACGTTAGGGTTGACTATAGTAAGCCTTTGCATAATGAAAAATAGAGTTGTTGAAACTTTTAATAAAAAAATATTGCTTAGAAATATTGCCTTTTTTGTGGGCATTACTATTTTATTTTTGTGCGTAGAAGAGATTATGGGAGGTAATACGCTATCACGTATTGTTGAGAGATCGCATATTATTTCTAAAAGCCAAACAGCGCCACAATCCTCAAGTATAAGCGAGGTAGAAAGTAAAATTGTAGTAGAACCTTCTGCTGCTGCTAGAATAGAAAATTGGAAAGTAGGCTTAGAAATATTCTATAAGCACCCCTTAATGGGGGTAGGTTATAATAACTATGGTAATGTAGCAAGATATATAAATCAATCTATTGCAGAATCTCAGTTATTTGGGAATGACTCTAGTTGGATACTGATTCTTGCAACTACCGGAATTATAGGTTTTGCACTTTTCTTGCTAGGATACGTTTTAGCCATAATTAATCTTATTAAAATTTCCCGATCTAATCTATATGATCCAAATATGCGTATAATGTCATCTTCACTTACTGTCTATTTAATAAGCTTGGCAGTATCAACTAATTTTAATAATTTTTTATTTTATCCTCCAATTATGTGTCAGTGTTTTATTATGTATGCAATTATTTGTGCTGAGGCCAATAATAAAAATAAATATAGTGGATAATACATTTTTGTAGTTTATGGAGGTGATTGACATTTTAAATATCTTGGTCGATTGTAGATGGATAGGTCCTCATGGTATAGGACGATTTGCTGTAGAGATATTAAAACGGTTGCCTCAAACAAGAAGGCTTACAAGTGGTCCAAAGCCGTCTAGCCCGATAGACCCTTTGTATCTTTCTTGGATACTTCGAGCAAAAAAACGGCCATGTCTTTTTTTTAGCCCAGGATACAATGTGCCTTTAAATAGCCCTGTGCCCTTTGTTTTTACTATTCATGATCTGAATCACTTATACGCATCTTCAAATTCTAACGCCTTAAAAAAGCTTTTTTATCAAATGTTTATTTTACCTGCATGTCATCGAGCTTATAAAATATTAACCGTTTCGGAGTTCTCCAAAAATAAAATTTTAGAATGGTCCAATATGCCCGATGAAAATGTTATTGTAGTGGGGAATGGAGTTGACAATAAATTCTCGCCAATAGGGCCCAGGTATAATCCTGGATACCCTTATTTACTTTACGTAGGCAACAGAAAACCTCATAAAAACATAGATCGACTTCTTAAGGCTTTTGCTCAAAGTAAGCTTTCAGGTGATTTGAAACTAGTTATGTCTGGAGAACCTGATATAAATATAGTTACTTTAGTTAAAAAGCTTAAATTAGAAGGTAGAGTGATTTTTGCAGGTTTAATTGACGATGATAAATTACCTGAAATTTACCGCGGCGCAATTGCATTTGTCTTTCCGTCCCTTTATGAAGGCTTTGGCCTTCCTCCCCTTGAGGCAATGGCCTGCGGCACGCCGGTGTTGACATCTAACGTGACATCTCTTCCAGAGGTGGTTGGCGATGCTGCGCTTATGGTGGATCCTTATGATGTAGATGCCATAGCTGAAGGCATTAAGCGCCTTATAGAAGACGACAATTTGCGAAAAGAGCTGTCGCAGAAGGGCCTTGTTCGTGCTAAGCTATTTAGTTGGGATAGAACTGCAGAAATTACTTGGAGCGTGCTCAAGGAAGCCGCTAACTTGTGATGATCTGTTTGGAGGGAACATACACATTGAGTAAAGTTGCCATCGTTCACGATTGGCTTGTCACGTATGCAGGAGCAGAACGGGTGCTAGAGGAGATCATAAATTGCTTCCCCGAGGCGGATCTTTTCGCCGTTGTGGACTTTATTCCCAAGGATGAACGAAGCTTTTTAAAGGATAAGCCCGTGAAGACGTCTTTTATACAAAAACTTCCCTTTGCCAAAAAGAAATACAGAGCTTACTTGCCTTTTATGCCATTGGCAGTGGAGCAGTTTGACCTTTCAGGCTACGATATAGTCATCTCAAGCTCACACGCCGTGGCAAAAGGCGTCATAACCGGGCCTGATCAGCTTCATATAAGCTATGTCCACTCTCCCATGCGGTATGCCTGGGATCTTCAGCATCAGTATTTAAAAGAGACGGGCCTTGACCGCGGCTTAAAGGGGTGGCTTGCAAAGAGAGAACTCCATAAGCTTCGGATGTGGGATTTGAGGACTGCTAACGGAGTCGATCATTTCCTCGCCAATTCCCGCTTCATCGCCAGGAGAATTTGGAAGGTATACCGCAGGGAAGCTACGGTAATATATCCTCCTGTCGACGTCAATTCCTTCACGCTTTGCGAACAAAAAGAGGACTTTTTTCTAACAGCTTCTCGCATGGTTCCCTACAAGAAGATTGACCTTATAGCTGAGGCATTTTCTCTCATACCCGATAAACGCCTCTACATCATGGGTGACGGCCCGGATTTCGATAAGGTAAAATCTAAATCGGGGGCAAACGTCGAGCTTTTGGGATATCAGCCCTTTGATGTGCTTCAAAATTACATGCAGCGGGCCAAAGCCTTTGTCTTTGCAGCCGAGGAGGACTTTGGCATCGTGCCCGTAGAAGCGCAAGCTTGTGGCACTCCCGTCATAGCTTACGGAAAAGGCGGTGCGCTTGAGACTGTTACCGAAGGCGAGACAGGCCTATTTTTTGACGCTCAAACCACATCAAGCATCATTGAAGCGATACAGAGGTTTGAAGATATAAAGGACCGCTTTATTCCTGCAAAGATACGAGAAAAGTCTTTGCGTTTTTCAAGGGATCGCTTTAAAAGGGAGTTTATAAGCTTTGTTGATGAAGCTTGGGAGACGTTTAAGTCCCGATAAAGGTGGCTAGAGAGTTGTCAAATGTAAATATCAGAGAGATAGATATTTATAAAATAGGCGATACAACATCTTTGGCTGAATCCTGGATCATGTCCGGGCTTTACTGCTTAAGCGACCTTGCGGCGATATTTTTTGCCGTTTTGCTTGCCTATTTTTTGAGAAAATGGGCACCAGAATTCATACTTCCGCCAAGCGTGCTTATGGCTAGAGCTTACATCGAGCTGTGGCCGGCAATTTTTTTGTTTGCACTGGCATATCTTGTCTCAGGGCTTTATCCCGGCGTTGGCATTACGGCCGTCGAGGAGCTGCGTCGGACATTCATCGCAACATCTTTGGTTTTTACCATACTTTCCGTTTGGATATTTCTTTCCAGGGTAGGTTTCATCTATTCCCGTGCCATATTTTTCATCGCTTGGATTCTGGCCCTTTTATTTGTGCCCTTAGCGCGAGCAGCTGTTCGATATCTTTTTGGCGATAAAAGCTGGTGGGGAGTTTCTTCTGTCGTGATGGGTGCCGCCAAGACAGGAGCTGAAATCGTTAAGATATTAAAAAATACGAAAGCACTGGGCATAAAGCCCGTGGTGATCTTAGATGATGATACCGAAAAACACGGCAAATCTATTGAAGGCGTGACAGTGATGGGAAGCTTAGAGCTTGCCCCCCATCTTGCCAAACAGTGCAATATAAGATGGGCGATAATGGCTATGCCGGGTTTAGACAGGAAAAGGTTGCTTCAAATTTGGGAAGAAAACGCTTCGTATTTTCACCATGTCATCTACATCCCCGACCTTTTTGGCTTTGCAAGCCTTGGCGTCTTGCCGAGGGACTTTGGTGGCATATTGGGCTTAGAGGTGCGCCAGCAGCTTTTGCGATTAGGCCCAAAAATTGCCAAGGCCATTATGGATGCGATCATAGCGGCAGTTGCCCTTGTGGTTTCGGCACTTCTTATACCTTTTATAGCACTGTTTATAAAGCTCGATTCAAAGGGCCCCGTGTTTTACAGGCAAACGAGATACGGTAAAGACGGCAAGCCCTTCAAAGCATGGAAGTTCAGGACCATGGTCGAAAATGCCGATGTCGTTTTAAAAGAATATTTAGCAAGGCATCCGGAGCTTAAGGAAGAATGGGACAGATACCAAAAATTACGAGACGACCCACGAGTGACCCGTGTCGGCAAGTTCTTAAGAAAGACAAGCCTTGACGAACTGCCTCAGATCTTTAACGTCATCAAAGGAGAGATGAGCGTAGTAGGCCCAAGGCCAATCTTTCAAAATCAGATAGAAAAATACGGAAAATACTATTCCCTTTATATTAAAGTTAAACCTGGAATAACTGGATTGTGGCAAGTGTCGGGACGCAACGATGTCTCTTTTGAAGAGCGCGTCGCATTGGACGCGTACTACGTCCGCAACTGGTCCGTGTGGCTTGATCTTTACATCCTTGCCCGCACCGTTCCGGTGGCCGTTTTTGGCAAGGGCGCTTACTAGCTTTGGAGGTGGTCACAACAAATGAATAATCTTTATATATTGATCCTTGCCGGCGGAAGCGGCACCCGCCTGTGGCCCTGGTCGCGGGAGGAGCTGCCCAAG
>ENA-UPSB01002587-UPSB01002587.1-bioreactor-metagenome-genome-assembly--contig:-NODE-2587-length-16426-cov-6.212693_pt1 | contig 16426 bp, 9 predicted proteins | sample MGYA00238182_ERZ773286 | MGnify/ENA primary metagenome ERZ773286 (study PRJEB29026, sample SAMN07631240) | bioreactor metagenome | isolation source: Switchgrass digestor | place: USA: Dartmouth... | reverse complement strand
ACGGGGTCGTTGGGCCGGACTTTGAGCCCGGTGGACATGTGGTCCACTATCTCCGATAGCCCGCCCGCGTCCCCAACCACGCACGGAGCGCCTGTCGCCATGGCTTCAAGCGCGACTATCCCGAAGGGCTCATAGGAACTGGGGAAACACGCCACCCAGGCTCTCGAGTAGAGCTCTTTCAGCCGCTTATCGTCCAGATGCCCGGCCAGCTCCACTACGCGCCTTAAGCCTGAATCCCACACCCGCCGGCGGAGTTCTTCTTCCATGGGCCCGCCGCCCGCGATAACCAGTTTGGCCGTAGGAAACCTCATCACAACATCGGACATGGCGTCCACCAGGATGTGAGAACCTTTTTCGGGAACGAGCCTCCCGACGTAAATCACCAATGGGTCAGGAGACGGGTTTCTTTGGACAGAAAACCAGCCTTCATCTATTCCGTTGGGTATCACCCTTACCTTGTCGTCGGGAACGCTGAAAGTCCCGCAGATCTCGTCCTTCATGTAGCGGCTGCATCCGATAACCCGCCACGCCTCGTAGCACAGCCACCACTCAAGTTCAGAAATATGCCTCTGCATGGGGGTATGAAGCCCCCGTTGCCGGCCGCATTCCGTGGCATGGATCGTGGCTACGAGCGGAAGACCCCACGCGTGTTTCAGCGCCCTCGCCGCCGGGGCCACAATCCAGTCGTGAGCGTGGATCACGTCAAACCGGCCGGGTTCGAAGCTTCTTATGGATTCCTCTAGAAGGCTCACGTTGAACTCAGCCGCCCACGTCACGAAATCCGGCGGACTCAGGCTGTAAGGCGCGGCGGAAACCACTGTGACGCCCTGGTCTCTCCAGACGTCCGGCTTTCCCGGACCGGTCCTGGTTAGCACCGTGACACTTGACCCCCGCTCCACCAATGCCCTGCTTAGGTGCATAACATGTCTACCTAGCCCGCCTACGTGGTCAGGCGGATACTCCCAAGAAAGCATGAGCACATTCAAGCTCACCTGGCATCCCTCCCACCTCATTGTGGTATTGCCCAAGAAAAGCCGAGTTATGAGCCTAATGCATGCCCGGTATTAGGGTTTTCGGCGACTTCCGCCGCGTGCACCGCCGCTGACACGCTCCATGCCTGGGCCACGGCTCCGTCAGGGGTATGGGGCGGATCTCCGGAAGCTATTTCGAAGACCGAACCCGCGCACAGGTTGGCGTCCAAGTCCATGAAGCCGGAAGCGCAGTTACGCGCAACTTCGGCGAAGCGATCCTCCGCCATTTCGGGATAGGCCATACGTGATAGCGCGATGTACGGCCACGACAGGAAGGGCCAAACCGCGCCCTGGTGATACGCCCGGTCCCGCTCTTCGGGACCGCCGCGGTAAGAGCCGGCGTACCCGGGAGAACCCGGGGCCAGCGTACGCAGCCCTCTCGGCGTCACCAGCGTCTCCGTGGCCGTCCGAAACACCTGGCGAAGAGTTTCTTGAGGCAAGGCCGTCCCCAATACGAATGCCGCCAGGACCTGATTTGGCCTGACTTCACAGATGGGGCCTGTCTTGTCGATCCGGTCGTAGAGACCTACCCCGGACCACCTGAAAAGCCGGATAAACTCCCTAGCCGCGGAAGCGGCCAGGGCCCCATATCGCTCCCAGTCGCTGTTGCCGAGCCTCCTCTCCCACCCGGCCAGAGCGAAGAGAGTGCATACCCACAGGGCGTTCACTTCCACGGGCATGCCTTCCCTGCAGGTGACCGGGACGCCCCCGGCACATGCGTCCATCCAGGTGAGTTGCGTCCCGCTGTCTCCGGCCCACAAGAGGCCGGAAGGCTCCATCTTAACCCCGTGAGGGGTCCCGCTTATGTAGTGCCTCACGATGTCTCGGACAGCCGGGACCAAACGATCCACAAAGCCCTGATCTCCCGATGCTTTCTCGTATTGGGCCAAGGCCCAGACCATCCACAGGGCCGCGTCTACGGTGTTGTAAGAGGCTCCGGTCGCCTCGTGAAAGCAGTTGGGAATGTGCCCGCAACTCATGGCTTCCGCGAACCTCAAGAAGACCTCTTGCGCGTCCCGGAACCGGCCGTACTTGAGGCAGACTCCGGGAAGGGAGATGAAGGCGTCTCTCCCCCACTCACCGAACCAGTGGTAACCGGCGATGATTGAGGCCCCCGCCGGACCCTTCACGATAAACTGGTCGGCGGCCAACGCGAGCCTCCCGGCGGTCCCTTGCCCGTCCCCCCACAACGCAAGGCGCCTCTCTTCCTCTCCGGCTCGCGCTTCCCGGTACGTTTGAACCAGTTCCGATGTGTGTTTGCGCCTGGCCGTTTCGTCCTCCACAGGGCCCGCCCAAAAGACCACTTCCTCCCCAGCGCGCAAGGGAACAAGGAACTCGCCGGGGCTCAGGTGGTCCTCGAAGTAATCCAGCCCTCTCCTTCTTTCCCAGGGATACAGCATGTTTCTGTACCACACGGGTTCGGAAGAAAAAGACGATGAGGGACAGCTCAAGAGGAGCGTGCCGCAAACGTGACCGATTACCATAGCAGCCCCATCCAGCGGTTGAATGCGGGGCTCCCAGGACCCCTCTCTGGCCGTATGATGATAAAACCGGTTGTTTAGGAGGGGGCGAATGCGTAACATGAGCGGCGGTCCTTCGGCGGCCTCATCCTCCAAGCGATACACGCAGTACACTCCCCGCCTGCCGGAAACCATAAAGATCTCTTTCTTAAGCCGGCGTTTTCCCAGCCGGTACAGGTAGCACGGAAACGGATACCGCCTAAACTCAAGGATGTTGTCTGCTCCATCTGGGTAAACGACGCCCGGATACACGTTGGAAGACAGTTCCCATCGAAAGTCGCCGTCCTCGCACCGTTCCTCCAGCTTGCTCACGACAAGATACCTCTCGCCCGGGTCCCGCCCGGAAAGAAAAAGGAGTCCGTGGTAGCGCCTAGTGTTGATTCCTAAGGTTGTGGATGACGCGAACCCGCCCAGCCCATCGGTCTCCAACCATTCTTGCTCCGACGGGGCTAGAGCCCGCGCGCCCAAAAAAGCTCTTCGTTCCTCCGATGCGCCATTCATAGGATCCTTTTGCCCCCGGGATACCGCCCGTATACGGACCACAGGCGGCTTAATCACATAACCTGCACTGAGAGGGGGAGGCAGATGTCTCACGGTACGATACTGAAAAGAGAGTCGGCGCCGTGCTTCGACGCCGGGTCCAAATACTGCCCGTGTGAGCTGGCCTTGCTCGGCCAGTGCGTCGCGTGTTCTCAACTGCGCGGCAAAAACGTGTGTGCGTGCGGCTGGAGCGGCGTCTGCGTTTCGCTGCAGTTCGCTTTCAACGGCAGCCGTCCCGCGCCGGGAAGAGTCCCTTCCACGGTTTCGATCCTAGAGCAAAGAGTCATGGACGATACGCCGGATGACGTACGAGTCCTCATTTTGACCCTGGACGTTCCCCAAGACGTGGCGACTTGGTCGGTGTTTCCCGGGTCTTTCGTCATGTTGCGGCCCCAAGGCCGGTCTGAAAGGTGGAACGTTCCTCTGTGCGTTACGAGGGCACAAGACTCTTCCTTGGAAGTCATGATGGAAGTCCTGGGTCCCAAGACCATCGCCCTGGATACAGCGGCCTCGTCCGGATCCAATCTGATCCTCACAGGCCCCTTTTGGTCTGGGATTCAGGGCATAGAGAACCTGCGCAAGTTCGGCGGAGGACGCGTGTTGGCGGTTGCCAAAGGAATAGGGCAAGCCACTCTCTTGCAGGCAGCCGAATACGTGGCCCATCGCGGCGGCTTTCTTAGGGCCATGATAGGCCCCGGCCCTTTGGGTTCGGTTTTTTCCGCCGGTCTCTTGACGTCCCTTGGCGCGTCCGTAGAAGTCATGCCTAAGGCAAAGGACCATAACCTCAGGAGGATCGCCGGCGAACTTAGCGCCGGGGGCTATGATCTCCTATTAAGCTCTGGATCTGACACACAGCACCAGAATCTCAAGAGCCTCCTGGGAGAGATGCCAGAGCCGCCCGCGTTCGCGTGGTCGTCTAACCTTACCATGACTTGCGCCGAGGGCATCTGCGGCTCATGCCTGGTACAAGGCTTCCGCGGCTGCAAAGCCCATATCCCGGAGAACGCTTTGTGGAACAAGTAACCTTTCTTAACCGGCACATGAAGATAGGGAGGGTTTTTTCTTGAACGTACACCACCAGGTCCTCATCGTTGGCGGCGGCTGGTCCGGCGTGTCCGCCGCCATCGCGGCCAAGAAAGCGGGCGCCGACGTAGGGCTATGCGAACGGACAGACATGCTTCTGGGAGCCGGGCTCGTAGGTGGAATCATGAGGAATAACGGCAGGCTTGTCGCCGCGGGAGAAGCCATAGCCATGGGGTTTGGCGACCTCTTTGAACTGGCCGAGTCCCTGTCCCGACACAAGAACATTTCTTTCCCGGGCCATAACCACGCCAGCCTTTACGACGTCATGCTGATGGAACCGTCGGTAAGGCGGCTCCTGGAGTCACGGGGAATATCAGTCTACACAGGTCAACGGATAGCCAGGCTGCACTCAGACGAGCGCAAGATCATGTGGGTAGAGTCGGAAGCGGGCCACCGCTTCTTCGCCGAGAGTTACGTTGACGCCACCGGCTCGTCGGGGCCGCCGGGGCAGTGCCTGAGGCTCGGCAACGGCTGCGCCTGCTGCATACAGAGGTGCCCTTCTTTTGGCCCCCGGGTGAGCATGACGTCGCTGCTCGGTCTCCCCGAGTTCATGTGCAACAGGCGTCCGGGCACGTACGGCGCCATGTCGGGTTCCTGCAAAGTGCACAAGGAGTCACTTTCCAAGGACATCGTGAGCCGCTTGGACTCCGAGGGCGTAGTGGTGATCCGCCTTCCCGAAAAGCTGGTCAACGCCTCAAAACTCGAGACCAAAGTGTGCCAGCAGTACGCCATGCCCGAGTACGCTGAAAACGTTATCCTGCTGGACACCGGCCACGCCAAGCTCATGTCCCCGTTTTTCCCTCTGGAACAACTCAGGTCGCTGGAAGGGTTTGAGAACGCTAGGTACGCTGATCCGCTTGCGGGCGACAGAGGCAACTCTATTCGTCTCACGGCGGTCTCGCCCAGGGACGATACTCTGAAGGTCCTCGGGGCCGAGAACCTGTTTGTGGGCGGCGAGCGGGTAGGCGTGTGCGTCGGCCACACCGAGGCCATCGTGACAGGGGCTCTGGCCGGGAGAAACGCCGCGCTCCTGGCGCAGGGCAAGGCGCTTACCCGGCTCCCGGAATCAACGGCTATAGGCGACTATATCGCCAGGAGCGCTGTCGGCCTTGACGGCTTGCCCGCGGTTCCGGGAGGCTACGGGCTCAAGGCCTCCCACACTTTCGCCGGCTCGGTCTACTTCGAAAGGATGAAGTCCTTGGGGCTCTACGTCCCCGACCTTGAGGCTATCGCCAAGCGAGTGCGGCGGGAAGGATTGGAGGACCTCTTCCTAACGTGAAAAGGCGTTCCGGAAGACGTCAGGGAAAACAGACGCCGCGAACACCAACACCCATTGGCCAAAAGAAAGGGGGACTGTGCCGAACAACCTGGCTCCCGCCGGGACCTGGATGGTCGCTACGAGCATGAGAAAGGACAGTAGATTGGCGCCCACCAGATACAAGTTGGAGAACAATCCCACTTCCGCGGGAGAACGGGTCTCGGACCTGCAGTCGAAAGCGGCCACAAGTTGAGTACAAACCAGCGTGGCGAAAGCCATGGTGCATGCCAGTTCGGGACCGCCGGACGATAGTCCCGACACAAACAGAAGCAGCGTGATACAGCCGATATAGACTCCCCGGGCAGCGATCTTCCGGAAAAGGCCGCGGGCGAAAAGGCCTTCCGAAGGCGCCCGGGGAGGTCTCTGCATGATCCCCCGTTCTGGCGGGTCCATGCTCAACGCTAGAGCGGGCAAACCGTCTGTGACCAGGTTGACCCATAGGAGCTGCGTGGGAGATAAGGGGACCGGCAGGCCCAATACCACGGCGCCCATCATCACCAGTACCTCTCCCAGGTTGCAGGAAAACAAATACCTGATGAACTTCCTGATGTTGTCGTATATCGCGCGCCCTTCGGCGACCGCCTTCACGATGGTGGCAAAATTGTCGTCGGCCAAGACCATGGCGCTGGCCTCCCGGGCCACGTCCGTCCCTGTGCGTCCCATCGCGATTCCCACGGCAGCCTCTTTCAAAGCCGGGGCGTCGTTCACGCCGTCTCCGGTCATGGCGACCACGTGCCCCCTGGATTGGAGCGCCCTCACGATCTTAAGCTTGTGAGACGGCGACACCCGGGCAAACACCCTGGTTTCCTGTAAGAGGGACGTAACCGATTTCTCGCTCACGCTATCTAGATCTTGGCCTGTCAGCGCCCTCCCGTCCCGGTTTTCTATTATCCCTACTTGGCGGGCGACGCTCTCCGCGGTCCTTAAGTGGTCTCCCGTAACCAAAACCGGCCGTATGCCAGCCCGGAGGCACTCTTGGACCGCCGTCTTGGCTTCCGGCCTGACGGGGTCCGCCAGGGAAACACACCCCAGAAGCTCCAGCCCGTTCTCGCTGTAGTCCGCGCCCGTCCCGGCTCCTTGCCGTTTCATGGCTACGGCCAACACTCTCATGCCCTTCCCTGCCTGGTCCTCGACCCAGCGGTCCCAAACCTCCTTGTCCCGGGGACCGATTGGAAGGACATTCTTTCCTACGACTTGGCCTGTGCAAGCCGGGATTATCCTGTCCGGGGCTCCTTTCGCGCAAATCAGCGCCCCCTCTCTCGCTGCTACTTTCACGCTCATGGCCCTTCGTTCCGAGGAAAAGGGTTTTTCGGCCAGGCGCGGGTGGTCCCTGTCCAACTGGGACACCATTATGCCGGCATCCATGGCGGCCGCCACTAGCGCCTGCTCAGTGGGGTCTTCGCCTACGGTCCGGTCGCCCTCGCTTGTCACGTGCCTGGCGTCGGAAGCTAATACCGCCACCTTCAGGGCCTCTCGCGCCTCATCATCCTTCCAAGGCGGGGTCAACTCTCTCACAGAACCGGGTCCTCCGGGGATACCGATAGCCGCGACAGCCATCTGGTTTCGCGTCAGGGTGCCCGTCTTGTCGGAGCAAATGACGGTTACCGAACCCAAAGTCTCGATGGCGTCAAGTTTCCTTATAACCGCGCCCTGCCTGGCCATCCTCTGAACTCCCATTGCCAGGCAAAGGGTAACCACCGCAGGCAGTCCCTCGGGGACGGCAGCCACCGCCAAACTGACGCCGGTCAAGAACATGTCGCGAAACGGAAGCCCGCGCGCGATGCCTATGGCCGCGATCGCGCCGCAAACCGCAACAGAGCCCAGCAGGATCACGTGTCCCAAAGACGCGAGTCTATCTTCCAGAGGAGTCTTTTGTTCGGAAGTCGACTGCACCATCCGGGCTATTTGGCCTATCTCCGTGTCCATCCCCGTCGCGACGACCAGGGCGAGCCCTTCCCCGCGGGTCACCAGCGTGCCGCCAAACACCATGTTCTTGCGGTCAGGGAGCGGCGTCTTCGAATCAAGAACGACGCCGGCGGTCTTTCCAACCGGCAGCGATTCCCCTGTTAGAGCCGCTTCCTCTACCTGTAGAGAGGAAGACTCGATGAGGCGCGCGTCCGCGGGAACCCGTACTCCCGGCCACAAGGCTAACACGTCTCCCGGGACGACCGTCTCCCGTTCCACCTCAACCGTCGAGCCTCCCCTGACCACCCACGCGCTCGGGGGCGCGTAGTCCTCCAAAGCCTCGATGGCCTTTTCCGCCCTGTACTCCTGGACGGTGCCCAAGGCGGCGTTAACCACCACGATCGCCGCGATCACCACGGCGTCTATGACCTCACCCATGACGGAGGAAACGGCTGTCGCGGCCAACAGCGTCATCACCATAGGATCCTTGAATTGGGATATGAATATGGACCAGGCGCCGGGGCGCTTGTGTCTCACTATCCTGTTGGGTCCGTACTGCTTTAACCTTCTCTTGGCTTCCCGGGCGGTCAGGCCGCGTCTAGGGTCCGAAGCCAGCTCGCGGGCGGCGTCGTGTGGGGAAACAGAGTGCCAATGAGTAATCACAACTGCGCAGAACCTCCGGCGTGTTTCGTGTTTTTGATAAACGCACTTCAATTCATATGTCCAGATCGCGGTTAAGAGTCCTGTTTTGCCCGAGATTGGCGGGAGTCTCCATACCGGACGGAAGTCTCCACATGGGAAGGAGCATAACGCGCTGAAGGCGGGGAACCATATGAACAGCCCATCATGGCTGAGCCAAGATCAACTAGGGCTATTTGGTCCTAGTTGGTCGGGCAAAGGTATGAACGCCTAAGAAGGCGTTCTTGCCGGCGCGAAGGTCATTTAGCTTGCCGTCATCTCTTGTGGTTTCGGTCTTGAGTTGACTAGGTCTTGCATGGCCAGAGAAGGTCATGCTTGGCCTTACCGGTAGGCTACATGGCCGGGCGAAGATCTGGCGGGTTGCCGTATGGATCGTACTTGGCCGTAAGGTCAAGTATGGTTCAAAAGGTAATCTGACAGGTCGAGCAAAGGCCACGCGGTTACGGTCAGGTACTATGGCAGGTCGAAAGATCTGTCATGGTGTCGAAACCGTGGCCTCGTGACCGGCGCGAAGGTCATGATGGGCCAAGTTCGCTTTTCTTAGCTTTCTTAATTGTTTTCTTTCTTGAAGCCGAGGATCCTGAGGCCGTTCAGGGTAACGATAACCGCCGCGCCGGAATCGGCCATCACAGCGAGCCAAATCGGGAGAACTCCTCCCAAGACCGCCACCAACGCCACTGATTTCAGAGCTATCGAAAACGCTATGTTTTGGAAGATCAGCGCGCGGGACGCCCTTCCCAGTTCCACCGCCCAGGCTATCTTCCGCAGATCATCCTTAAGAAGCGCCACGTCCGCGGTCTCAAGGGCCACGTCGGCGCCTTGTCCCATGGCTATGCCAGGAGACGCCTCCGCCAACGAAGGAGCGTCGTTGACACCGTCTCCCACCATGGCGGTGCGCCCGTAGGCCTTTCGGACCTCTCGGAGGGCCTCCTGCTTTTGGTCAGGCAGGAGGTTTGCCTTGAAAGACTTGACGCCTATCTTCTCGGCGACGGCGGCCGCGGTAACTTCGTCGTCCCCGGTATGAACGGTTACGTGCAGCCCCATGTCGCTAAGCCGGGCTAAAGCTTCCTTGGCTTCGTTTCTGACCTGGTCAGATATGCCGATAACGCCCAAAACCCGCTCCCCGTTACCTGCCAAGACGGCCGTTTGTCCCATCCGGCGCAGCTCAAGGACTTTCTCCCGTATATCGTCGGGTACCGAGACTCCAAGTTCCAGGAACAAGGCCTCGCTGCCGACGTAGGCATTCCGGCCGGATACCTTGGCCTTCGCTCCCCTGCCCCTCAGGGAAACGAAGTGCTCGCCGGTTTCGTAGGTCACTCCTTTTGCCTCGGCGTGTTCGAGGATGGCTTTGGCGAGCGGGTGTTCCGAACGGGACTCAACAGACGCGGCGGTAAACAGAACCTGCTCTTCCGTGACGTCAGGCGCCGCCGGCAGCACGGTTTCCACAGACATCTTGCCTTTGGTCACGGTGCCGGTCTTGTCGAACGCTATCGCCCGTACCCGGCCCAGGTCCTCCAGGTGAACGCCGCCTTTGATTAACACTCCGTTTCGGGCTGCCCGGGCGATGGCCGCGACCACCGTAACCGGAGTCGAGATCACCAGCGAACAGGGGCACGAGACGATGAGCACGGTAAGCCCGCGGTAGATCCAGGGCCGGATTTCGGCTCCTGTCGCGAGCGGTACTCCGAAAGCCACCAATACGGATAAGAGGATCATGGCCGGAGTCCAGTATCGGGCGAACCTGTCGATCAACCTTTCCGAGACCGCCTTCTTGGACTGGGCGTCTTCCACCATAGACACTATCCTGGCCAGGGTCGTGTCGTGGGCTTCCCGGGTCACTATGATCTCCAGCGACCCTTCCCCGTTGAGCGTTCCGGCGTACACCTCGCTTCCCCGGGCTTTTTCCACAGGGACCGACTCCCCGGTTATGGGAGCCTCGTTCACAGACGAATCCCCCAGGATGACCCTGCCGTCCGCCGGAATGCGCTCGCCCGGCAAGATAATGACGGTGTCTCCCGGGACCAGGTCTCCAGCCGGGATAACGGCGATGACCTCACCCTGTCTGACCCTGGCTGTTGGCGGCGCTAGGTCAAGCGCCTCCCGGATCGAGCGTCGAGCCCGGTCGCTTGCCATACCTTCCAGGTATTCTCCTACGGAAAAGAGAGTGAGTACGGCGGCCCCTTCAGCCCACTCCCCCAAGAACAGAGCGCCAATCCCCGCCACCGTGGTGAGAAGGTTTATGTCGGCCCCCATCCCGGCAAGGAGCGAGCGCAGACCGGCCCTCGCCACCGGATAGCCGGCGACCAGCGACGCGCTCAGGTACACGGCCCAGTACCAATCGTAGCCGAGCCGCCGCAGCAAGAATCCCAGGCCTATCCCTATCGCCCCTGCCAAAGGCGGCAACAGTTCCCGCACTCCGCCTTCGCCGTGAGAGTGCCCGTGGTCGTGGGAATGGCCATGGGCGTGAACATGGGAACCGGTATGAGAACGGTCGTGGTCGTGATCGTCCGAATCGCTGTGGGAATGGACGTGGCTGTGGCCCTCTAACCCGCAATGGCAGTCATGCTCGGAGTGGTCCTTACAGTTGCCGGCATCGCCATCGTGAACGTAACTCGGGCTCGTCCCCGAGCGTGCCTCCGCGCTATACCCAAGGGCCGCTATAGCGCGTTTCAGATCCGCGGGCAGTACTTTGGTGACGTCGTACTCAAGCAAGAGCGCGCCGGTAGCGAAGTTGACGCTGACCCGCTTTACCCCTTCCATGCGCGCCAACGTCTTCTCCAACCTGGACGCGCAGTGGGCGCAATCCATCCCGCGGACTACCCACCGCTCGGATACGACCACTCCTTCTTGTCCCGTACTCTTCTCATCTGCAAGCGAGCTGCTTTCATCTGCCACCTACAAGACACCGTCCATTCGTTGCCGCGTTCATCCATAAATACGATACCGCATTGTCCGGGCATCGTCACAGAAAAATGAGAGGCCGCCGGTAACCGCGCCGGCATAGGGGGCCGGTACCCCTAGAAAGGTATTCTTCCTGGATACGGAGAAGTGCAAGGGGTCATCCCTTTTCTTCAGGAGGTATGCATCGTGGCCAGGCCTCTTGCGCCCGACGATCTCTTCAATTTGGTTACTTTCGGTGACGCCCAGGTGTCCCCCGACGGCAAGCTCGTCGCCTTCGTCCGTCAGTCTCACGACGCGAAGAAAGAAGAGTCCTTCACCGACATCTATATAGCGGAACCGGCGACCGGGCAGGTCCGAAAGCTAACCGGCTCGGGAAAGGACAAAGCGCCTAGGTGGTTTCCAGACGGCCGCCGCTTAGCCTTTATATCCGAAAGGTCGGGCAAGAGTCAGATCTGGGTAATCGACGTCGCGGGAGGCGAGGCATGGCGGATTCCCACAAAGCGGGCGGTCCTAGGCGGTTTGACGGTATCGCCGGATGGGAAGCGCCTCCTTTTCGAAGGCAAGGCATTCTCCAAGGGAGAAGACTGGATCCCCTACCCCGGATGCCCCGAGAACGACCGCAAGAGAGCGATAGAACAGGCAACTAGGGAGATAGAATCCGAGCCTTCCAAGAAAGATGAGCCGGCTCTGCCCAAACCCAACGAGATCAAGGTAATCACCCGTCTTAGGTACCGGCTTGACGGAGAGGGCTACTTTGGTGACCTGAGACGCCACATCTTCTTCGTAGAGGTGCCCGGTGCTCCCCCTCCGGCCCGTCCCGAATCCGACAAGGGCAACGAAGTCCAGTTAACCGCCGGTGACTATGACCACGGCTCTTTCGCGGTATCGCCCGACGGAAGGTATGTGGCGGTCTCGGCCCTTCGGAGAGACGATGCCGACTACTGCCTGAAAAGCGATCTGTGGCTGTACGAGTTGGAAGGCGCCGCCTCCTCTCACTCCGACGCCAGGGGGCCGTGGCTCCTTTATGACGCGCCGGGACCATGTGAGCTGCCGGTGTGGTCGCCAAACGGTAAGTGGATCGCTTTTGCCGGGCACGATTCAAAACGAGGCGACACTACCCGGGTGGACCTGTGGCTCTTGGACGTGGAAAACTTCATCAGTTCCCTGAGCGCTGGTTCCACACCCCGACCCATGACCCAAGCGGACTCCCGCAATCTCACAGGCAAGTTCGACCGGGATCTCCTATTAGGGCGGCCAAGACCCGAGCCCGCCTACCCCGGGCAGGCAAGATCGGCGGTGTGGCAGGGCGAAGAGCTGTACTTCGGGCTGGTGGATCACGGCGAGACCTCAATCTACCGGGCTACGCCCAGTTCCGTATCCACCCCTACTTGGGCCTTTGAGAAGGTATTGGGAGAAGAAGGCACTGCCATATCCAACTTCCACATCGGGGCCGGCACCCTAGCCTACCAGGCGTCTGACCCGGTGACCCCCGAGAACCTGTATGTCTCTAAGATCGGCAAGACGGGAACCAGGCTCACCTTGGAGAACGACTCCCTAATGAAGGACATCGAGACCGGTACATGGGAGAAGCTGCAGTGTCTCGCCGATGATGGTCAGGAACTGGACTATTGGCTTATGTATCCCAAGGGATATGAGAAGGGTTCCGGCAAAAAGCTGCCGACGTTGGTCATGGTGCACGGAGGACCTCGCGGCGCCTACGGTCCCACCTTCAGTTTCACCGCGAACCTGTTTGCCGGGCGTGGGTACGCGGTACTCTACTGCAATCCAAGGGGCAGCACCTCATACGGTCAAGAGTTTTCCTCTTGCATCGACGGGGACTGGGGCAACAAGGACTTCGGCGATGTGATGGCATGCGTTAGGGCAGCCGTGTCCCGGGGGACGGTGGACGAGAAGAACATCTTCCTGTACGGGTGGTCCTACGGTGGATGGTGGACGGTATGGGCCGTTGGCCACACGGACATGTTCAAGGCCGCCTGCGCCGGCGCTTGCGTGTCCAACCTCCACAACGATTACGCCACCGCCGATTGTCTTTGGGCAAACGAGCAGGAGTACGGCGGCAAGCCATGGGAAAACGCGGAAGGGCTTCTCTCCAGGTCTCCCATCAGCTATGTGGACAGGGTCAACACACCGCTTCTGCTGCTGCACGGCGAAAACGATCTAAGGTGCCCAATCGGCAACTCCGAACAGTTCTACGCGGCACTTAGGAGGCTGGGCAAAACCGCCGTGTTTGTGCGCTACCCCGGCGAGTACCACGGCCTCAAGCGACATCTGCACCAGATCGACAAGCTTGAGCGGATGCTGGCGTGGTTTGAACACTATAGAAAGAGCGCTTCCCGCGCCTAATAGCCCATAACCCTCCCCCAACCGGGTGAGCCGGTACCGTTCGTCGCCGTCACACCCGTTTCCTGATTGACGTAAGATGACCAGAGTCTCTTTGGGGGAGGGTCATTTGTGAAACGTATTACGTCAATCGTCGTAGCGGTACTCTGCTCTCTATGCGTCTTGCTGTCGCTTGCGGGGTGCGGCCCCAGGCCGAAGGAAAAAGAGCCGGCGCCCGCTCCGGCGACGGGCACGAAACTCTCTGAACTGGTTACCCCCATCTCTCCGCCCACCAAGGTGACCGTTGGCCTAAAGCAAGCGGTCTCTGACGCCGGCGTCTTGATAGGGGTCGCCAAGGGCTACTACAAAGAACTGGGCATTGAGATAGAAATGCAGCAGTTCGCCACCGGCCAGGACATGATCAACGCCTTAGCCGCGGGACAGCTCGACGTAGGCCTCACCGTCACCGCGTCCGGCCTGTTTAACGCCATGCTCCGCGGCCTGCCGCTCAAGATCGTCGCGGACAAAGGTTACAACATCCCCGGCGAAGGTTACTACAGGTTCGTGATTCGCAAAGACCTCGTAGACGAGATCAAGGACTTTGAGGACTTGAGGGGCCGAAAACTGGCGGTGGTGGGCACCGCGTCCTTGGACGAGATCGCCCTTGACCGGGTCCTCCAGAAGGGCGGAATGACCACCGCCGACGTTGATATGCAAGTGATTCGCTCATTCCCCGACATTGTCGCGGCTCTATCCAACAAGAGCATAGACGGCGGCATGGTCATCGAGCCCTTCATCGCCCAAGCGATAGCCAAAGACATCGCCGACCCGTGGAAAGACCCGGAGGAGTACGACCCCGACGCCCAAGTCGCCCTTGTGGTGTACGGCAAGAGCATCATGGAAAGGCCTGAAGTGGCCAAAGCGTTCATGGTCGCCTACGTACAGTCGCTTAGGGACTACAACGACGCGTTTTTCCGCGACATAGAGCGGGACGCCATAATCGACATCCTGGTCGAGTACTCGTCGGTCACCGAAAGGGAGCTTTTTGAAAAGATGTACCCGACCGGACTGAACCCCGACGGATACGTCCGCATGAAGGGCGTTCAGATGGACATCGACTGGTACAAGTCCAGAGAACTCTTGAAGGGCGATTTGACGGCGGAGGACGTGGTCGACAACTCATACGTTGACTATGCCATAGAGGTCTTAGGCAAGTACGAGAAATAGGGCGCAAGCAGGATGGCGGAGGAGGAGGATCGAAAGTGAGCGATTACGTTAGGAAGACGTCGGGTAGAGGCTTTCAGGATGAAGTGGTTGTCCTAGAAGACGTGCAGGAGACCGGACCGTCTCTTGTCGCCAAGAGGACGCTCTTTCGACTTATCACTTTCTTGTCACCCTCTCTCCTCCTGGTCCTTTGGGAGGTGCTGGCGAGGCTTAACGTCATTGACGTTAGGCTCTTCTCCCGCCCTTCCCTCATTTTCCAGACCCTGTTTCCCCTCATGAGCAGCGGGGAGCTCTTCCGCCACGCTTGGATCAGCGTCCAGAGGATCATACTGGGGTTCCTTTGCGGAGCCGTGCCCGGCGTAGTGCTCGGACTGTCCATGGGATTGTTCCCGCCCGTCAGGGCATCTCTCATGCCGCTGGTGGCCAGCACCTTCCCCATCCCCAAGCTGGCCATTATGCCTTTGATCCTAATCGTTTTCGGGTTGGGTGAAGCTTCGAAGGTGTTCACCATCGCCATAGGCGTGTTTTACCTGGTGCTCATAAACTCGATGACGGGCGTGCTTAGCATCGACCCTATATTCCTGGACGTGGCCAAAAACTTCGGGGCATCCAGGCGGCAGTTCTACCTGACCGTGGCCTTGCCGGGCTCACTGCCCATGATCTTCGCCGGCCTTAAGCTTGGAATGGGCACGGCGCTCCTCTTGATCGTGGCGGCGGAGCTCTCCGCCGCTCAAGCCGGCGTGGGCTGGATGGTCTGGAGAGCCTACGACATGTTTGACATTGAGCGCATGTTTTCCGCCCTCATCACGCTCGCGGTGATGGGCTACTTGTTATCCATCGCTCTAGACGCCCTGGAAAAGAAGATCATCCCCTGGAAGGAAAGGTAAGGAGGATTCACAGTGCAGCCATGCCAAGTTGACGTGCCGAACCCGGTGGACGCCGGCGACATCGCGGTTCTGACCTCGCACCTAACCAAGACTTTCGAATCGCCTTCCGGAACGGTTACGGCTTTGGACGATCTCAACATCCAAGTCAGAAGAGGGGAGTTCATCTGCATCGTTGGTCCGTCGGGATGCGGCAAGACCACGCTGCTCAGGATCATGGCAGGTCTGGAAAAGCAGACGTCCGGAAGGATCTACGTCCACAGGAGTTCCAACAACAGGCCGCTTACCGCCATGGTCTTCCAGTCCGACTCCATCTTCCCGTGGATGACCGTAGAAAGGAACGTCGGTTACGGTCTTCAGATGCAGCGCTTGCCCAAAAAGCAGCGCGAGGAGACAGTGAAGAAACTCCTTGCCATGACCGGCCTCACGGCCTTCGCGCAGAGTTATCCCCACCAACTGTCTGGCGGCATGAAACAGCGGGTCAACGTGGCCAGGGCCTTCGCGGCGGATCCAGAGATCTTGTTGATGGACGAACCTTTTGGGCTCTTGGACGAGCAAAACAGGCTGATACTTCAAAAAGAACTCATGGACATTTGGCAGGAGTCCCAGAAAACGACGGTGTTCATCACTCACAGCGTGGACGAAGCCCTGGTCCTGGGCGATAGGCTGCTGGTGATGACGGCGCAACCGGGGAAGGTGAAACGCATCATCGACATCGACCTGGAGCGGCCCAGGGATATCGTGTCCCTTAGGGGAGACCGGCGCTTTATCGAACTGTACTCGGAGGTCTGGCACCTCTTGTCCGAGGAGGTGAGGCGCTCCAGGGCCCGTCAAGAGTAGAGACGCTCCCCGCTCCCGCGGGGCCATCCCGCTAGGGCAGGGACGATCGGATCTTCCCGCGGGGCGTTACGAAATGCGGGGCAGGAGCTCCACGAGATATCTCAAGTCGGAGATGACGGCGTCGCACGCGTTCACGTCATC
>ENA-UPSB01002577-UPSB01002577.1-bioreactor-metagenome-genome-assembly--contig:-NODE-2577-length-16484-cov-4.625236_pt1 | contig 16484 bp, 17 predicted proteins | sample MGYA00238182_ERZ773286 | MGnify/ENA primary metagenome ERZ773286 (study PRJEB29026, sample SAMN07631240) | bioreactor metagenome | isolation source: Switchgrass digestor | place: USA: Dartmouth... | reverse complement strand
TAACTTCTTTTATGTCTAAATAGTACTACCTTAATATGAAAAAAATGACACTTCAAAGTGTCATTTTAAAAATAATTTTAGTTATATATGAAGTTTTACAACCTTAAATAAATCACCATCAAATAAAATCGTCTTCCAATTCATGTTTTTTATCTCTCATCATTAAATTAACCAAAGCTTCCTTAGGACTTAAGCCTTCAAACAATACTTTATAAGCTTGCTCTGTGATAGGCATTGAAATCCCTAATTTCCTGCTTAGCTCATAGGCAACTTTTGTAGCTCTGACCCCTTCCACAACCATACCTACTTCTCTCAAAACTTCCGCGAGAGGTTTGCCGCTGCCAATTGCCCGGCCGGCCCGTAAATTACGACTATGGATACTGGTACAAGTAACAATTAAATCACCTATTCCGGCAAGTCCATAAAAAGTATGGGCCTTGGCTCCAAGAGCGACCCCTAATCGAGTAATCTCAGCCAGCCCGCGGGTTATCAGAGCTGCTTTGGTATTATCTCTAGGATTCATCCCTTCCAAAATTCCCGTACATAAAGCTATGATGTTTTTTAGAGCTCCGCCAAGCTCTACCCCTATAATATCCAGGCTGGTATAAACCCTAAAAGTGGGAGACATAATCAAATCCTGGACAGCTTCAGCCACTTCAATTTTTTGGGCGGCTACCACAACCGCGGTATGTACTTCTCTGGCAACCTCTTCGGCATGACTTGGTCCTGACAGAACTGCTATTTTATGACCGGACAACTCTTCTTCCAAAACTTGTGACAACCTCAAATATGTGTTTTCTTCAAGCCCTTTGGCCGTGTTTACGACAATGCATTCGGGGCTGAGATAAGGTTTTAACAGACGGGCACTCTCCCTTACGGCATGGGAAGGCACGCTTAAAAAGACAACCTCCGCTTTGACCTGTTGTAAATCTATAGTAGGCATTATCTCGTCCGGAAGAAATACGCCGGGAAGGTATGGCGCGTTTTCTCTTCTTCTCTTCATTAATTCGATCTCATCAGAATGTCTGCCGATTAGCGTAACTTTATGTCCGGCCCTGACTAATTGGAGAGCAATGGCCGTTCCCCAGCTTCCCGCCCCATAAACAGCTACTCTTTTCACCCCTAATCACTCCTTGTGTTTTTGCCCGAACTTAGGCTCTGTTCCGTTAAGAATTCTGAGCATATTTGCTCTATGTCTTACCAAAACAATAGTTGCACCGATCAAAGCAAATATTTTATAGGCAATTGCTACTTCAAAAACAAAAGAACCAATGAGCGCCGTTAGCGCACCCAGCATTGAACCCAGAGAAACATATCTGGTCCCAATTACCGTTAAGACAAAAACAATAATAGCCGCAAGCATAACTTTGGGCATGAGTATCGTTAGAACTCCAAGACCGGTAGCTACCCCTTTCCCGCTTGGCTTAAAGCCGAAATAAGGGTTCCAACTGTGTCCGATCATTGCTAGAAGACCGCCAACCACACCGCCCCAGGGCCCGAAAGTTACAAAGCATATATAAGCTGCCAGCCCGCCCTTAAGCGCATCTACTACCAACACTGCTATACCGGCTTTTTTCCCCAGCAAGCGATAAGCATTGGTTGCCCCGATATTACCGCTTCCGTGCTGACGAATATCTATACCTTGAACTTTTCCCGCCAAAAAAGCCGAAGGTATTGTCCCCAATAAATAAGCAATTACAAATACCAGATATCTCAACATTCAGCATTCTCCTCAACTCTTATAACCCTAATAACTAATTATTCTTCATTACTTTTCCGCATTATAAGTCGAATCGGCGAACCTTCAAAGCCAAAATTCTTTCTGATTTGGTTTTCTAGGTAGCGACGATAGGAGAAATGGACTAACTCCGGATCGTTTACGAAAAAAACGAAGGTAGGCGGTTGCACGCCCTGTTGAGTTGCATAATAAATTTTAAGGCGTTTTCCTTTGTCCGATGGCGGAGGATTCAAATGAACCCATTCCCGCAATTGGCTGTTCAAAACATTAGTTAGAATACGTCTACTGGCCTGTTCGGCAACAAATTCAACCAAGTCCATTATTTTGTTTATCCTCTGACCTGTTTTAGCAGATACAAATTGAGTCGGAGCATAATCCACAAAGGCTAATTCTTCTCTTATCTTCTTTTCAAATTTGTTTAAGGTTTTATCATCTTTAGTAATCAAGTCCCATTTATTTACTATTAATATAAGTCCTTTACCCGCTTCATGAGCATAGCCAACAATTTTTTTATCCTGTTCCGTTATCCCTTCGGTAGCATCAATAACCATCAGAACTACATCCGCTCTGTCTATTGCCCTAAAAGAACGTATTACGCTGTAGCTTTCCGTAACCTCGGCTATTTTTTTCTTTCTTCTGATACCTGCCGTATCTATCAAAACGTAATTTCTGTTTTCATAGCTAAACGGAGTATCTATGGCATCCCTGGTAGTACCGGGAATATCACTGACAATTACCCGTTCTTCGCCCAAAAGCTTATTCACGATCGAAGACTTGCCTACATTCGGCCGGCCTATTACCGCAATTTTTATCACATCCGGTTCATAATCCTCCGTTATTTTTTCCGGAAATTTGGCTACCACCGCATCGAGCAAATCCCCGATATTCTTCCCATGAGCAGCGGAAACAGGTATAGGCTCCCCGTAACCAAGGGTTAAATATTCAAACGATTCGGCCTGAAACAGTTCAAAATTTTCAACTTTATTGACAACCAGAATAATCGGTTTGTCCGTTTTTCTTAAATAACGGGCAATCTGTTCATCATCAGGCGTAACTTTGGTCTTGCCATCAACCACAAATAAGACTACATCCGCCTCTTCAATGGCAACCTCCGCCTGCTGCTTCATTTTATCGGATAAAGGTGTTGTTTGATCTTTAAACTCTATTCCGCCGGTATCAACTATGGTAAATTTGTTCCCCAACCACTCTACATCATGATACAATCTATCTCTGGTTACTCCGGGAGTACTTTCTACTATTGCCACCATACCCCCTACGATCCTATTGAACAAAGTAGACTTACCAACGTTCGGACGTCCAACTATCGCTACAACAGGTTTACTCATTATCCTTCACCTCGAGCTTTATCCCTAAAACACCTTCAATAAACGCTTTTCCGTTATTTTCTACTACCAAAGCTTTGCCGTTAATCCTTTTTTCCAACCAGGAAACGCTACGATCATCAAGAAATACTTCGTCATCAGCCTTTAGCATAACCTTCGGAATAAGAAAATAATCGCCTTGAAGGTCATTTACTTGAGCAGCAATGTCCTGTGCCGTAAGTAGTCCGGCAACAGTCACAGTCGAACCAAAAAAATTATTCTTTATTTCATGAATAACAACATTGAGACCTTGAATGAAATCCAAATCTTTCACCCAGGATTTGAAAATCCCGGCTGCCGAAACCCCTGTAACAATGTGGACCGTCCTGGTCGGGATTTTTGACGGCAACTGCGGCAGCCAAGATGAAAACTCAGCATAGAATTTAGCGGCCATTCCAATTCCGTTTTCTATTTGCGGGAAATCGTCATATTCCTGCACGTCAGGAAAATTCCAGCCGGATACTACATAAAGTTCATCGGAAAAATACACCAGATTTTTGCCGGTTCTCGCCCGAAACTCTTTTTGCCAGGTTAAACCCAATGCCAAAATATGCTGAGCTTCCTTCGGAGTTATTGTTCTTAAAGGAGGAAGTTTATCTCTATATTTGGTCAGACCTACCGGTACTACACCGATGGATTGAACTGCCGGATAAAAAGCCGCAAGCTTATTCACCGTTTCCTCTAAAACAGGACCGTCGTTGTAGCCCGGAACCACAACAATCTGGGTATGAAGGGTCAGCCCGGCATCTGCCAGTAGTTTGATCTGGTCCGCTATTTTCCCAACGCGCTTATTTCTCATCAACTTTATCCTGGCTTGCGGATCCCAAGCATGGACCGAAATATAAAGGGGATTGATATGATAATCAATTATTCGGCGAAAATCTTTCTGGCTAAGATTAGACAGAGTAATATAGCTGCCTTGAGTTACAGACAGCCTATAATCGTCGTCCTTCAGATAGAGAGATTCCCGCATATCCGGTGGCATTTGCTGAACAAAACAAAATACACAGTTATTAACACATTTTTTTACGCCCCCGGCGCTCACCGAACACACTTCAATTCCCAAAGTTTCGTCGGGATCTTTAGAAATCTGTAATTCCCAGATTTCTCCGTTTGCTTTTTGAACAAGCAAAGAAAACTCTTCGTCAGAAGTATAATATTGCAAATCCAGAATATCTTCAATTTTCCAATCGTTTATTTGAAGTATAGTATCTCCGGGCTCTATTTCCATTTCAGCGGCGATACTGTCTTTTAATACTTTAGAAACAACCAATCCTTCGGCCAATTTATTTTCATCCCTTATCATTATCATCAATTATAATTATTTCTGCTTCAGCATAACTTTTGTCCTGTCTATAACGGGATATATTCAGTAATATCCCTATTTGTACCAAAGTTATAACCAAAGAAGTTCCGCCGTAGGAAATTAATGGCAGGGTAATCCCCGTGACAGGGAGCAAACCTGTCACAACACCCAAGTTTAAGGCAATTTGTAACGCCAAAAAAGTGGTAATTCCGAAGCCCAGCATATAACCGAAACGGTCGCCACATTGTTTGGATACTACATAGCCTCTGCTTATCAATAAAACAAAAAGCAGGACCACCAAAGATGTGCCAAAAAAACCAAACTCTTCGCCAATAACGGCAAATATCGTGTCAGCATAGCTTTCAGGCAGATGACTGTTCATCGAACTTCGGCCAATACCAATCCCTAGCAGTCCCCCGGTACCGAAAGCAATCTGAGCATTAACCGACTGATATCCATAACTGGAGGCATAGTCCCAAGGGTAAAGCCAGCCTAATATTCTATTCCATTGATATGGTGTATCTTTAATCAGATTATACCCGATAAGGCCACATATTGGAACAGCAGCTATAAAGTAAAGAACTGAGAGCTCAGTTATAAACAACATTGCACTGCAACCTACCAAAATCAAAACGGTCGTCCCAAGATCCGGCTGCTTATATATTAGGGCAGCAAAAACACACATTACAAAAACGGGAATTACGGCATCCTTTAAACCTTTAACCGGATAGCGGCTTAGCATATAAGCAAAAAAAAGTACCAGAGAAAATTTGGCTATTTCTGAAGGCTGAAAGGAAATACCGGCAATCTGCACCCAACGTGTAGATCCTTTGATCGTGACTCCAAGATCAGTATATTGAACCAGCAGCAACAATATAAGGCTAAAAATAACGCATAGCCCGGAGAGCTTCTTCCAATATTTATAAGGGATAAACATTACGATAAAAGCAAGTACTATCCCCAAAAAGGCCCACTGCAATTGTTTATAAAAAAGGTAATAAGAATTGTTAAACTCTCTAAAGGAAAATAAAGAGCTGGCACTCAAGACCATTACTAAGCCAATTGCCAACAAAACAATTGTCGAAAACAATAAGATAAAATCCGGCGCTTTGGGCTTACACTTCTGTGCCATTTCAGTATCCCCCTTTAGAATAAATGTTGCCTACATCAAATGACTTCTTGCCAAGCAAGAAGTCATTTGGGAACTCGCGCTAAAACTGTTTTAGGTTACTCTTCATTGTTCTGGAGAACACTCCCGACAACATCACCAATTACCACTTCCGGTATTTCCGGCTGATTTTCCAGAGCTTTCTGGGTGTCAGCTTTCTCAGAGTCCAACAACAATTCTTTTATACTCAGGCTAATCCGTTTGTCTTCAGGTTTACACTCAATCACTTTAGCCGTAATGGTTTGACCGACCTGTACTACATCTTCTACTTTGGCCACTCTTTTTAGAGCCAACTGCGAAATATGAACAAGCGCATCCACACCGTCCTCCAGATTGACAAAGGCTCCAAAAGGCGCTATCCGTACTATCTTACCTTGGATAACAGCTCCGACAGGATACTTTTCAGCAACTTTGGCCCAGGGGTTCTCTCTGAGTTGTTTCAGACCCAAGGATATTCTTTCCCGTTCTCTGTCTACAGCAAGAACCTGAACTTCAACCTCATCATTTACATTTACCATTTCTGAGGGATGCTTGACCTTAGAATAGGCCATATCGGATACATGTAACAGGCCGTCTATTCCGCCCAAATCAACAAAAGCTCCAAAGTCAGTTAAACGTCGGACCGTTCCCTTAAGGACATCTCCTTCTTTTAAATTTTGTAAAAGCTTTTGTTTTCTGGCTTCCTGTTCTTCCTGTAAAATAACTTTCTGGGATAAAACCAGTTTTTTCTTGGCTGGATTATATTCAATCACTCTGAGTCTCAGAGTTTTCCCAACATACTGGCTTAAATCTGCCACGTATCCCAATTCAAGCTGGGATGCAGGAACAAACCCCCTGATACCTAAATCCACTACGACTCCGCCTTTAACTGCTTCCGTAACCTTAGCTTGTACTTCCTCTTTTGTCTGGGCCAACCTTGCCAGCCTTTCCTTGGCTTCAATTTCAGCATAGCGTTTACGGGATAGGACCGTATGTCCTTCATTGTTTTCGGGTTTTATTACCATCGCAGTAATCGGGTCCCCGACTTGGACTATATCATTGATATCCAGTACTTTGGTAGAAGAAAGCTCAGCTAGCGGAATTACTCCTTCCGATTTCCAGCCTATATCCACAAACACTTCTTCATCAGTTATTTTGACTACTGTTCCTTTAACAATTGCTCCGCTGTAAATTGTCGGAAGCTCATTGGCAAAACTAGCCATAGTGCCTTCATCATTGTTATTAGCGACAGAATTGTCTATCTGAGCAGAATCTACTACTTCCACAGAGTTTTCCTCTAGACCGGAATCCTGTGCTTGAGTAGAACCTTCTGCCGGATTGAGATTTTGCACTTGAGCTGAATCCTCCTCCGTTAAAACCGCATTTGTTTTCTCCATAATTTCCGCCATTTTTCTGTAAACCTCCTCGATAGTCCAATCTGGTGTGGATGCTCCAGCAGTAAGGCCAGCACTCTTGACATTACTGAACCAAGCCTCTTGTAATTCGTCAGCAGTTTCGATTAAATAAGTTGTGGTCTTTTCACTGCAGATAGTTTTTAACTTACGGGTGTTAGAACTGCTCTTTCCGCCTACAACAATCATTAGATCGACACTTTCGGCAAGTTTAGCAGCACTCGCCTGTCTTTCTTCAGTGGCGTTGCAAATAGTGTTATGAACAACTAGATTATCGGTATGTTTTCTCAACTCATCTACAATTGCAAAAAAATTGCTCTTACGCTGGGTAGTCTGAGCCAGTACTGCTATGCTTGGATAATATGGGAGAGCTTTTGCTTCCTCCAAACTCTCAATAGCCTGAGAGTTCTCGCCGGCCCACCCGAGGATTCCTATGACTTCTGGGTGAGTTCTATCGCCGACCACTATTACAAAATTATCTTCGGACGACTTTTTGGCCAGTCTTTGTGCTTTCTGAACATAAGGACATGTCGCATCTATAATCTGTATACCCTTACTTTCAGCTTCTTTATATACTCCTGGAGGCACCCCATGTGATCTTATTACAAGCTGTTGTCCCTTCTTCAGTTCTTCTATAGAATTTACCTGTTCAATGCCTTTGGCAGCTAGGTAATCGACAACCTGTTGATTATGGATGAGCGGACCTAAAGAAGCAGTTTTGCCTGACGAGGCAGCCTTTATAGTCATATCTATTGCCCTGTTTACCCCAAAACAGAAACCCGCCTTATCCGCTCTTTTGATAGTCAAAAATACTGACCTCCTTTTTTCGCATAACAGATAACTTCGCTGAAAAAGGCAAAAATCCTTCTAAAAAATAAATAATCCCTATTGTTACATCTTGCCTATAATAGACATAATTTCATTGGCTATCCAAAGGCGGCGATTCTCAACATCGTCCGGAACTTCCAAATCGCTGGCATAGAACGGTTTACCTATTATTACTCCTATGTTTCCCCTTTTTTGCCGAAGTAGTCCTCTGGCCCCGTATACTTTCAAGGGTAATATAGGTGCTTTACTTTTTTCCATAATTAAAACAACTCCGGCCAACGCTTCTTGAATGGCGCCGGATTTGGAACGTGTGCCTTCGGGGAAAATACCCAATACTTTATTTTCTTTTAATATTTGCAGCGATTTTCTAATTGCGCTGACATCCCCTTGCTTCCGTTTTACCGGAAAGGCTCCGAGTTTCTTTATTAAAAAACCCAATACCGGTTTTTCAAACAAATCATCTTTGGCCATAAAAAAAACTTGCCGCGGTAAAGCGCAACCAATTAATACGGGGTCCCAGTAACTTACATGATTGCAGGCAACGATGACGGGCCCCTCTAAAGGAACATTTTCTAATCCTTCAACTTTAAAACCTTTTAACGCTAAAAACTTAGTCACTATTGACCTTGCAAAGAAATAAAAGCTCACTTCAGAACTCCCCCACAATTTTTACTATTTTATCAACAACCTGGTCAACAGTTAAATCTGTAGTATCAATTATAAAAGCATCGTCAGCCGGTTTTAGCGGTGAATGTTCTCTTCCCGAATCTATTTTATCTCTGTTCAGTATCTCTTGTCTAACCTGCTCCAATGAAGTGTTTTTCCTATTATTTATATTTTCCAAATACCTTCTTTTGGCTCTTTCCTCAACTGAAGCCGTTAAATAGATTTTTACCTGAGCTTCGGGCAGAACATGGGTACCAATATCTCTGCCGTCCATTACCAAGCTTTTTTTCTCCGCCTGTTGACGTTGCAGTTTAACCAGATGTTCTCTTACACCTTGGTAAGTAGCCACTATAGCCACAGCGCTGCTGACTTCAGGGTTACGGATTTTTTGCGTAACATCCTCGCCGTCACAATAAACGGCTTTCTTCGAGTGATCAAACTCAATATTGATGTTCTGGGCCACCTTTACTACTTCAGCTTCGTCAGTAAGCGGAATACCTGTCTTTAAAACTTTGTAAGCAACAACTCTATACATGGCTCCTGTATCCAAATAGGAAATTCCCAATCTTTCGGCAACTTTCTTAGCCACGGTGCTCTTACCTGCCCCTGCCGGGCCGTCTATAGCTATATGAATTTTCTTTTTCATAACTTATTCCAATCCCACCCAAAACGTTTTCTAAAATTATAACACATTCAATAGATCGTAACATTCATACTAACCGGAGAAAGATATCGCCAACACAGCCAATAGATTATTAAACCCGTGCAATCCGATAGCCGGTATAAGGGAATTGTATTTTTCATATAGGTAACCTAGTCCTATACCAAGTGCCAACCTCGGAACAAAACCAAACAATTCCATATGAAGTGCTGAAAATATTGCCGCGCTTACTATAACGGCAGTCCATGTACCGCAATATTTTTTTAAACTACCCAACAATATACCTCTAAACAGAGTTTCTTCAATAATCGGCGCAATAACAGCGATTAATAAAATATTAAGCAAGAACATCTCGAGTGTCGGTTTGGCCAACAGTCTGAGCAAAGCATTCTCCGGCGGGATTATCCCCCTTGCCAATAAGGATGCTACGTATATTACGTTTATAAACATAGTGATAAGCCAAATTTTTATTATTTTGCCCAGGATTCCTCGTTGCTTTGAGCTCCTCCAACCCAAGTCCAACCAAGTCAAACCTCGGAAAAATTTTATAATTAAGGCAACAAGAAAGAATAAACTGTTTGAGGTTAAAATGGACAAATAATAAGCCGTTTTCTGGTCAGGGGTATTATGAAAAATAATACTGTTAATAAAAGGCATTATAGCAAAAACTAAAGCCACACCGATTAAAACACTAACTAATGTCTTTACATCAAGCTTGGGTTCGCTAAGAGATTTGTTTTCTTCACTCATTTTTTATCCTCTCTTTTTTGAAAATTTATCTAGTTTATTTTTCCGGTAAATAAGCATAATAAATACAAGAAATTATACAAAAATGTCTTGTGGCTGATAACTACTATTGAAGGGGTTGATATATTTGTTTACCAGAAAAACTAACGATAACAGTAACTGGCTAATGATGGGCTCTGCCTTACTCGGTGGTTTTTTATTGGGCATGTCCTATAAAAAGTATGGCAAAGAACTTAGAAACGGAATAAGAGGTCTTTACTCAAGAAGACAATTGGATTATGATACGGATTATACAACTTCCCATGAACCGGACGCTTAAATATAAATACCGTTAACTAAATATCAATGATCAAGTATATGTGATTTATGTTTTATATATAATATTGAAGGATTCTTTTTTTAGAATTAAGATACTTAATTCTTAAAATTTGCTTTATTATAAGCTCCATAATTTAACTTCTTGGAGCTTATAATATTTTATCGAAACACCAGTAAGCTATCATCCCAAATAGAACACAGGCAAAGAGATTCGGTAATTTTCGCGCAAAGAGAAAAGTACTTACACCGGCCAGCAAATAAGGATTTATAAGAGATATCCTATTATCCGCAGCAATAAAAAATTCCGGAATAACCAATGCTGCCAATAAGGCGACCGGTACAAGTTCAACAAAGGATTTGAGAAATCCTCCCATATCTTTATTACGAAACAACAGAAAAGGCAATGCTCTCGCACCATAAGTCACTAATGCCATAACTACAATAATCAAGACAATGTCAAGATTCATAGCTTCTTTCTTCTCCTAAAGTATTTGCTTTTTTCTTTTTGAACAAAGATCCTACCGCTGCAGCGGCGATTACACTGATTAACAAATACCATTTTCCCGGCAATAGCAGTTTTAAAACGACAGCCAAAAGACCGGCCAAAATATAAACAGGAAGGTTATCCTTTGTAACTGTACTAACGGTAAGCACAATAAATAAAGCCAATAAAGCGAAATCAAAGCCTGAGAAATTAATAACTAAACGATTACCGATATATGCTCCTACAAAAGAAAACAGCACCCAGGACAAATAGGCTCCAGAATTAATGCCAATGGCCACTTTGCTTCTTTCTTCTGGTGTCGATATTTCCTGCAATAAATTTGAACTTAAAACGAAAGACTCATCGGTAATTCCGTAAGCGATGATTGCTAACTTACCAAGCCCTACTTTGGGAAAAAACCTGAGCATCGAAAAGCTCATCACAATATGCCTCAAATTTACGATTAGAGTTGTAAAGCCAATAACCCAGGCAGTTGCCCCCTGGCCAAGCAGTTGAATAGCGATAAATTGAGAAGCTCCGGCGAAAACCAACATCGACATTAGTCCGCATTCCCAAACAGTCAGCCCGTTTTGAATTGCCAGTATTCCAAATGTTAAAGCAACAGGAGCATAGCCTATGCCGATCGGAATTGATTGCTTTAACCCATACAGTAGCCCTTTTTGCATCACTCTTACTCCTTCTGAACCATCTCTCTGGCCATTACCTGAGCCAATCTTCTTAAGTCCTGCATCAATAAGGCAAAGTCCTTGGGGTTTAAAGACTGCCTGCCGTCCGAACAAGCTTTTTCAGGATTCGGATGAACTTCTATGATCAAACCGTCCGCTCCTGCGGCCATTGCTGCCTTCGCCATCGGAGCGACCAATTCCCGTTTTCCTGTTCCATGACTTGGGTCAACGAAAACCGGCAAATGAGTTAAATCTTTTAAAGCCGGAACTGCGCTCAAATCCAACGTGTTTCTAGTATAGTTTTCAAAAGTTCTTATTCCCCTCTCGCACAGAATTACGTTCGGATTACCGCCATATAAAAGATATTCCGCTGCCATTAACCACTCTTTCAAGGTTGCACATTGACCTCGTTTCAATATTACCGGCTTGCCCAGTTGGGAAATTTCCTTGAGTAGAAAAAAATTCTGCATATTTCTGGCGCCGACTTGAATAATGTCGGCATAAAAAGCCACCAATTCAACATCCCTGACATCCATCACTTCAGTTACAACAGGCAGCCCGGTCTCCTCTCTGGCCTCAGCCAGGTATTTTAACCCTTCTTCTCCTAATCCCTGAAAAGAATAAGGAGAGCTACGAGGTTTAAAGGCACCGCCGCGCAAAAAAGTCGCCCCTGCTTCCTTAACAGCCCAGGCAGTCTCCAATATCTGTTCTTTGCTCTCAACGGCACAGGGCCCCGCTATAACATGAAACTGATTTGAATCTATAATATTTTCCTTTATGGCAATTTGGGTGTCCTGCCGCTGATATTCTCTGCTTACAAGTTTATACGATTCTTGCTCGGTCTTATTATCCATATTAAGGCCCCCCATCTATTATCTGCCAATTATTGCCCTGAACACCAAAAATAAAAACACACTCCACCAGCAGAGTGCGCTGTATTTATCTTCTTATACCTAATAGCCAAAATTTGATCATTTAGGTGCAACCCTATGTCCTAAACCGATTGCAACTTCATCCAAATGCAGCAAACCTACTCCAAAGAAAACAGCGACGCTGAGGTGATCATCTTTATGGGCAATACCAATTTTGCCTCCTATGTTCAAGCCCATAGCTTTCGGCATGATTTGACTTAAAGCCTCTCTGGTAGCCCCGGCAACAGCTCCCTCATCACCGTGAGTATCGCGGATAACACCCTCTCTTTTGGCTGCCACGATTGCCCTTTCAACTATTTTTTTGACAGAGGTCATATAGTCTCCTCCATAATCCACCGCAACCGCTCTGATCCCTTTACGAAGTAAATCTTGTTTCAAAGCATTTTCTTCATCCCTGTCTTCGCTTAGGGCCATCTTTAAAGCCGCCAGCGCCACTTTTTTACTTTCAGTTTGCATCAGAGTTCCTCCAACCAACTTTGGCTTAATATATTATTATATGTAAAAAAATATAAATTATTCCTTATAGTATTATATAAAAAAAACCCCCAATGCAAAACCCACAATATATAAAATCACTAAAAATCACTAAATTATATTATAAGGATTAAACGGAATAAAAATGTTAAATTAAACAGAATCTTTACCCGGAAAAAATAAAAGAATTACTGGTGTTAGACAGAGTCTTAATCAGAGTGAAAAATCTGAAAGCTCTTTTCGTCCCCATTAAGCTCAAGTTGATAAGTCTCTCCATTGAACCCTATAAACACCGTAACCGGAAAATCAATGCTAGTGGCATCAAGATATACCGTTCCCGGCTCAACCTGAACGCTAAGTCCGTTGCCGATAATCCCAAGAATTTGCTCGTTTTGCTTTACCAGAACCGGGCTTTGCGGTTTGACCTGAAAGTCAAGGGTAAAATACTTATCGGCAGTGGAACTTCTATAGGTTGACCCTTCATTTTCCGAATTTATATAGTCTTCGTATCTAAAAGCCGGAGAATCAATATCCCCTGCAATTTTTAGATAGAAATCGACCGGATCGACAATAACTCTAAATTGATATAACGCAAGTAACACCGCCCCGAGGACCATGACTCTCAAAAGTACCTTTTCAGCTCGATTAAGCCAAGTATTTTGGGGATATTTAGGTCTTCTTCTTGCTCTGTCTGCCAATCTCAGACGGAACGATCTCCGGAGCATAATACAAATCACCTCGTTCATATTTATGCGCCGAACTTTAAACCTATGCCTGCCAGAATCAAGCTTCCGGTATTTATAATTTATATCATCTACAACACTAATAGTAATTATCCTAAATAATTAGGATTTTAATTATCTGATTCTATATGTCTATACCTATATGTAAAATTCTTGGTCATAATTATTAGCCTCCATATTCTTTGGTCAAAACATATTTAGCAGCAGCTTTGCCTGCTTTGTAGCCTGTTGCAAATGCCGCTTGAAGGTTATACCCTCCAGTCACTCCATCGATATCCAATACTTCACCAGCCCAGAACAAGCCCTTAATTAAACGGGATTCCATCGTAGCAGGGTTAACTTCTTTAACGTCCACACCGCCCGAAGTAACCATGGCCGCAGTCAACCCCAGAGTTCCGACAACGTTAATAGGCAAGTTTTGTAAAAGGGAGATTAATTTTATTCTTTCTTCTTTAGTGATTTCATTGACAGCTTTGTCCGGATTTATCCCGGCCAATTTAATAACGACAGGTATTATACTTCTAGGCAGAAGATCATTGAGCGAGTTACGCAGTAACTTATTTATATTCTTTTGAAAATAATTTTGTACTATATGCTCTAACTGTTCAAAGCTCAGATCAGGTTTAAGGTTAACTTTGATTACTGCTTTCCGGTTTTTACTTAACGCCTGCGCAACATTGCGGCTTAGAGTGAGAATAATAGGGCCTGATATTCCAAAATGCGTAAACAGCATCTCTCCAAAAGCTTTAGCTTGTTCTTTATCATCAATCCACAAAGAGGCTTCAACATTTTTTAGGGTAAGGCCCTGCAATTCCCGGGGCCACTGTTCCAGAGTCTTTAAAGGTACAAGAGCCGGCAGAGGAGAAATAACATTGTGCCCTAACTTTCGGGCAAAATCATAGCCGTCTCCGGTGGAACCGGTTCCCGGATAGGAAGCACCGCCGGCGGCTACAATTACGGCATCTGCTTGTATAATATCGCCGGATTTAGTTCGAACTCCGCTTACCTGTTTTCTGTCGCCTATAATTACTTCGCTGGCAGGTGTCTGTAAATAAACCTTTACACCGTTAGCCTTTAAAAAACTTTCTAAAGCCTTTACAACAACCTCGGAATCATCCTTTACCGGAAAAACCTTTCCGTCTCTTTCAATCTTTGTTTCTACACCGTATTGTTTAAAAAAATTTACCAAATCAATATTGTTAAACTGCATCAAAGAACTATAAAGGAATTTGCCGTTACCGGGATAATACTTGACGAAATCCCTGATATCACCGGCATTGGTCAGATTGCATCTGCCCTTACCCGAAATCGCAATCTTTCTGCCGATCCTGGGCATTTTTTCCAACAAAACCACATCTGCCCCTTCGGCGGCGGCTTGGCCGGCTGCCATAGTTCCGGCTGCTCCGCCCCCAATGACAATAACCCTTCCTTTTTTCATAAGAGACTATTCCTTTACAGATATTTAGTACAATATGCCTTTAAGGCTGGGATCCTTAGCGGCACACGGCAGGCATAACTGAGGCTCTTTGTTGTGAAAAATCGGTTTGCCGCATTGGGTACAGGTTCTTATCTTGGTTTCTTTTATTAATATCTTGCCCTTTAACAGCGTATCCGAAAAATTAACATAATCTAATTTTAAAGCTTTAGTTCCGCAAATATCCACACATCTTGAACATTGAACGCAGTTATACGGCTCGTAAACCAATTTAACCATATCGTCTTGTTGAACTTGTTCTAAAGCCTGTTGGGGACAAATTTTGGAACATACGCCGCAACCCGTACAATCATCGTTAACCAGAAGAGCCTTGTACTTGATTTTTCTTTCCGGTTTAAGAGCGAGGCTCTGGGCAAACCACTCTCTGGATTTTGGTATTTTATAAGATTCATCTATCTGATCCAATTTGGTTAAAATATTCTTGAATCTTTCCTTGCTTTTGGTCCGCAAACTGAGCAGCGCTTCTCTTTTAACTTTTTTGTCAACTTCTTTGGCAGGGTTCTCGGAATCATCTTTAAAAGGAACAATTTCTATCTTCAAGCTAAGCAGTTTGGGATTTGCCTGCAGAATATCTTTTAAAACATTTATACTGGCGGTACAAGCTTTTACGTCGTCACACTTGCCACAATCACCGGTGACTATTCTTACTTCTTTTTGTTCCCCTAGTAACAGCAAAGAAAACCAAGTATCTCGGTCCAACATCCCCAGACAGGCGATTTCAAAACCCAAAGGCTCAGCCATTGGACAATTTAATACAATATTGTCAGCTTTAAAAAGATAGTCCCCCAGTTTATCCATATCCCTGTCAATAATACCGTCACTGGGACATACCGACATACATACTCCGCACTCCGTACATTTGTCCATAATTATCTCTTTTTTCTCCGTTAACGCTCCATGAGGACAAACTTGCAAACATAGTCTGCATTCACGAGGATACGGCTTTTTACGGTTAAGACAATTTCCGGAAAGGTGATACAGCTGTCTTTTTATCAAAGGCAAAGCCATGCCAAATCTCCCCTCTAAGATTTAAAATGCTAAAATATCAAATCATTAGTAATATTACTATATATAACTATTGAGCAAAGCTTTTATAATTTATCAGGAAACATTATTCTACTTAATTATTAATAGAAATTAAATATTAAGTAATAAAATTTAAAAAAAATCATATATTAATAATTTGCTGTTTTAATATCTAGCGCCGGATTAATAAACAATTAAACTCCAGCTCTTTAAATAATTATAATTTATTAAGCAACATAATTCAAAGATTTAAAGGAATATCGCTATAGCATAAAAGTTTGGGTACCCCACGATGGGGTACCCAAACACTTTTTGAGACTTATTCCATTTGTTGAACTCATTCTTTTTACGGAGACTTATTCTCTAAAAAGACCTATTCAAGTCTCACTTACTTCATCGCGCCGATATAGACCCGTTTAGTTTTTCCAGCCTGCGATTG
>ENA-UPSB01002572-UPSB01002572.1-bioreactor-metagenome-genome-assembly--contig:-NODE-2572-length-16534-cov-4.352024_pt1 | contig 16534 bp, 15 predicted proteins | sample MGYA00238182_ERZ773286 | MGnify/ENA primary metagenome ERZ773286 (study PRJEB29026, sample SAMN07631240) | bioreactor metagenome | isolation source: Switchgrass digestor | place: USA: Dartmouth... | reverse complement strand
TCGGGCACAGAACTTGATGTATCGCTCAACTTCCCCGGATTGCCCTCCGCAGGAGTACCCTCTACTACTGATTTGCTCTCCGCAGAAGCGGCTTCGGGCACAGAACTTGATGTATCGCTCAACTTCCCCGGATTGCCCTCCGCAGGAGCAAGCTCGGCTATCTCGGCGGATTTAGAGATAGTTTTATACCCAAAGACGAGCATTTCGACGAAGTTGATGACACCGCGTATGATAGGAAGCCGGAGAATAGAATTTCGGTCGTGACGCGACGTGTTCCAGACTTCAAGGCTGATATCCCCGTCAGGTTTTCTGACTGCGAGGGCCGTTTTATCTACTCCGCGCATCATAACGCCTTCTATAACGGCTTGACCGCCGATCATAGTGCGGTGGATTTTTTTATTATCATTATTTTTCATAGCTTCACGACCTTTATGCTCAGATTGAGGGCAGGGTAATTGTTACGGTAGTTCCTTTGGAATCTTCGCTTTCAATTTCAAGAGTTCCGCCGTGAAGACATACGATTTCATCGGCGACAGCAAGGCCTATTCCGGAACCGCGCCTTGTGGAATTACCCTTGAAGAACTTTTCCTTGACGCGGGGCAGGTCGGAAGCGGGAATGCCGCAGCCTGTATCTGAAATAGCTATCTTTACAAATCCCTGGCCGCTTGATGTCGATATTGTGACAATACCGCCTGGATCAGAATACTTGAATGCGTTGTCGAGAATGTTGACAAAAACCTGCCTTAGCCTGTTGCGGTCTCCCATAACTGTGGGCAAGCTTTCAGGCTCGTTATAGATAAGTGTAAGCCCTTCGCGGTGCGCACGGTCTGAGAACATAAGGACCGCTTCGCCAAGCTCCGCCAGGATATCGACTTTGTCGACCTTGAGCTTGAATTTGCCGTTTTGCATGCGCGAAAAGTCCAAAAGCTCTTCAACCATGCTGGAAAGGCGCTCAGTTTCTTTGATTATAACATTCATGCCTTTATTAAAGGTGTCTTTTTCAGTAGACCCGGCGGAAAGTATAGTTTCGCCCCAACCTTTTATAGCGGTAAGAGGTGTCCGGAGTTCGTGGGAGACGGAAGAGATGAAATCGTTCTTCATCCGTTCGGCTGCGCCGAGTTCGCTGGCCATGTAGTTGATTGTATCGCAAAGCTCACCGATTTCATCGTCATATTGCTTGTCTATGCGCGCGTCGAAATCGCCGGACGCAATGCGGCGCGCTGTCGAGCTGACTTCACGCACCGGGATTACAATGGAATTTATGAAATAGATACCGGACATTATAACAAAAAAGATTATTGCAATGCAGATGATACCGCTGATAAGGATGTATATGGCTATCTGCATATCAATTCTTGAAAGCGAAACAACATAACGCGCGGCTCCGACAACATTGTTATCTTTGCCCCTGAGGAGGGCAGTGACAGCCATTATCTTTTCACCGGTTGAAGGGTCGACACCGTCCCATTCGCCAATGCCGGAGGAGGAGCTGCGGGCAATAATAAAATCGCGGGGAACCGTATTGGACGGCATAAAACCGCTTGAAGTTAAGATGGGATAACCGTTGCGGTCAAGAAATATAAGCTCCATCTTATCTTTGTCGACAAATCCCTCAACGCTCCGTCTCGCTACTGAGTAGAAATCCGTCGACACAGTGCCCATAAGGTTTGAGAAGCTGACACTGTTGTTGTGAGCGGTGTTTTGCAGTGTCTGGCTGAGAGTATTGTAAAAATAGCTGTGAATAGAAAAAGCAAAAAACAACCAGATCACAACGAGAATTGCAAAGATTACGCACATGATATTGAGGAGCCAGCGCCGCGTAATACCTTTTAACAGCTTGCGGTTCTGCTTGTCGCGCAGTCTAAAAAAAGAGTTTATTTTGCGTTCCACTTGTACCCATATCCCCATACAGTGAGAATGTGCGTCGGATTCGACGGCTCATCCTCAATTTTCATTCTCAAGCGCCGCACATTAACGTCAACAATCTTGAGTTCTCCGAAATAATCTTCACCCCAGACGTGATTGAGAATATCGCTGCGCGAAAGCGCCGTGTCGGGGTTTTCCATGAAGTATTTCATAATTTGATATTCAACCTGAGTCAGTTCAACTGGTTTGTCACCTTTTTTAAGTGTACGGCTTTTTAAATTCAGGGTGAATATGCCGGAGACAATTTCTTCAGGCTGACGGCTTTCGCGGTCTATTTCGAGCCTTCTGTAGAGCGCGTCAATGCGCGCGACAAGCTCAGACGGGCTGAACGGCTTCGTGACATAGTCGTCGGCGCCGATCATAAGTCCTCCGACCTTGTCAAGCTCCTGCGTGCGTGCAGTAAGCATAATGATACCGACGGTCCGGCTCTTTTCTCTGAGCTTTCTGCAGACGGCAAAACCGTCTATGCCGGGCAACATTATGTCGAGAAGGACGATGCTGATTTTTGACGCATTTTCATCATAGATGCGGAGCGCGTCCTCGCCGGTTCCAGCTTCAAACACATCATAGCCTGATCTTTTGAGATTGATTATTATAAATTCGCGGATTGCTTCTTCATCTTCAACTACCAATATACTTTTCATCATAGCCCCCCGTTCTGCAGTAGGACACCTAACGTATAATTCGGTTTAATAAAGCAGCCTGAAATTACTGCTTATTTCGTCCAAAGTAAGAGCATATTCGCTATCTGATTTATGCTGGTCAAACTTTACGGCATAAACCGTTCCGTTTTTTTCGGCAATTTTATAAATCGGTTCATTGACTGAAATTGTATTCCAAATGCTTTCAGAGTAAACATTAATGGAGAATAAGGTCTTGCCATACTTATTGTTTTTAGCGTCCCATTCACAAAAAACCCACGTACTGTCGCCGTCCTGCCGCGATACCGTTACATTGCTGTCCCATTTTTTCGGATACTTAAAATAATAGCCCTCGTTGTAATTCATTAAGCAGGACAGCTTTGGCGTCCAGGTATTGCTTGCGCTGTCAAATATGTTCCACCTGACGAGCCAAACTTTATTTGTATCATCTTTGTTGCGCACATAAGGCAGCTCGACAGGCATAGGCACTTCAACGTAACCGTCTTTGTCTATATCAGTGCATCTGTAATCGACAAACCGCATTGTGGAATTAACTGTGTGCTTGTCATTGTCATAAAGAGGTGAAATAAGCTGTCCGTTTTTATAGCCTATAATTTCAGTTATAAATTTGTTTTCGCTTTTTACGCCGTCAATCAATACGGCGTTGTCTCCGCCCTTGAGCTTTGTAATATAAACGCCGCTATAGCTTGTAACGGTGCTGTCAAGGGGCGAACTTGACACAGCCGTGAGTTTCCCGTTTCTAAAGCTGATAAGGCGTGCTGCTGCCTGTTTTATATCGCTGTCCAGCTTGAAAAGGAGGATATCAGTCTTGCCGTTGCCGTCCATGTCGAGGGTCTTCATCTTGGTAAAGGTTCCAAGTTTTGTTTTTGTAAATGCTTTTCCGGTTCTTGTATAGACTATCAGTGTCAAATCTGTACTGTTGAAAGTCCGCCATCCGACTGCCATATCGTCGTGCCCGTCGCCGTTAAAATCCCCGAATTCAATACTGTCGATTTCATTGCCTTCGCTGCTGATATCACAGGTGGCTTGCCAACTGTCTCCAACTTTGTCGAGCACCGCAATATGAGGTGAAGATGCGCTGCTGCCGGATGCACTGTAAAAAGCTATCACGTTAGTTGTGCCATCATGGTCAAGGTCCTTCATTATAAAAGCGCTGCGGTAATCCCCTTCCAGCGGGAATTTAAAATTCGGCTTGTCGCCGATATGAGCCTCAAGGGCTTTTACTATGGCCTGCTGGTCTGCCGAAAGCTTCGGGGGAGTTTCCAGTTCCGATATATCGGCGGGAATAACCGTGCAGCCGGACGTCAGCGCAGCTACCGCAGATGCCAAAAGGCAAATGGCAGCCGCTTTTATTCGCGAGAGCATAGTTTAAACTCCTTTAAAATTCCGAAGTAATCTTAAATAATACAGCTTTATCGAATAGAGTAATACAGTTTATATTTTATATCAAAATCAACAATAAGTAAAGCAAAAAGGCGGCCGGCACTGTGATGGATAATATAAAGAGATTATTAAGTAGCTTTTTTCAAAACCAGTGGCCAGCTTTTAATTTTGGATACGTTTATATAATATTCAAACAACTTATAATAATAAACCTTGCTCGATAAAATCGGCAATGACCGCCGCAGTGCAATATAATTCGGGGTTGACATAGCAACAGCTAAGGTTATACTTAAACCGAAAAGTGAATTACGTTTCGCTATTTAAAAGGCTTGGCTACAGCCCAGGAACGGTTTAAAAACATAAGGGCAAAAAAGCACCGGCGGGGAAGGCTTAAATGCCCTCTCCGCCGGATTAAAAGCCGCCGCGATTGCAGCGGCCCTTTAGCTATGGATCATCCGCTTTCAAGCAATTATGTTGTAACATACGGTTTTATCTTATTGAGCGTCGCTTCTCCGATTCCCTTGACATTTATAAGCTCGTCGACGCTTTTAAAGCTACCGTGGGCGTTCCTGTAATCGATTATCGCCTGTGCCTTTGTCGGCCCGATACCCGGCAGCGAGTCGAGTTCGCTGAGCGTCGCAGTATTTATATTGATGACTCCCGCAGTTTTTCCTTTTGATTCTGACGCGGCGCGGCGGGATGTGCTTTTTGAGGAACCGGACGGAGTACTTGAACTGTTAAGGCCCGGTTCTGACGAAGTTACTGATGAAGACGCAGGTTCTGAGCTCGGCTGAGAGTTTACAGCATATAGGGGCTGAGCTATAGCGTTCCCGTCGCCGTAGGCGGGCATAGAGGCAAAGTTATATACAATCGTCATAACGCATACTGCAGCCGTAAGCAGACTTACTATCAGAGTGAACTTTTTTGTGTCCAACAAAGGCCATCTCCAATAAAAATCATGCGGAAATTTGTAATATTGAAAGCAAAAATGTATGCTTTTATATTAATGTAACATTTTCTGTAGTATTTGGCAAGCATAATTGAAACCTTTATATATTAAAGAAACCAGCAGTATTGTAACGGCAAAAACAAAGGGTTATAATATTTCCGTAAAGGGGTAATAAAATGGAAAGAACACTTATAAAAGATCTATTTAATAATCCTGGGACCGGCGGACAAGAAATTACCGTTTGTGGCTGGGTCAGGACTGTACGCGATTCAAAAAGCATTGGTTTTATTGAGTTAAACGACGGAAGCTCTTTCAAAAACCTTCAGATTGTTTTCGACACAGAACTTGAGAATTTCACTGAGATAGCAAAGCTGGGCGTCGGCTCATCCATTTCCGTAACAGGAAAGGTCGTGCTGACTCCCGAAGCGCGCCAGCCTCTCGAGGTTCATGCGCAAACAATCAGAGTTGAGGGTGCATCACTCCCGACCTATCCTTTGCAGAAGAAACGGCATACGTTGGAATATCTGCGTACTATCGCTCACTTAAGGCCGAGGACAAATACTATAGGAGCGGCCCTGCGCGTGCGCTCTGTTGCGGCTTATGCAATACACAAGTTTTTCCAAGAGCGCGGATTTGTGTATGTTCACACGCCGATAATCACAGGCAGCGACGCAGAGGGCGCCGGTGAGATGTTCAGGCTCACAACGCTTGACCTTCAAAATCCGCCCCGCCTTGAGGACGGCTCAATAGATTTCTCAAAGGACTTTTTCGGCAAGAGCGTGAACCTCACTGTTTCAGGGCAGCTTGAGGGCGAAGCGATGGCGATGGCCTTCGGTCAAATCTATACATTCGGCCCGACTTTCCGCGCGGAAAATTCAAATACACCGCGCCATGCGGCTGAATTCTGGATGATAGAGCCTGAAATCGCCTTTGCGGATTTAAACGACGATATGGAGCTTGCCCGTGACATGATTAAATATGTCCTTAAATATGTTATGGATAACTGCCCGGACGAGCTGGAGTTTTTCAATAAATTCATTGACAAGGGACTTCTCGAGCGATTGAACGGCGTTGTCAACTCTGAATTTGACCATCTCACCTATACGGAAGCCATTAAGATACTCGAAAAGCATAAGGATAAGTTTGAATATCCGGTATTCTGGGGCTGTGACCTTCAGACCGAGCACGAACGCTTCCTGACGGAGCAGGTTTGCAAAAAGCCGGTATTTGTCACCGATTACCCGAAAGAGATAAAGGCCTTCTATATGCGCCTCAACGACGACGGCAAGACTGTCGCGGCGATGGACTTGCTGGTTCCGGGGGTAGGCGAGATAATCGGCGGTTCACAGCGTGAGGAACGGCTCGATATACTGTCAAAACGCATAGACGAGCTTGGCATGCGTAAGGAAGATTACGCATGGTATCTTGACCTGCGCCGTTTTGGCGGCACACGCCACTGCGGATTCGGGCTTGGGTTTGAACGGCTTATCATGTATATTACGGGCATATCAAATATTCGTGACGTTATTCCGTTCCCGAGAACAGCGGGAAGTGCGGAATTCTAATCCCGGAGGAAATATGGACGTAAAAGCTCTTTTAGAGGCGGTCAAAAACGGTCAAATCTCCGTCGCACAGGCGGAGGAAATGCTCAAAGGGCTGCCGTATGACGATATGGGTTTTGCCAGGGTGGATAATCACAGAAAACTGCGGACCGGTTTTGCCGAGGTGATTTTCTGCCAAGGCAAAACCCCCGCTCAGGCGGCAGCGATTGCCAAGAACTTGGCCCGCGGCGGCGGAAATGTGCTGGCGACGAGGGCCGAGCCGGAGCATTATGACGCCATAAAGGGCGTACTCAGCGGAGCAGTGTATAATGAGGCAGCGCGAACCGTTTATATAGAGCAAACACCGCCGGAAAAGATAGGCACAGTCGCTGTTTGTACGGCCGGCACGTCCGATATTCCAGTAGCGGAAGAGGCGGCGGTGACAGCGGAGGCTTTCGGGTGCGATGTTACCCGGATTTTTGATGTCGGCGTCGCCGGTATCCACCGGCTTTTTGACAAGCTCGATACCATAAGGAAAGCAAACGTCGTTATAGCGGTAGCCGGCATGGAGGGGGCTCTCGCGAGCGTCATCGGAGGCCTTGTCGAGCGTCCGGTTATTGCCGTCCCAACCAGTATAGGGTACGGCGCGAATTTCGGCGGGCTCTCGGCACTGCTGACCATGCTCAACTCCTGTTCGGCGGGGGTCGGCGTCGTCAACATCGATAACGGCTTCGGAGCGGGCTATCTCGCCGGACAGATAAATAGGCTTTTACACGACAAGATGACGGAAAGGGGTGTCTGACATAGACGGCAAAACAATTTACTTAGACTGTTCTTCAGGGGTCAGCGGCGATATGTTTACAGGCGCTATGCTTGACCTCGGGGTTGACTTGCAAGAACTTAAAGACGCCCTGAATTCGCTTGGACTCAGCGACTTTGAAATATCGGCTGGGAAAACATTAAAGAACGGTTTTACTGCTACAAAATTCAACGTAGCTGTCCGTAAAGATGTGCATATTCACAGGCACCTTTCCGATATTGAGGAGATAATTGATAAAAGCACCCTTAAAGATTCAGTCAAAGCCCGTGCAAAAAAGATTTTTATGACGATGGCGCAGGCTGAGGGCAAAGTCCATGGCATACCGCCGGAGGAAGTCCACTTTCACGAGGTGGGTGCGGCGGATTCCATTGCGGACATAGTGTCCGCCGCTTTTTGCATCGACAGTCTGGGAGCCGAACGGATAATCTGCTCACCGCTCAACGTCGGCGGCGGCACTGTTAAATGCATGCACGGCACGCTGCCCGTTCCAGCGCCGGCAACAGCCGAAATCTTGAGAAGCGCCGGTATACCGTTTAAAATAACGTCTCCTGACAACGGCGAGCTTGTTACCCCGACGGGAGCGGCGATACTTGCCGTCGTTTGCTCTGGGTTCGGCGAGATGCCGGAGATGACGGTTGAAAAGATAGGGCTCGGCGCGGGTGAAAGAGAGTTGTCCCAGCCGAACGTCCTGCGGGCCTTTTTGGGAAGCCTGCGTGAGGACTCCCCGGGGGATACTGTCGACGTCATTGAAACCAATGTCGATGACACAACAGGAGAAGCGCTCGGCCGCTGCCTTGAAGTGCTAATGGAAGAGGGGGCTGCTGACGCATATTTTACGCCGATATATATGAAAAAGCAGAGGCCTGCCTACATGCTGACGGTGCTGTGCGACAAAAGCTTTACAAAGCGCGCCGCAGAGATAATTTTTGAGCTGACGGGCTCCATTGGGCTGAGAGTCCGGACGTCAAGGCGCATAATCATGCAGAGAGAGATAAAGCATATAAAAACAAAATATGGCGAAATTCCAGTGAAATTTTCGTCATTCGGCGGTGTTAAAAAATATAAGGCAGAAGCAGAAAATGTCCAAAAATCCGCTAAGAAATACGGTGTTTCGCCGGATAAGATTTATGCCGAAATAATAAAGCAGGTTGAAAAAAATTAAACTTATCTATATGTGAAAAAAGAGCAGATAATTTCTGCTCTTTTTTATTTTATGAATTTATGAAAAATTAAACTTGCAAATTTCATTTGCATATATTAAAATATATAGGTATGAATTCAAATAAATGCAGGTTGATTTTATTGACCATCATGATATATCGGGGGTAATTAAATGGCTGAGTATGCTTCTTTAAGCAGGAAGGAGCTTTGTGAAATAAGAGACAGCCTTCTGAAAGAATATGAAGACGTTAAATCAAAAAACCTAAAACTCGACATGTCTCGCGGAAAGCCGGGGGCGGAACAGCTCAATCTGTCGCTTGAAGTCCTCGATTGCATAAACAGCAGCGAGTCTTGCAAGGCTGAAGGCGGAGTGGACTGTCGCAACTACGGGCTTCTTGACGGTATCCCAGAAGCGAAAAGGCTTTTTGCTGAGATGCTGGAGGTAAAACCTTCGGAAATCATTATCGGCGGCAATTCGAGTTTAAATATGATGTATGATACGGTGGCGCGCGCGATGACACACGGTATCCTCGGCGAAACACCGTGGTGCAAGCTCGACAAGGTTAAATTCCTGTGCCCGTGTCCCGGATATGACCGCCATTTCGCTATCACTGAGCATTTCGGAATAGAACTTATACCGATTGAGATGAAATCGGATGGACCGGATATGGACGCAGTTCAGTTCTATGTTGAAAACGACGAGTCTGTAAAGGGTATCTGGTGCGTTCCTAAATATTCCAACCCCGAAGGAATTACATATTCCGATGAGGTTGTTGACAGGTTTGCGGCGCTGAATCCTGCGGCGAAGGATTTCCGCATTTTCTGGGACAATGCATACTGCGTACATCATCTCACCGACAAACATGACAAGCTTAAAAATATACTTGAAGCGCTGCGTGCTAACGGGAAAGAAAACATGGTGTATATTTTCGGCTCGACGTCAAAGATTACATTCCCGGGTTCAGGTGTCGCAATGATGGCAGCTTCTGAAGAAAACATCGCTTCAATCAAAAAGCAGCTTGCCTTCCAGACAATTGGGCCGGATAAACTGAATCAGCTCCGCCATGTGCGTTTCTTTAAGAGTTTAAAAGGCATTGAAGAGCATATGAAGAAGCATGCGGCGATTATTAAACCCAAATTCGACGCAGTTATCAACGCCCTTGAGAGCGAACTCGGCGGGACAGGGCTTGCAGAGTGGACGAATCCCAGAGGTGGTTATTTCATCAGCGTCAATACGCTTGACGGCTGTGCTAAGAGAACGGTTGAACTTTGCAAAGAGGCGGGCGTAAAACTGACCCCCGCGGGCGCAACTTATCCTTATGGAATTGACCCGCGCGACCGCAATATCCGCATTGCGCCGACCTACCCGCCGCTTGATGAACTGAAAGTAGCAGCAAAGCTGTTTTGCTTGTGCGTAAAGATTGCCGGGATTGAAAAACTTTTATCGGCTAAAAAGGTTACAATCGGTGCTCAGCCTGTAAGAGTATAAAATCACCGCCATGATACGTTCCGCATCATGGCGGTTTTTGTTTCCTAAATTATATTGCATGAGGGTGCTTATGTGAAAACACTGTATTTATCCGATTTGGATGGGACACTGTTGCAGAGAGATGAGCAACTTTCCGATTTTACAGTTAAAACGATTAACCGCCTCATTGAAAAAGGCATGATGTTTTCATACGCGACAGCCCGGTCGCTTTCGTCGGCGTCCAAGGTCACTGGGCGTCTGGATATCCGCTTGCCTGTAATTATTAACAACGGGGTATTTATAAGAGACCCTATTACAGGTGAAAACTTGTCTGCGGTTACCTTTTCAGAGGAAGAAAGAGCCTTTGCCAAAGAGTGGTTCAAAAAGCATGGCATATTCCCGATTGTCTATGCCTTTGACGGCGGCGCCGAGCGCGTGACATACCTTAAAGGCAGTGAAAACGAGGGCAAACGCCATTACCTTTCATCGCGAAAAGGGGACAAGCGGTTCAGGCAAGCCGAAAATACAGATGAGCTGTTTCGGGGCGAGGTGTATTACTATACTTGTATAGGTGAAAAGGAAGAACTCGCGCCTGTTTTTGAACACTTTGCCAAAGACAAAAGGTTCAGGTGCGTCTTTCAACAGGAAATATACCGGCCTGAATATTGGTGTGAGATCATGCCTGCCGGCGCGTCAAAAGCGACCGCACTGCAGCGCCTTAAAGAGATGTTAAACTGCGATAAAATTATTACATTCGGCGACTCTGCAAACGATATACCGATGTTTGAAGTGTCGGATGAATGTTACGCGGTCGAAAACGCCGTTCCGGAACTGAAAGAAGTGGCCGACGCTGTGATTTTATCGAACACAGAGGACGGTGTGGCGCGGTGGCTTTGCGAGAATTTTAAGTTGTAATAGTTTTTCCTCTTAAGAAGGGTAAATAAGGCAATAAGAAATGGCCGGTCAAAACCGGCCATTTCTTAATTTCAAACGAGATATTGCCTTATGTACTGTGTTTAATCAATACCCCAGCGGTTCGCCGACGATAATTACCTTTATGCGTCCCTTTTCCCTTTGCTGTCCGAGGAATACATAGCTGCAGCAAATTCTGGCGTCGCTTCTGCAGTCCATACATTCGCCGACTTTGGCACAAGGAGTGGCGCAGCTAAGGCGTGCCGCATTTGCCGGAGCCGCGATTTTCCTGACGCGTTCTATTGCGGCTTCCCTGTTGGAAACAATCTTGTTGTAGCCCGCTATAACGATGACGCTTTTCGGCCCGAATATCATCGCTGAAACGCGGTTCCCGCGCCCATCGACGTTGTATAGCTCGCCTTCCTCAGTAATAGCGTTGGTACTGACAAAATAAGCGTCCGCAAAAAACGAGTCACGGTAGATTTTTTCAATTTCTTCTTTTGTCAGCCCTTCCTTATACCTGTCAAGGAAATTGAAACGGCCGCAGCGCAGATAATCTATTATGCCGGTCTCAAACAATGTCATAGAGCCGCCGACGGAAACTGTGTCACCGTCTTTGATAAACTCGGCGGCCTTTTTCAGTGCGTCCTCTTTTGTTTCAACATAATATGCGTCCATCTTGTTCTTTTTCAGATTTTCTATTGTTTTACGAATACGCAACATGAGATTTTCCCTTGCGAATTTGTCCATAAGAAAGCCCCTTTTCTATGTTGTACTATAAAAAGTATATATCTGCGCGGCTGAGTTTGCAACATAGGCAAACGCAAATTGAGAAATTCGCGCGCAGGGCAATCGATGTCTTATCTGAAATGTCACTTATATCGCGCTGCGGCGAAAAAATCTCACAGCAACACATGCCATATAATTACTAAAATTACTGAATATGCTGCGGATAAATTATTGACTTAAGGCCGCTAATAAGATATAATATCACACGCGAGCAAGTCAGACAGCCGCGGGTGCAGTGCCGAAAGGCCGCATCTGAGGAAAGTCCGAGCTTCACAGGGCAGGATAGCGGGTAACGCCCGCCGGAGGCGACTCCAGGGAAAGTGCAACAGAAATATACCGCCGCGTAAGCGGTAAGGGTGGAAAGGCGAGGTAAGAGCTCACCGGCGCACAGGAGACTGTGCGGCCCTGCAAACCCTATCCGAAGCAACACCGCATAGAGGAACGTATACGCTGGCCCGGCGTGTTCCGGGAAGGTGGCTTGAGCTGCACGGCAACGTGTAGTCGAGATAGATGGCTGTCAAATACAGAACTCGGCTTATAGACTTACTCGTGCCATAATGAAACCCGCATAAGTGCTACAAATGTAGTATTTATGCGGGTTTATTGTTTTAAAAACTCTTTGCCCAATCTTGTATTGCGGTTTTCCTCCGCTCGTTTTTAATAGGATTTTATAGTCTTCATATGCAAAACGGCAGTATGCAGAAGTTAACTCAACACTGTCACAAATTGTTGAAAGCGCCTGCATGAACAGGCGCTTTTATATTTTGTTAACCCAGCTGGTGTATACGTTTTATACTGCCTTCACATTTTTACAATCATCGATTCAGCAATAATTAATGTTGAATTATGAACTATTTAGAAATAAAATATGATTTGAAAAGAGGTGATATTCTATGGCCAAAAATACAGGCAAAGGGTATCGTCATGGCGCTGTTAAAAACAGAAGTCAAACACACGCTCCAAACGGAAATGCAATTAAGCGTAATGATATAACCGGACAATTTATGGATCAAAAAACAACTGGTGGTGATTTTAAGGGGGTAAGACATGAAAAGTAGATTCCTTCAATAAGCCGTTCTTTCGGACGGCTTATTTTTAATTCATTTTAGCAAAGCACCTTACTATCACCAAAAAAATAGGCTTAATAAAAGCGCCTGCCATAAGGCAGGAACTTACATTTCTGTAGTTTTATTCATATGTATCGCGCAGAGTTCCCATATGGAGATTTCCACGAGCTTTTTCCCCTGAACCTTTATAAACAATAAAATCATAACCTGGAAATTGTTTTTTTAATCGTTCTATGAAATGTGCTACACTTGCGTTGTTTTTTGTTTGTCTTTCTGCAATATAATTATTCGGTAACTTTAAATCACTTCTTACATTTTTTCCAGCCTTGACAAAATCTACTCGAACCCCTTCAATATCAAAAATTGTTTTCTCGATATACTCAATTGTTGGCACATTAATTCCTCCTTTATTATCCATCTTACTATAAATAATTACAAAATTCAATAGTTTTATGGAAATGAAAGCCCCGCCGAAAAAGGGACTAAATAGCAGGGCTTTTTCATAAAGGAGGCGGGAAAGTGCCTCTCCAAAAGCCAAAGACCGCCCTTTTGGGCGGTCTTTTTGTTTTATAGATAAAACAGTGGAGATATACATATGACAACTAAGAACCGTAATTTTTTACTACGATACATGTACTTTTTTGATGAGTTGTTAAATTAATGCTAATATAATATAATTTATATAATATATTACAGGTTAAGGTTGCTATTTATCGTTTTGGTTACGACCCAAGATAATGTTGGAGGCGTTGAAGTGTATTGTAATAATTGCGGTGCGGAAATAAGAGAAGGAAGTACTATATGTCCGCATTGCGGTGAGCCTGTGAGCAATCTTCCACGCAGTTGGCGTAAAAAACAAAAAAAGCGAATAAAAGCTTCGTACCTTAATCGAACTCAAACGGCGGACCAATCTAAGAAAGTTTACTCTAAGCGAAAGAAGATAGCCATCGTAGCCTCGGCGTTGCAAGCTCTTATTGTGGTCATTGCTGCTTCTGCTGCAATCAATCACACGTATAGTATAAAGGGTACTGCGGAACGCCTTGAGAGCGCATTAAAATCAAAGAATGTGAATATGGTCGCAAGAGTTACTGGGCTTGATAAAGAGATGGCGTCCGAGTTTGTAAACAGCTGCGACGATTCTATTTTAGATGAACTTGATGAACTGAAATTAGGCAACTATAATGGCGATAATTTTAAACTGACAAAAAAGAATTTTCTGTGGCTAAACATCTATAAAATCAGCGTAAAAACATATAAGTGCAGGATTAAAACCAATCTTTGCCCAATATCCATTTATGAAGGTACCAGTTTAGTAGACTATCTCATCGAAGAAGAGGGAACGATAACAATAACCCCGGGAAAGCATAGGCTTGTGGCAGAGTATTATCGCGGTAATTTGATTCAGTCATTAAGCCAAACTGTCAACACCTCAGGAGAAAAATCAGCCAATTTCATTTTTGACAAATTGCAAATTGGTGTTGGGGAAAAATTTAAAGACGCAGAAGTTTATATAAACGGCGAGGATACAAAAAAGGCGGTCTCAAGTTATGAAAAAGTAATTGACAACTATTATATCCCGTTCTCTAATGGCGATAAAGTTCAGCTTGAAATGCAATTCCCGTGGGGTAAGCTTAAGACAAAAGAATTTACCAAAGGGACAAATAGTATCAAATTTTTGCCTGATGAAAAAACTAAGCAGTTAGTTATGGATACCATCGTCACCTGTAATAAGTCAATCGTAGACGCTAAGAAGGCAAGGGATGCAAATAAGGCAAATGGCTTGACAGGTTATGCTAAAGAATATGTTCAGAGATTCATCGATAACATGAAGAAATATGAAGAGTATTATCATGGCGGAATTGAGAAAATTGATTTTGACCTCGACAGCTTTACTCTTTCAGACGATTCAGACTTCAGCCAAAAGGATTATGACTATTACATAACTGTTCAAACACGTGAGTTTTTAAACGATGATACAACATTAGATCCCGATGAAGCCAAACAAATTAAATATACGGAGAACAAGGAATATGAGCTCGCATATGATAAGAACAGTAAAAAGTTCCTTATAAGCGGGATCACATCCGGTGAGGGAGTATCTGAGAATATTAAGACAGTTCAAATAGATTATTATGTTGCTAATTGACATTATAATTGAATTAATTGCCCTTTGCTGTTTGTTACTTCTCGGTCAAGGGATATAAAAAGGATGTTCCCATTAGGGAACATCCTTTTTTCAGACTTTTTAAGTAAACCTGTTTAATAGATTTCATCAGGAATCTGTATACGTTTTACTCATTGCTCTGAGGGACGGTGCGCTTTTTGCGTTCGGCGCGTACTTTTTCGATACGCTTTTCCTCAACGTGTTCGACAGTGAATACAAAATCACCGATTTCAACGCTCGGGTGCTCATTTTCACTGGGTATGCGCCCCAGCCTGTCGATTATGAGGCCTGCGAGGGTATCATATTCACCCTCGGGCAGTTTTGTGTCCAAAAGGTGGCTGACTTCTTCGATATCCGCCGTACCCTCGATGGTATATGTCGAATCGTCGATTACCGAGTATTCGTCGGTTTCATCGTCGTATTCATCCTGAATGTTGCCGACTATGGACTCCAGCAGGTCTTCCATAGTGACGATGCCGGCAGTTCCGCCGTATTCGTCGATGACAACAGCCATATGCTGTTTCTGTTCGGTAAGCTCAACAAAAAGGTCCTGACAGCGCTTGGTTTTCGGTACAAAAAGCGGCGGCCGCATTATTTCACGGATATTAAATTCTTTATCCATCGGCTTGCCGACAAATTTCAGCAGGTCCTTTGCGAATACAATACCCACAATGTCGTCAAGGTCATCTTTATAAACCGGGATTCGTGAGAATCCTTCCTTGAGCGCGACGTCTATTACATCTGACAGTGAGGCAGTGTCCTCAACTGCATATATTTCTGTGCGGTGCGTCATAATGTCGCTGGCGGTCCGGTCATTGAATTCGAAAATGTTGTTTATCATTTCCTTCTCATTTTCGTCAATGGCTCCGGTTTCCTCACCGACATCTACCAACATGCGTATTTCTTCTTCGGTTACATTATTCTGATTGTCAACAGGTCCAACACCGAAAAGATGTGCAACGGCGTTTGTCGAATAAGAAAGCAATGCGACGAACGGCAAGAATATGATTGAAATGGCGTTAAGTATGCCGGCCACTCTGAGTGCCAATGCTTCGGAATTCTTCATCGCGATTCGCTTTGGAACAAGCTCGCCGAAGACCAGCGTGAAATATGAAAGCAAAATAGTGACTATGAAAACTGAGAGGAATTTTACCAAAGCAGGTGAAACTCCACTGTTTTCAAATGCCGCAGCAATTCTATCCGCAATACTTTCTGAAGCAACGGCACTTGAAAACAGGCCTGACAGCGTTACTCCAACTTGTATTGCAGCAAGAAAATTACTCGGCCTAGATAAAAGCTTTTCAAGAACGATGGCCCGCTTGTTTCCTTCCTCCGCGAGAACCTTGATTTTAGTATCGTTTGCCGAGACAATGGCCATTTCGCTTGCCGCGAAAAAAGCATTAATTAAAATAAGTACAAGGAGCAATAAAAGTTGCAGTATTAAACTGCCACCAGAATCCATTTAGAAATTCCTCTCATAGACAAGATTTACGCGTGCAAAACTTGAAAACGCAATATTACGTTTGGTGTTTATAATGTAATCGCATTAAGTAATTATAACCATACTAATTATTATAATATATGTTTTTAACCATTCTGTCAAATAGCGGAAAACCAAGGTCAGTGATGTAAAAGAAAAGCCAAAACTTGTTTCAGCAAATAAGCAGTACATAATCCGCAATTGGCTTTTAG
>ENA-UPSB01002569-UPSB01002569.1-bioreactor-metagenome-genome-assembly--contig:-NODE-2569-length-16548-cov-5.393076_pt1 | contig 16548 bp, 13 predicted proteins | sample MGYA00238182_ERZ773286 | MGnify/ENA primary metagenome ERZ773286 (study PRJEB29026, sample SAMN07631240) | bioreactor metagenome | isolation source: Switchgrass digestor | place: USA: Dartmouth... | reverse complement strand
GTTTTACCATTAATTTAGTAATACAATTATTTACTTTTCAATGCACAACACTAATAAATTAAGTTAACCTGCCGGGTTTTGCAAATTCATTTTGAATTCAGCTGGTTTCAGGGGATGATTATCGATCCGAAAGGAATATTTTGTCTTTTAAAAGGCTCTTTGAAATGGTATACTATCAAACAGTTACAAAATATCTGACTGTTTTGCTTTCTGGCGAAAAAAGGCAATAAACTCCATTGAAACGTGGAACAGTTAGTAACACAGAAATGTAATAGAAGGAGGTTATGTCAATGCAAAAAATAGGGTTTGATTATACGAAAGCAGCAGGTTTTCTTGCTGAACATGAGGTAAAATACTTTGACAGCTTCATCCGGTCAGCCCATGATATGTTGCATAATAAAACCGGCGCGGGAAAAGATTTTCTCGGATGGCTGGAACTGCCGATAAACTATGACAGGAATGAGTTTGAAAGAATAAAGGCAGCGGCTCAAAAAATAAAATCCGATTCCGATGCCCTTATAGTTATTGGTATAGGAGGATCCTACCTAGGTGCCAGGGCAGCCATAGAGATGTTGTCCCATACTTTCTACAACATGCTGCCAAAGGGCAAGAGGAAAACCCCGGAGATCTATTTTGTCGGAAACAGCATCAGCTCGACATATATGGCAGACTTGCTGGAGTTGATCGAGGGTAAGGACATTTCCGTAAATGTGATATCCAAATCGGGTACTACCACCGAGCCTTCAATCGCATTCAGGATATTCAGGGATTATATGGAGGCAAAGTATGGCAGGGAGGAAGCCAGGAAGAGAATCTATGCCACCACCGACAAAGAAAAGGGAGCCCTCAAGAAGCTGGCTACAGAAGAGGGGTATGAGACTTTTGTGCTGCCGGATGATGTCGGCGGAAGATACTCGGTTCTGACTGCAGTTGGCCTGCTTCCCATCGCCGTCAGCGGTGCAGACATTGATGCCATGATGAAAGGTGCTGCCGATGCCTATGAACAATACAGGAATCCAAATCTTGATGAAAATGAGTGCTATCAGTATGCAGCAGTCAGAAATGCCCTTTACAGGAAGGGAAAAACCACCGAAATACTGGTGAATTATGAGCCATCCCTCCATTACTTTACCGAATGGTGGAAGCAGCTTTACGGCGAGAGCGAAGGCAAGGACGGAAAAGGCATATTCCCTGCCGGAGTAGATTTCACCACGGACTTGCATTCCATGGGTCAATATATACAGGAAGGTTTAAGGAACATATTTGAAACAGTGCTTTATGTGGAAAAACCAAGAAAGAACATAGTAATCAAGGAGGACAAGGACAACATAGACGGTCTGAATTTCCTGGCAGGAAAGGAAATGGACTATGTGAACAAGAAAGCCTTTGAGGGTACTCTGCTGGCCCACACCGACGGAGGAGTGCCAAACCTCGTGGTGACTATACCGGAGCTGAATGAGTATTATTTTGGGTACATGGTATACTTCTTTGAAAAAGCCTGTGGTATGAGCGGATACCTTTTGGGTGTAAATCCTTTCAACCAGCCGGGAGTTGAAGCATATAAAAAGAATATGTTCGCTCTTCTTGGGAAACCCGGATTTGAGGAACAGAAGAAAAAGCTGGAGGAGAGGCTGAAAAAATAGTTTCCACGGCCTATTTGAAAGACATTAAGCCAAGGCAAATATAAGGGAGCTTGGTCAGCGGGAAACAGCAAGTATACCGGCCTAAAAGTGAAAAAGTAAAAGCTATCGGAAATCTTATGGAAGCAGTTTTCCATTCATGCAATCCGATAGCTTTACTTTTGTGATTTTTGCATGCAATGGCTTTTACGGAATATGAAAAATCGTGATTTCAGGCCTGGACATGAACCTTAACGGGACACATACGTTCCCCAGGCCTCTGTTTATATAGAGGTTTATGTTGTTTACCTTGTGAAGCCCGCGCTTTATACCCATTCTGCACAGTTTTTCGTCGCGCAGTATTCTAAATTCAAAATCAAAAGGCGCCCAAATCTGACCGCCATGAAAATGCCCGCACAGCAGGTAATCCACAGCGCCCCTCGGAAACTTCAATACGGCATCCGGATTATGAGCCAAGGCAATTTTAACTGTATGGCTGCCTTTGTGCCGGTTGTTGCCCCGGGGGATAAGGTTATCGGCAGAATTCAGGGCTTTTTCTATATCATCCGCCTTATATCTTATGTCGCCAATGCCTAACAGCTCATAAGTTCTTCCTCCTTTTTCAAAAGCGACAGACTTGTTTTCCAGCACTGTAACCCTATGTTCCTCCAGCTGGTGCAAAAAAACCTCAAGACCTGCCTTGTCCTTAAGAAAAGCCAGGTAGTCATGATTGCCGAGGCATGCATATATATGATGCCTGCTGTTTATCTTGTCTATGAAATCCAGAAAATGCGGGATATCTGACGGCCTTTGAATATAATCCCCCGTCATGACCACCATGTCAGGATTCTCCCTTTCAATTACGGAAGCAACTTTTTCCGCGGAAACCCGAAGCATGTTGATATGTATGTCTGAAATCTGCAGGATCTTCAAACCGTTTTTGCCTTTGGAGAACCGGACATGAGTTACCTCAACTAAAGCGGCTTCTATGTACATGTAAATAAATGCTGCTGCCAGTATCCCCAAAAAAATCTGTAGAAAAAGCATTCCTTTACCCCTTTTCTTTTCCGTTGTTTCTGTATTGAGCGATGAGGCTATAGTGCAAACTGTACCATTTCCAAACACTTATATTAAGTATATTAAGATTAAGGAAAAACTTTCATCCCTATGCAAACCCTTATTTCGATAACCTGATTATCGAAATAAGCGGTTACAACACAATATATACAATAATAACAGCAAGTATTCCTTTCGGCAACTCCTAAACAAAACCATGAACGATTTCGTATTCGGAAAGCGTTCTGCTGCGGCAGGGACTATGACCATGAAAAGGGCAGGTCCTGGTAATAAGGTTGGAAATCATTAGGAAATAATACCAGTGGACTTAATGGAATATTATGCTTAAAATATAAAGATGGAGGGGGTTAAAATGTATAAAGATGACACAGAACTGATTCCTAGGACATATTCCGTAAAAAGCTACAAGGCAAAGAACAGCATGGGAATAAGAAAGATCATAAGGATCCTGCTGATTTCTTCTTTGGTGATTCTGGTCCTCTTTTTTGTTGCGCTGACGCTGTTTGATATGGCATGATGAGATATGCTTCGGCAACTATCCCGACAGCAGTGTTTTATGGGTTTTTTATTGACAAAAGCCATGGTTGGAATTATAATAAGGTTTGTTGTAAATTAAATAAAATGCGGGTGTGGTGGAATTGGCAGACACGCAAGATTTAGGATCTTGTGGCTACCCCGTGCAGGTTCAAGTCCTGTCACCCGCACCAAGGGGCTTTCATGGAATACCTGAAAGCTTTTTTACTATTTCAAACTGGTTTTGGCATCATTCCTGTTGTTTTTTGTGAATAGCATTTGTTTATTTGCAGATTTATTATCCTTTTTTCAAGTACTTTTCAATAGAATTCTCTTTTCTTGCATTGTAAACATTATTGTTGCTTTTGTAAGTCTCATTTGACTTTTTTCAATGTATTTAAAAATGTTTTCAGTATGTACTACCTTTTAGAAACTTTACTTGTCGAAATAAGTAGAAAGATTATTGCAGGATTTACTATTTTTTTGTAGAAAAACATTGAATTAAAATAAAGGGGAGGATAGAATGGAAAAAGTTAATATAGCAACAGGAATAGTAGGAGCTATTGCTAGTGTAATTAGTTTACCTGGAGTATGGCAAGCTATGAAAAAATCAAAGTATAAATACATAAAAATTAACGGATATAGAGAAACTCTACTAAAATACTCATTGCTTCTTTCTGCGGTTTCACCTATCATAGTTATGATTATACAGGCATGTTTGTATTTTTTACTTAGAAAAGGTGAGCCAGATATAAATGAGAAAGTTTCTCATTTAATGATAAATTTATTATTACTTTTGTTTTATATTTTTTTTGTTCATTCACATATGGCAATGTTAGTGTATGAAAAAGTTAAAAAAAGATATAGGATTATGGAAGGAATTACTATTATAGAAATGATCATTTCATTTATATTTATTAATTTTAATAATAATTACTTTGAAAAAATTTGGGAGTTAATTTATATATTAACTGTAATATTTTACCTTTTTTTATATATTTTTTTTGGATACTTATTTGGAGATACAAAAAAAGTTGCATTGAAAGAGATAAGAATTTGTTTGGATTATACTAATACATGCAATTGTTATGTAATAGCCAAAATTAAAAGCGGAAATTTTGAATACTTAAACATAGACGAGAGTTATATAGAAATCAAATCAAAAAAAGATAAATTAATTAAGCAAATACCTATGGATAAGATTAGTGAGATAACATATCATTATTAAGATATACAAAGTAAAAGTAATACTGATAAGGCTGAATTTTAGATATGGATTTTTCAAAGACATCTGGACACCGACATAGTGTTAAGGTCGCCTTTTCATTTTGCTATCAAATTTTTTATAAGAAGAAAAGAGAGAGGATTATCTTTGGAGAGTTACCAAGTGCAGCTTGTGTTGAAAAATGAACTTTCGTTTTACAGAATTGGAGATATTCTTCATGATTGATATAATAAACTGACTTTGATAGTGGGAGCAAAGAATTTCAAGATTATATTAAACGATGAGGTTCACTTTTGTGGAATAAAATTCCCTAACATGAATATGGATTTACATCTACAAACGCCTCAGACGATTTTATTGGATCGAATGAGCAAGGAAAAAGCTGTTCCGTTCTAATAGTGAACTGAAAACATATACTGTACTGGGAGTGTTGGAAGTGAAAGTGAGATAAGAGTAACAACCTGTTACTGAGCTTAATTCTATTTCTAAGGGTAATTTACCTCCTAAGGGATAATGGATGCTAGTAAACGGTGGCATAAACAAAAGAGCTTTCCCATTCATGGGAAATAAACCCCCAGAGATATGCCTATGACTTTCTCATCCTGGATAGTGAGGGAAAAAGCTATTCCGGCGATGCTGCCGTGTTATCAAATTATTACTGTTATGGTAGGGAAGTACTTGCTCCCGCTGATGGTGTGGTTGTAGATGTGAGGACGGATTGCAATGACAGCATAATCATGGGTGGTGGTAAAACTGACCCGTTGATAAAAGATATTCGTGGTAATTATATTGTCATCCAACACGCAGAAAATGAGTACTCTTGTCTTGCCCACCTAAAACCAGACAGCATATCGGTAAAGATAGGTGAACATGTCAAGCGAAAGCAAAAAATTGCCTTGTGTGGGAACTCCGGAAACACATCCGAACCTCATCTGCATTTTCAGGTTCAAAATGGAAAAAGCCTTTTTAGTTCTGCCGGTTTACCTATTTATTTTGAGCATATTGAAGCTGTGCCTCACCCACAATATTTCATGTACGACCCACGCCCCATTTCTAAAACCGCAGGTCTTGAAGCTGATTTTATATCCAGGGGACAATTGGTGAAAAACAAATAGTTGGCTTTCAAAGCATTAGATGAAATTAAGGAGAATTAGCTGGTAATATATAATTTACCAGATCCTTAGCATGGTAAATAAGGATTAATGCCACATTTCACACCAGTATAGACAAAACCAAAACTAAGCAGCTGGATAGCTAAGCTATCCAGCTGCTTTTCAATTCCATATCCGATTTTTGTCAGGATTCTTTCCTTAAAGCTTCCTGAGCGTAAATAGTGTTTGAAACGCATCACAATTGCTATACTGCTGATTATAGCCGTTTTTGAGAATCACCCTGTACATAAGAGATGGATGTTTTATATCAATGGCTGGCTTTCTTACATAAAATCAATGATTTTATCACATTTTTCAAGATTCTTCTTGATATCTATCTAATATTATTATAATATAAAAATATATCAAAATGATATCATACATAAAATGTTGAAAAGGGGGCTTGACAATGTCTGAACTGACTAAAACAGATGAAAGACAAATGCAGTATGAGGAAGTCCAGGCAAAGTCAACAAACGGCATGGTAGTTCTTCTGCTGAATATTGCTCTTATGGTTGTGTCGCTGGTAGGATTCATATTCGGCTGTATTCTTGTGGATGAGAACTCAGGTAATGTCCCGGGCATCATACTGATTATAGCATCTTCCGTGTACTTCTTCATTATAGGGCCTATACTCTTCTGCGGGCTGAAAGTGCTGAAGCCAAAGGAAGCACTTGTATTGACCCTTTTTGGGAAATACTACGGAACGCTGAAGGGCGAGGGTTTTTACTTCGTCAATCCTTTTGTTACGGCAATAAACCCTGCAATACCTGCAGCTACTACTGCGGCATTTACTGTTGCCGCAAATTTGCCTCAGGAAAAGATCACAGCTGATAAAGCTGCCACCGTGAGCAGGTATAGCAAGAAAATTTCCCTGAAAGTCATGACTCTCAACAATGACAAGCAAAAGATAAACGATCAGCTGGGGAATCCGATCATAATCGGAATTGTAGTAATATGGAGAGTGGTCAACACCGCCAAGGCCGTCTTCAATGTGGATAATTATATGGAATACTTGTCCATTCAGTGTGACTCCTCATTAAGGAATATTGTCAGCCAGTATCCTTATGATGCTACAGGCGATGACAATGAAAAATCTCTGCGGGGAAGCGGCAAGGAAATCGCAGAAAGGCTGAAAAATGAAATCCAGTCAAAAGTGGACATAGCAGGCCTTGAAATACTGGAAGCAAGAATCACTCACCTGGCCTATGCACCGGAAATTGCCGCAGCGATGCTTCAGAGGCAGCAGGCTGCTGCAATCATAGATGCAAGGCAGATGATAGTTGAGGGCGCTGTGGGGATGGTGGAAATGGCGCTTAACAAGCTGAATGAAAATGACATAGTGCACCTGGATGAGGAACGCAAAGCAGCCATGGTAAGCAATCTTCTTGTTGTCCTCTGCGGAAACAGGGATGCCCAGCCGATTATAAACAGCGGATCCATATACTGATGAAACCGGAAGATGGGGGTGGTGATATTTGGAAAACAAAGACAATGAGAAAAAGCAAATCCTGCTCAGGTTATCATCATCCCTCTGGAAGGAACTGGTGGCCTGGTCGGAAGATGAATTCCGTTCACTGAATGGACAGATTGAATATCTGTTAACCGAATGTGTAAAGCAACGAAGAAAGAAAAAAAACCTGGATTCGGATCAAAATGATTAAACATAACCTGCAGTGGTATATAATTCTATGTGAATGAAAAACACTAGTATGCAACAGGGGAGAATCGTTCCATACTAGTGTTTTTAGGTAGGAAGCAAAAATTTTTAGATGAGTAGTTTGCTTTATGATATTATATTCAATATAAAAAGAAAAAATCCTCTTTTTTTTATAAAAATTCTGGTTTAAAAAAGTGAACATAAAAAGATTGGCTATTTTGAAATGATATTCAACCGGTGTATTATTTTGGTTATCATTGATTTTTTAGGATTGGATAATTGCAGAAAAACATGACCGAATTTCCAATGCCATCAGTAATAGTATGTGATATTTTTGTCGATATATAACATGACAGTATGATCCTTTTAAACAGGCTGCAAACAAAGCTATGAAACGCAAGTGATATTTTGTGCTTGTGCAGGATATTAAATTTTGATTAAATGTTGGGAAAGACCTTTTATATGGTGAAAAAAGAGGATATAATTTTTTTTGATAATATTTACCGGAAAAGTCTTCTATATTTCATCGATTCAAAATTGATGCATAATATGAGTATAGTTTGCATTGTAAGTAAATACAGGTTTTTTGCAAGGGCGTGAGGTTTTGGCAGATTTTGTTACTACTCTGAATTTAAAAAATTTAATAGATTATATTTCAGCATATATCGGTTTCAGCAGTCCCATCGACTTAATAAGAGCTTTTGTGGATATTGGAATTGTTGCGTATGTGTTCTACAAGAGTGTGATGTTGTTAAGAGAAACAAGGGCGTGGCAGCTGGTCAAGGGAGTAATATTCATCCTTGTAGCCGCTGAAATAAGCAAGCTTCTCGAGCTTAGGACCATTTCATACATTCTCAACAATACAATATCAATATTAACAATTGCGATTCTGGTTGTATTCCAGCCGGAACTCAGAAGGGGACTGGAACAGATTGGAAGAAGCAGATTCAGTAATCTGTTCAACTTCGAAGAAGAAAGCAACCTTGTGCAGATCACTGCTTCGATAGAAGAGATAGTAAAAGCTGCAACTGAAATGTCCAAAGAGTTTATAGGCGCGCTGATAGTGATAGAAAGGGAGACGAAGTTGGGTGAAGTGATAAAAACAGGTACCCAGCTGGAATCCAACATATCGGCAGAACTGCTTATAAACATTTTTACACCGAACACTCCCTTGCATGACGGAGCTGTAGTTATAAGAAACAACAAGATACAGGCCGCCGGGTGTTTCCTGCCTCTCACGGATAATCCAAACCTCAGCAAGGAATTGGGTACAAGGCACAGAGCTGCCCTGGGGATTACAGAAGTTTCTGATTCCATAGCCGTTATTGTCTCAGAAGAAACAGGAAAGATATCCTTTGCCTTGAATGGAGGCCTGACCAGGAATCTCACGCCGGATATCCTGAGGAAAGCTCTGAATAAGAATTTACTGGAAAAGAAAGCAGCAAGCAGAAAGCTGACTTTATGGAAGGTGAAGAAAAATGAATGAGTTACTTAAAAATGATACGATCATAAAGATCATATCTGTTTTGTTTGCGATTGGTCTCTGGCTTGCGGTAAATCCAGTAAACACCCGGGACTATACAATAGCTTTGAACGTAATAAATGAAGACAGCCTCAAAGAAAACAATCTTGAACTGAAAAACAGGAACTTTCAAAGGACTATCCAGGTCAGGGTGAGAGGAAAGGAAGACAAACTGAATCAGATCAACGAAAGTGATTTTGTGGCAGTGTTGGATTTCTCTCAAGTTGACTCAGTCAGCAACAATGTTGTAAAGATTCCTACTCCGGAGTACATAGGTGATGTTCAGGGCATAAAAATTCAACAGTATTGGCCTACCAGCATTAGGGTCAGCCTCGAAAGAATCATAACAAAATCTTTGGATGTAAATATAGAGGAACCTACAGGGCAGCCTAAAGCAGGCTATAAGGTTGTCAGCATTAAAGTGAATCCCGAAAAAGTCGTCATAAGGGATCTTGAGTCTGTTGTAAACCAGGTGGCCAGTGCCAGTGTTGATGTGGATTTGACCGATCTGAATGAGAGCATTGCTGTTGTTAAAAAATGCAGAATTTTTGATGACAAGGGAAAGGAAATATCTCAACTCAGCAATAAATATGAAGTGGAAGTGATAATAGAAATAGCCAAGGAAGTCCCGGTGATCCTGGAGAAAACAGGGAGCATCCCGGAAAACTATGTTGGCGGCATAACAGAATATAAACCTACAAAAGTATTGATAACCGGTCCGGCAGAAGTTCTTGACCAAATATCAGGTTTGAAGACAGAACCTGCCAATCTGAACGGCATCACTGAAAACACTGATATTCCGGTATCTCTTGTATTACCTGAAAACGTCCAGTTGGTAGATCCGGACCAAAAGATAATAGCCAGTGTTGCTGTTGAAGCTTTGAAAGAAAAGGTCATCAATCTGACAAGGGACAGTATTGCAATTAAGAACATGGATGATGCCATGGAATATGAAATAAAGACAAAAGAAGTTGCAGTGACGGCAAAGGGCTTGCAGAAGGATTTGGACAAGGTAAATACCTCTGCATTGAAACCCTTTGTGAATGTCCTCGGTTTGGAGGAAGGGACCTATAACCTGCCGGTTATGTTTGAATACAATGGAAATGCGACCATTTTGGGAAGCTATGAGGTTGAAGTTTTGGTGAAGAAAAAGCCTGTGGAGGAAGAACAGCAGCAATAGTTCAAAATTTCATTGATTGTGGGTAAACTAGAATAAAAAATGTGAGGAGGATCAAGCATCCTCCTTTTTTCAGCTTAAGCAGCCATATCCTTTGGAGTGGCTTATACTTGTGGAATAATGCTTCTGTTTATTAAAGGGAGGAATAGGATGAAATATTTAGTTGGCAATATAAGAGTATCACTGGATGAAGATGTTGGCAGCCTGAAGAGAATTGCAGCCAAAAAGCTGAAAGTAAATGAAAAGGACATCAGTAAGTTTAAGATCGTCAAAGAATCGGTGGATGCCAGGAGAAAGCCGGATATAAGCTTGGTTTATTCCCTGTTGGTGGAAATCGGTGGAAAAGCGGCGGTACATGGAGATTCCGATATCCGGTTGGTGGAAGATGAAAAGGTTGAGCCTCTCAAACCGGGAGAAAAAACCTTGGAAAGCAGACCGATAGTGGTGGGTATGGGTCCTGCCGGAATGTTCGCCGCCCTGACCCTTGCCCAGAACGGGTACAGACCACTGGTCATAGAACGGGGTGAGAGGGTTGATAAGCGGACAGCTATCGTCCATAGGTATTGGACGACAGGAGAATTGGATACGGAAACCAATGTCCAATTTGGAGAGGGGGGCGCGGGAACCTTTTCCGACGGCAAGCTTACAACCAGGATCAATGACCGCAGGTGCGAACGGGTGTTGGAGGAGTTTCACAAATCGGGAGCCCCTGATGAAATTTTATACAAAGCCAAGCCCCATATAGGAACCGATATACTGAAAAATGTTGTCACGGATCTTAGAAACCGCATAATTCAGGCAGGAGGAGAAATAAGGTTTAATACCAAGCTGACTTCTCTGAAGATAAGGGATGGCAGGGTCCGGGGAGTTGTTGTGAATGATACCGAGGAGATTCCTGCAGATGTCGTAATCCTTGCCATAGGTCACAGTGCAAGGGATACTTATGAAGCCTTGCTTGGCTGCGGCGTGGAGTTTTGTCCCAAGCCCTTTTCCATAGGAGTTAGAATAGAGCATCCCCAGGAACTGATAAACAACGCCCAGTTTGGAAGAGCAGCGAGCCATCCCAGATTAGGCCCGGCTGATTACCAACTGTTCTGCAAGATGGGGGAAAGGACCGTATATACTTTTTGTATGTGTCCCGGAGGATTGGTTGTTGCATCGGCATCAGAGCCGGAATCCATTGTTACCAATGGAATGAGCGAGTTTGCCCGGGACAGGGAAAATGCCAACAGCGCCCTGGTGGTATCGGTTGGACCACAGGACTTTGGCAGCAGTCATCCCCTTGCCGGGGTGGCTTTTCAGAGGAAATGGGAAAGGCTTGCCTATGAATTGGGTGGCAGCGATAATTCCGCTCCTGTTCAGAGGCTGGAGGATTTCATAACGGGAAAGGCTTCTGCCGGAATGGGTTCTGTAAAACCAAGCTACACGGGAAAAACCCGGCCGGCGGATTTAAACCTTTGTCTCCCACCCTTTGTAACAATCCCGATGAAAGAGTCCATAGGCTATTTTGACAGAAAGATTAAGGGATTTGGAATGAAGGACGCAGTGTTGACAGGTGTTGAGACCAGGACATCGTCTCCCGTAAGAATTACAAGAAATGATTCCCTGGAGGCGGTGGGAGTAAACGGGCTGTATCCTGCGGGAGAAGGTGCCGGATATGCCGGGGGCATAGTAAGTGCGGCAGTGGATGGGATAAGGGTTGCGGAGCAGGTTATCAAAACTTACAGGCAGCCGAAAGGGGAATAGGTCTTTTATTTGGAAAGCACTGCCGCATGAGCTTGCCTGTGCGTGAAAGCCAAGTATAAATATGCACATTTCAGGGAAAATCATGACAAAAGATCAAAAATCTCTTGTGATTAACCTGATTTTGTTGTAAAGTTATATCGATATTACAATTTCGGGAATAAACGTCAAGCAAGATTCTATATACTTAACTAACAGACAGGAGGTCTATGTGTGGGACGACTTTTTGGAACGGATGGAGTAAGGGGAATAGCAAATCTTGAATTGACCGGTACGCTGGCATACAGGTTGGGACAAGCCGGTGCATATGTTTTAACTTCGGAGAAGAAACGGGCTCCCAAAATACTGGTGGGCATGGATACGAGAATATCGGGAAGCATGCTGGAAGCAGCCCTGGTGGCAGGAATATGTTCGGTAGGTGCGGAAGCAATATGTCTGGGAGTTATCCCCACACCTGCGGTAGCGTATCTCACCAGATATTACAAAGCAGATGCCGGGGTGGTAATATCTGCATCCCATAATCCCTTTGAATTCAACGGGATAAAGTTTTTTGACGGAAATGGCTACAAACTTCCGGATGCCATTGAGGACAAAATAGAAGCTATAGTAAAGGATGAAAGTTTCGAACTCCCAAGGCCTACAGGCAGGGACCTGGGCCGAAGAATCATAAATGAAACCGCTCTTGATGATTACATATCTTTTTTAAAAGGCACAATCGATGTAGATCTCAAAGGTATGAAAATTGCATTGGACTGCGCCAATGGTGCGGCGTATCAGGCAGCCCCGCTGATGCTTTATGATCTGGGCGCAGAGGTTTTCGTTATAAACAACGAGCCTGATGGCGTGAACATCAACAGAAACTGTGGTTCCACCCATCTGCAGGAACTTCAGAAGTTTGTAGTGGAACGTGGGGCCGATATAGGACTGGCATTTGATGGTGACGCCGATCGCTTGCTGGCGGTGGATGAGAAGGGAAATGTAATAGACGGCGATCAGATAATGGCGATAATCGGGCTGGACCTTGCCAGAAAAGGTAAGCTGGCACACAACACAATAGTAGTGACGGTCATGAGCAATCTTGGGCTGGAAATAATGGCAAAAAGGGAAAGCATCAAACTGGTCAAGACAAAGGTAGGAGACAGATATGTGCTGGAAAATATGCTGAACAACGGATATGTTTTAGGTGGCGAACAATCCGGCCATATTATTTTCCTGGAGCACAGCACCACAGGAGACGGACTCCTGACGGCACTGCAGTTGCTCAGGGTCCTGAAGAATTCGGGAAAGAAGATTTCAGAACTCGCTTCCGTCATGCAGGTTCTGCCTCAGGTGCTGAAAAATGCCAAAGTCAGCAATGACAACAAAAACAAGTACATGGAAGATGAAGTAATAGCAAAGATGTGCATGGACCTTGAAAAGGAGTTTGACGGGGAGGGAAGGGTGCTCATAAGACCTTCCGGGACCGAACCCCTGGTGAGGGTCATGATTGAGGGAAAGGATCAGGAATATATCACTTCCCGGGCTGAAGAGCTGGTAAAAGTGATAGAGGAAAGACTGGGATAAAGCAGAAATATCAATTGGTGTTTTTTTACTGATAAACATTGATTTAAATATTAATTGTGAAAAGGACGGTTATCGGAGTGCCTATCCAGGCCTCCGACAGTCGTTGGCTGCGTTGATATGGTGCAGAGTCAGCAATTTGACGTGGTCAGGCAGCAATGAAGATTAACAGAGGTCAGTAAAAGTATGATAAAAATTCATGCAATAAAAGTGAATGATTTTATATATTTATATAATAAATAACAGAAAAGCTGTTAAAAACAATAGAATTGTAAAGGTAAAAGTTATAATATAGTAGTATAATAAATTGGATATAACTGCTGCCGGGGAGGTAAGGCAGCAGATTTCAACAGGATTGACAAAGGCACGGAAAGGAGGACAGAAGCGTTGGATGTGCCTTGAAAAAAAGCGCCAGGACAGACGGTTTGTCTGTTGACGAGGAGAAGGAGGCTCCATTGGTTGGTATGTTCATAGTAGAACAAGAGGCTGTTAACCAATGGGATTATCGAGATTTCGGCGGAAACCTTCCGGTGCGCCACAACCGCAAAGGCCCTACAAAAACTGCAGGCGACTGTAGAACAGAATGGGCCGGGTGGCTTATCCTGTTATAGATTTACACATGACAGGCAAATGCACATGTATAGGATGCGGGCAACACACCGATACCTGGTATGCATGCCGTCATGCTGTTCTGTTTATTTTTACCTCATGTAACACCCATATATTTACAATTTAATAATTTTTAAGCTGGAATAAGCCGTTGCAATTATGCATGGCACCTTTTTTTACGCATGCTTATGGCTTATCTGGGCATGTGTAGGTTGTTTATTTGCTTTTATATAGTTTGAGAATGAAATCAGCTAATAATGGATGTATTGATTGTGGAGAAAAGGTTTACTGCCTGAAAGAATAGCCATAAGGTACTACAGTATGCATAAACGACTGGAATGACCCGTGAGATGAGACTTCACGGTGCACAGGCAAATTCAGTTATTTTAGGTAATACCGTATGCGCTTTGAATCCTTTCGGAAAAACAATCGCCCATTTCAATTGGCTGAATTCATGCTATTTTGATATAGGGTAAGTATCGGTTCTACAGGCGTATGCATAGGATTCCGGCCAAATGCATTTGAGCCAGAAGGCATTTTCAACTGGTTCATAGGGCATTTCTGTTTTAAGAATGCTTATGTTCCGGTGCAAACTGCCTGCAATAAAACATGCAACGAGTTAGAGGAATTATTTTGTCTACATGAAAAGGGACTATTAAATTATTCTGCTTACATGCAAGAGACTATTTTACTTTAGTAGCAGGGGTGCCTGCATATTGTAAGAGCATATACCCAAATCCATTTTGCTTTTTAATAATGAAATGCTGTTGTAAAGGAGAGTTGTGTATTATGTGCGGTATAGTCGGATATATAGGTGAAAGGCGTGCTGTGCCTGTTCTGCTAAAAGGTTTGAAAAAGCTGGAGTATAGGGGTTATGATTCAGCAGGAATTGCTGTTTTTGAACATGATGCTTTAAAGGTAGTGAAGTGCAAAGGAAGGCTGGACGCTCTCAAAGAGAAAGTTGCAGGGGAGACCCTGGACGGAAAGGTTGGGATAGGACATACCCGATGGGCTACCCATGGTGAACCGAATGACGTCAATTCCCACCCCCACATAAGCAATTCGGGGAGAATAGCGGTTGTACATAACGGAATCATTGAGAACTATATAAAGCTAAAGGAGTTTTTGCAATCCCGGGGGTACAAGTTTGTGTCTGATACCGACACCGAAGTGATAGCCCATCTCGTGGATTACCATTACAAAGGTGACCTGAAGGAAACAGTGATGAAAGCTGTCAGTGAGCTGGAAGGTTCCTATGCCATAGGGGTAATATGCAGTGACTGCCCTGACATGCTTGTGGCGGCAAGAAAGGACAGCCCACTGATTGTAGGCCTCGGCCGGGGCGAAAACTTTATAGCTTCGGATATCCCGGCTATACTGGAATATACCAGGGATATATACATCCTGGAGGATAAAGAAGTTGTTGTACTGAAAAAGGATGAAGCAAAAGTATTCAGCATTTACGGAAAAGAGATAAAAAAGGAAGTCTTTCATGTGGACTGGGATGTAGATGCGGCAGAAAAATCGGGATATGAACATTTCATGATGAAGGAAATATGCGAGGAACCGAGAATCTTGAGAGATACAATCAGTCCGAGGATAAATGACGGAAAAATCGTACTGGACGGTGTAAAGCTGGAGCAGGAGTATGTTGAAAGCATAGACAGGATCCATATCGTGGCGTGTGGAACCGCGTATCATGCCGGCGTTGTGGGGAAATACCTGATAGAAAGGCTGGCAAGGATACCTGTGGAAGTGGATGTGGCTTCGGAATTCCGATACCGCGATCCTCTGATATCAAAAAGAGACCTGGTTATAATCATAAGCCAGTCGGGCGAGACCATCGATACCCTTTTTGCCCTGAGAGAATCAAAGGAAAGGGGAGCCAGAGTTCTTTCCATAGTCAACGTGGTTGGAAGCTCCATTGCAAGGGAATCGGATGATGTGCTGTATACCTGGGCAGGGCCGGAAATAGCAGTGGCATCAACAAAAGCATATAATGCCCAGCTGGCGGTCTTATACCTCTTAGCTCTGGATTTGGCATGCAAGAGAGGCAAGCTGGATGACAGCCAAGCGGAAAGAATTGCTGAGCAGTTAATGAATCTGCCGTCGGCCATTGAGAAAGTGCTGGAGAACAGGGAAGCCATACAAAGATTTTCATCAGAGCATTATAATGCGAAAAGCATATTCTTCATAGGCAGAGGCCTTGATTATGCGCTGTCCATGGAAAGCTCACTGAAATTGAAAGAGATCTCCTATATCCACTCTGAAGCCTATGCCGGAGGAGAACTGAAGCATGGCACCATCGCCCTGATTGAAGAGGGAACGCTGGTGGTATGCCATCTGACCCAGGATGACCTGATGGAAAAGATGATCAGCAATATAAGGGAGGTTAAGGCCAGGGGTGCTGTAGTACTGGCTGTAACCCAGCAAAGAAATGCTGAAGTGGAAAAAGTAGCTGATGTGGTTATCAAAATTCCGGACGTGGACCCGCTGGTCGCGCCTGTGGTGGCCATAACACCAATGCAGCTTTTTGCCTACTACATGGCGGTACAGAAAGGCTGTGACGTGGATAAGCCCAGGAATCTGGCCAAGAGTGTCACTGTGGAGTAGGGAAAGTGGGGAAAAGAATGATTGCTGTATAACCCAAAAAAACTCGTGTCACGAATAAAAAAGTCGTGTTAAAAATAAA
>ENA-UPSB01002566-UPSB01002566.1-bioreactor-metagenome-genome-assembly--contig:-NODE-2566-length-16560-cov-4.744078_pt1 | contig 16560 bp, 14 predicted proteins | sample MGYA00238182_ERZ773286 | MGnify/ENA primary metagenome ERZ773286 (study PRJEB29026, sample SAMN07631240) | bioreactor metagenome | isolation source: Switchgrass digestor | place: USA: Dartmouth... | reverse complement strand
TTGATATTTAAATAACTTTAATAACATTAAATAATTACATTGATAACTAAAAATGAACTTAATTTTAGTTGCTTTAATTTGTTTTTTGCCAGCATTCAAGTCCTAATACCGGAGGAGAAATAAAAAGACTGTCTGCCGAAACAGACAGTCAAATATCAATCTCTCAATCTCTTATGCCTTTTCTACTGCCGTTTAGCGCTAGGCCCTGTTTCCGCTGTATCCTTCCCAACTGACAATTTCCTCAAGGCTCTTTCTGTTTTTGGGTGGAATGCTTGCATCCTGCGGATATCCCAGAGGAATTAAAGCAATCGGCTCCAGATTTTCCGGTAACTCTAATATTTCATGGCAAAGTTTCGCATCAAAGGCACATACCCAGCATGTACCCAGACCCAGATCGGCAGCGGCCAAGGTAATATGATCGACAGCAATCGCTAAATCTATATCGCAATGATCCTTGCCGTCTTTTCTTTTCCAGGATTTCGAATGGTCCCCGCAGGCCACAATGATAACCGGTGCCTTGGCAAACCAGTCCCGCGGATACACTTGGGCAATTTTACTCTTGATTTCCTCCTCTGTTAGAACAATGAAGTGCCAAGGCTGGGCATTGGTTGCCGAAGGAGCTATTCTGGCCGCCTCTAGAATCTGCAATATTTTCTCCCTTTCAACTGCCTTATCTTGATATTTTCTGACGGAATATCTTTTTGACGCCAACTCGTTAAAAGTCATAGCCTGCCTCACCTTTCGTTTTAATAATTTCAAAAGAATTATGTCCAAAAGTATATTAGCATAATATTCATTCAACCACAATTTCGGGCAACTATAATAATTTATGGTATAATTATAAAAGGTGAGAAGAGATGCAAATATTAAAAAATGACTGGCACGATCTATTAAAAGACGAATTTAAAAAAGAATATTACTTAAAATTAAGAAGTTTCCTTATTAATGAATATAAAACCAGAACCATCTACCCGGATATGCACGACATCTTTAATGCGCTGCACTACACTCCTTATAAAGATGTAAAAGTGGTAATCCTGGGTCAGGATCCTTACCACGGACCAAATCAAGCTCACGGCTTGAGCTTCTCCGTCAAGCCCGGAGTTCCTGCGCCGCCGTCTTTAGTCAATATTTTTATTGAATTACAAAATGATCTCGGCTGTTATATTCCGAATAACGGCTACTTAAAAAAATGGGCGGACCAGGGTGTTTTACTTTTAAATACTACCCTGACCGTCAGAGAGGGACAAGCTAATTCCCACAGCAATATAGGCTGGCAAATTTTCACCGACAGAATTATTCAACTGTTAAGTGACCGCGAAAAGCCGGTTGTGTTTATGTTATGGGGCAAGAATGCTCAAGAAAAAATAAAGATAATCGATACCAAGAAGCATTTTATTATCAAATCCGCCCATCCAAGTCCGCTTTCGGCCCATAGAGGTTTCTTTGGCAGCAAACCTTTTTCCAAAGCAAACAGATTTTTGGAACTGATAGGCGAAAAACCTATCGACTGGCAAATCGAAAATATCGAAAACCCGGAAGCGCTTCAAACACTGGAAACGGCCGTCAAGTAATTTCAAGACGGCCGTTCTCGTTTTCTTATTGTTTAAGCTGTTTTATTTGCTTTTGTTAACTACATCCGTTTGCTTTTTTAAGCAATTATTGTTCTATTATTTAAGCAATTATTTTAATACATTTTTAATACATATTTTTTAAAACCATTTCTTTTCCAAAGATTCAAACCGGCAATGTTTAAGCCATTTTATTGAACCGATTTAGCCTTCGCCCGTGAAGCAAAAACCGTCGCTAAAATTGCAACTATAAACGCCGGTAAAACCCAACCTAAACTTTGCTCATACAGCGGAAGATAGCTGAGTAATTTGGGGATAAATACAAGATTAAGTCCAAATCCCGTTCCGAAAGAATAAAAGGCGTCGAGCAGAACCAAAAAGACGGTAATCCCTACGGTAGATATATAGACAGCTTTCTTCCCTTTAAACAAATCGTGAAACAGAGCCAGCATAATCAAAACCATTATTATCGGATAGACAATTACCAGCAGGGGTACAGATATCTCCAGAATCTTTGCCAAGCCCATGTTTGCCAAAGCGAAACTCACTAAAGTCGTGACAATGGCTACAGAATTATAGCTTAGACGATAATTAGACAACCGGCTGAAATACTCCCCGCAGCTGGCTACCAGACCGATAGCAGTTGTTAAACAAGCCAAAGCCATGGCCAACCCAATAAACAGTTTTCCGGCAGTTCCCAATAAGGCTGTACTCATCAGAGACAATAACTGACCGGGATTATCGGTGGAAAAAAGAGTCCCGGTAGTAGCACCGATATAAGCCAAACCGACATAGATAAATGCAAGTCCTGCTGCGGCGATCATTCCGGCTTTTATAGTAATTCCGGCAACAACTGAATTATCCATAACTCCTTTATCGCGAATACCTTTCACAATTATCATACCGAAAATGGTCGAAGCGATGGCATCCATAGTATTATAGCCTTCTATAAAGCCCTGGGCAAAAGGATTGGAGTAACTGCTTTCCCCAATACTGCCCAGAGGAGTTAATACACCTTTGACTATGATTATTGCCAAAAATATTAGTAAAAAGGGCGTCAGAATCTTACCAAGATTGGTCAACAATTTAGTCGGTTTTAATACAAAGAAAAGAACGATTAGAAAAAAGACAACTGTGGTTAAAAACAAGGCGGTTTTATTTGCAGCCGGATCGTTTATCTGGCTGAAAGGAACAACGGCTACTTCGAAAGTAGTGGCCGCGGTCCTCGGAATAGCCAATAACGGTCCAATACAAAGTACCGCCACGGTGGTAATAATCTTACTAAACACAGGATTGACCCGGTTGGCCAAAAGCTCCAAGTCCCCTCCCGCTTTGGCCACTGCTGTAACACCCAAAAGGGGAAGTCCAACCCCGGTAAGAACAAAGCCAAGCAACGCAGGTATAAGGCTTTCGCCGCTTTGAACTCCGAGCATAGGCGGAAAAATCAAGTTGCCGGCACCAAAGAACATTGCCAATAATGCCAGTCCGGTGATAAGTATATCTTTTGAGGACATTTGTTATTTCGACTCCTTTTGCTATTTTTCAGCATATATGAACAAATACTTATGTTACCTCAATTCTCCCCCGGTGTCAAATATAGAATTTCCTAAAATCTTAGTTCTTAAGCACTTGTAAAATAAACAATAAAGCGTTTACTCCATCCTAAGAAGAGTAAACGCTTTATTTAAGCAAAATTTATCGGCCAGAACTATGCCGCTTATTATCTTTGAGTTTGAATAGCCACCAGGCTTTCTGCTCCGTATTTTTCCCTAAGCCGCGGTTTTTCAATTTTCCCGGTTGGATTGCGCGGAATAGTATCAAAAATGATTTTCTTCGGGCGCTTATAACGAGGCAGAGACTTGCAGAAATCCGCTATTTCTTCCACCGTGCAACTGTGTCCGGGTTTTAACTCAATTATCGCTGCGGCTATCTCTCCTAGGCGATCATCCGGTAAGCCTATAACTGCGGCATCCTTTATGGCCTCATGCTCCCGCAGGAAATCTTCAATTTGCACAGGATAAATATTTTCACCGCCGCTGATGATAACATCCTTTTTGCGGTCCACTAAATAGATGAAACCGTCTTCGTCCATTCGCGCCATGTCGCCGGTCAGCAACCAGCCATCCTTCAGCACCGCCGCCGTCGCTTCCGGGTCATTGTAATAACACTTCATTATGCCGTTGCCCTTAACCGCCAGCTCTCCGATCTGGCCCTGCGGTACCGGGTTACCGTTTTCATCCACAATTTGGGCTTCCCAGCCATAACCGGGTTTGCCGATAGCTCCGACTTTATGAATATTTTCGACTCCCAAGTGAACACAGCCGGGACCGATCGATTCGCTCAAACCATAGTTGGTATCGTATAAATGGTGAGGGAAGTATTTTTTCCAGCGCCGGATCAAACTCGGAGGAACCGGCTGAGCTCCGATATGCATCAGTCGCCAATGGGATAAGTCGTAATCCTCGAGTTTTACCCGACCGCTCTCAATGGCATCCAAAATATCCTGGGCCCACGGGACTAAAAGCCATACTATGGTGATCTTTTCTTCGGAAACAGTTTTCAGAATCCATTCCGGTTTTACGCCGCGCAACAGTACTGCTTTGCTTGCCGACAACAAGCTCCCGAACCAATGCATTTTGGCTCCGGTATGATAGAGCGGCGGAATACACAAGAAATTATCCTCTCGGGTTTGCCCATGATGATTTAATTCTGTATAGCAAGCGGTCATCAAACTGCGATGAGCATGCAGAATGGCTTTTGGAAAGCCTGTCGTTCCGGACGAAAAATAAATAGCCGCATCGTCATCATCGGTTATGTGGACTTCGGGAGCTTCGGAAGGACAATTTGCCGTAAGCCGATCATAGCTTTCAGCAAAAAGCGGACGATTCTCCCCGGCATATAACAACAACCTTATCCGCGGCAACTCTTTATAAATAGCTTCCATTCGGTCGATGAATTCCGGGCCAAAAATCAAGGCTACAGCTTCGGCTTTATCCAGACAGTATTTTATTTCTTCGGAGGTATAACGGAAATTTAACGGCACGGCCACTGCCCCGGCTTTTAAAATACCAAAATAAATAGGCAACCATTCCAAACAATTCATCAATAGAATGGCTACCTTCTCACCTTTCTTTATCCCGCGTTTCAGCAATAAATTAGCCAGCCGGTTAGCTTTTTCGTCAAAGACACGCCAGGTCATATCTCTGCGGTACTCACCGACTGGGCTGTTTTCGATAAGCTCGTACTCAAGCCAGGTAACATTGTGTTTCTCCTGAAGGTCCATATTAATTTCGGTTAGACATTTTTCGTTGCCATAGAGTCTGGCATTACGAGCTAAAATATCTGTAATAGGCATTCTCTCTTTTTCCTCCCATCCTACCATGCTACATTTTGGGTAATGAAATCTTTGTAGCTTTGTTGTTTATTTCATATTTTAATTGATTGAGTGAATCTTTGAAAAGATTTTTTCCAGCAACTCGCTTTTAAAAGTTAAACTGTTGTGAGTATTTGTTATCTGATTAATTGAATTTAACGTTTATCTACCTAGCCATTTGGTAGACATATAGATTATAAAACGTCCAAAAAAGTTTGGCAACCCTTAGGCTCCAATCTTAATTACTTTGGCCCAGTCCGGTATTGTTCCTTCGCCGGACAGTACCACTATTACTTTCATTCCTCGCGGCGCTTTCTCCGGCCACGGCGTCTGACCGTCGGTTATAACTATGCCAACCTGCGGTAGAGGCCTTAACTTGGCCGCCGCTTCCAAACCGGCTCCCATATTGGTACCGCCTCCCCCGACCAATTCTATTTGTTCCGGGCGAAAAACTTTACGGCAGGTATGGACTGTTTGATCGACAGCCAAAACATAAATACCTTCCTGATGACCCAGAGATTTCAGTATTCCGGCTATTTCAGCCAGGGTCTGAGCCAACATCTTGTCTGAAATACTGGCACTGGTATCGGCAATAACAGCAACTGAAGGCAACGGACGGCGCAACGAAGGAAAAACCACTCCCGCTTTTCCTATCTGGCCTTGACGCCGGGAAGGACGCCGATAGGAATAGTCGGTGGCGCCGGCAGTGTCGGCAAGAGCAAACCTAATGGCCGCGGCCAATTTCTGGCGCCAGTTCACTTGGGGTCTTAATTTGCCTTCTGCCCAACGGACTAAATGGCCGGGTACATGCCCTTGGCCTTGAGCATATTCTTTAATCTGCTTGGCAACTTCCCTGCGGATCAACTCCGCCTGGAGCGGGGACAGGCCATCGGTTGACCCTGCCTTTGGTGAATCTTCTTCCCAGGAAGCCTTTTGCCCTGTTGCACAGGAACCGCAATAGCCGGAACCGGGCCTCGGATTTTCAGCCTGATCCCGGTTCTGTTTATCCTGGTCTCCTTCCGCTGTATTGCCCTGTAAATTGCCCTGGGAAGCCTTACTTCGTTTTTGCCCGTCATTTTCTTGTTTTTGCTCATTCTGACCGTTATTTGTTTGAGCCGAATCGCCCTTCCCGCCTTGGCTATTGCTTTCGGTGTTTGAGGCAGATTCATCTCCATTAGCCGTCAAGCCGGCTAAAGATTTCTGCTGTTTTTGTAATTCCGCATAATACTCTTCGGCCAAAAGGTTATCCGGCAAGCCAAGCATGCCGGGCGTTATAGGCGGCGTAGGAAAGACAACACGTTCTCGAACCAAATCGTCGTTAATCTCAGCATCCGCAGCAATATTGCTTAACCGCGGATCGCAGTCTTTCATACGCTCCGCATGATTGCGCAGAAGATGGCAGATTTCGTGGTAAAGAACTCCTTCAATGGCCTCGACAGGCCACTGGCCCAAGCTGTCCGGATCATAATAGATTCGCCAATACATATCAACAGCCAAGGTACCCAAACCGGATTTAGGCACAGGCCGTAAGGCCCAGGCCGCTGAGGCCAGATAGGGGCGGTTTTTGATCAAACGCAGACGTGCCGCTTGCATCTCCTCGGGAAAAGTCACGCCTGAAACACCTCCAGGCATTTTAAAATTTCGATGCTTTCTTCAATTCCGGACGGTTCTCCGGCTTTAGCGGCATTTCGCCAAAAGGAATTTACCTCCGGCTTGATGTTAGCCGTCTCCCGGCGGAGCTTTTGTTTTAATTCCGGAAGTTTGGACAGATTTAGCGTATTCGGATACAAAAAGAAATTATTGGTAGGAAAGAAATAGGTATAGCGATAATTCTTATAACGGGGCAAAAAAACCGGAGGAAAATCTTCAATAATTTCCTTTAAAAGGGGAGTAGCGTCCTTGGCCGGAATAGAAAAACTTGAAATACTGCCGTCGAGAACCGTTATTTTGGAGGAGCAACAAGGTTCTCTGTCGCTGTTTTCGCAGGTGTATAAGCGATATTCCCTAACATCTTCCGTCCTGACATCTGACGCAGTATTTTTTAAATCCTTAACAACTTCTACCAGCCATCTACCGGTTCGCGCCAAATGGTAAGACTCCAACATTTTTATCCAGTCGCTGCCGAGTACGATTTTCAAGACGATAGAAAGGAGATAGGCCGGCAAATTTGAGCCTTCTCCGTTATATAAAGTAAGACTGGAATCCTCATCGGTTTCTAAACTGACATAGACCCGACCGCATTTCATACTTTCTGTGGAAGAGTCAACCCAAGGAAGATTGCGAAACTCATAAGAAGTGCTCACATCAATCCTCCTTTTTGCAACAGCGGGACAAATTCCCGCAATTCCTTTGTGGGTAGCGGCAGATCCGGTTTGCGAGCTGCCGCCAGTTTTTTGGCCGCAACCGCAGCCACATCTTTCTTGCCCTGTTCGGCAGCCCGAGCAAGAATGCGCCAGGCCGCCATCCAGCGTTCAGTAGTAAGTCTGGCGGTGGCCGTAGTAATAACTGCCAACAATATGGCGAAAGCTTGGTCCCCACGCTCCGGAAGAATCAACTGTTCCGGATTGGCCAAAATCTGCTCCGGATCCGGCAAATCCAAATCCCTGGACCAAGCCATAAATTCCAGACAGGCCCCTTCTCCGACACAGCCCGCAATTAGCAGCGCTGTCACATCTTCATTAGCCCGAATACTGGCGGCGGCAGCCAATAATCTGGATGCCATAGTCCAGGATCGCGGAGAGGGCCAGGCTTTGCCCGCTTGCTCTTCGCTTTGCGGTACTTGGAGCAACAAATGAGGTCGATGCTTTATAAAGGCTGCGATTAAATCTTGTTTCTCCGGTATCAAATCTTCCCAATCCGGAGGAAGTTTGGGTATGTACCGCAAGTTCCATCCTCTGGTCATTCCCTCAACCCAATTCATAACGTCCAAAGACCAGTATAAGTGACAAAATCTATTAGCCAGCGGTGCCGTCAATTCCCAGCCACCTACTGCCTGTTCCGGCGGATTGGCCGAAGCAACTACCGATATTCCGGGCGGCAAAGTTAAATCCCCTACCACTCTTTCCAATACTACTCGCAATAAAGCCGCTTGAACGGCCGGAGGAGCAGTGGAAATCTCATCCAAAAAAAGAAGTCCCTTCTCAGCCCGGGCCAAGCGACAAGCCCAAGCAGGAGGCTCCATACTTACTCCGTGTTCGCGAATTACCGGAAGCCCGGAAAAATCTGCCGGTTCCCGAATGGAAGCTAAGACGACCTCCAACGGTAAGTCCAATTCGGCGGCCAACATCTTGATAGTGGCTGTTTTGCCGACTCCGGGAGGGCCCCAGGTAAGAATCGGAACACCGGCCTGGATCGCAATGGCGAGAGCCGCTATTATTGACAACGGTTCCACCTCCGTAAATTTAGACCGCGCTTTTTCGCTAAAGCGCGGCTACCGTATTATGACTTCAATGTAATTTTTGCCAATTCGGATGAAAAATATAACTGTTTAGGTTTTAAGCCCAATTTTATTACCTAAGGCAATTGTTTTTTCAAGATTAATTTATTATTATATTCTTTCGGGAGTTTAAATATTCAGAAAGGATTAAATAAGTGAAATAAAATGTTTATTACATTAATAAACCAATACAAAGGCCTGCCTAAGCAGGTATATATTATGTTTATCGCTCGTATTGTAGCTGCAATGGGCGCCTTTGTTTATCCGTTTATTACTATGTTGCTTAGCAGCCGCTTACACTTTAGCGACCAAGAAATCAGCGTCTTTCTTTTAGTCCTGGCTGCAAGTTATGTCCCCTCGGCTCTGATCGGCGGCAAGCTGGCGGATATCTTTAACCGGAAATATATCTATGTAATAGTGACATTTATTGGGAACATTTCTTTTTTTATTGCGGGCTTTTATTGTTATTCGTTAAGTGTCATCTATTTAATCCTAATAGGTTATTTTTTTGTCAATATGGGCAACCCGATAACGGCGGCCATGATGATGGACATAACCGATCCCCGCAACAGACAAGAAAGCTTATCCCTTTGTTATCTTGGGGCAAACCTGGGCATTGCTGTCGGACCTTTGATCGCAGGCTTTCTGTTTGAAAATTATACCCGCTGGATTTTCTGGGGCAACGCCCTTCTTAGCAGTTTGGCCATGCTTCTTATCGCTATTTGGATCAAGGATACCAGACCGGATGAGCAGGCCATAAAGGCAATTATGGCTGACGCCAGCCGTCAGGCCGAACGCCCTGCGGAAGGAGGGCTTCTATCCCAACTGCTGAAAAACCCGCTGTTGCTCTTCTTTGCGCTAATCGGTACCTGTTACACTTTCGCTTACTCTCAATTGTCCTATCTAATGCCCTTGCATCTGGAAGAAGTATTCGGTATAGCGGTCGGTTCCAAATATATCGGAGCTATGTGGTCTCTTAACGGACTGATAGTATTTATCTCCACCCCGCTGATAGTGCTTCTATTCAAAAAAAGAAATGCGCTGTTGAATATCTCAACAGCCGGCATCGCTTATGTTTTAGGTTTCGGGCTCTATGCCTTTACCCAGAACATCATTATCATACTTTTGCTGGTCATAGTCTGGACTTGCGGTGAAGTGCTTTGTGCCACTAATTCAGGAGTCTTTATAGCTAATAATACACCGCTCACCCATCGAGCAAGGTTCCAGTCTATCTACGAAATAATACAGGGAACCGGCAGAGCAATCGGTCCCCTGTTAATGAGCAGCTTTTTATTAAACCATAGCTACAGTCAAGGATGGCTATTGGTAAGCCTGGTAAGCTTTTGCGCAGTAATGGGCTATTATATTCTATATAGAATCTCGACATCCAAACATCGCCAAACGGCTCAAAGCAAAAACAGCAGTATTGGCTAAGCTCCATATCTTTTAATAGTATTTACAGAACTTTAGACAAAAACTCTTTGGTTCTGGGATTTTGAGGGTTGGTAAAGATTTCTTCGGGAGTATTATCCTCGACTATTTTACCGTCATCCATAAACAGAACGCGAGTGGCAACTTCTCTGGCAAAACCCATTTCATGGGTCACAATGACCATGGTCATGCCTTCATCGGCAAGTTGTCTTATCAAATCCAATACTTCGCCGACCATTTCCGGATCCAGCGCCGAGGTAGGTTCGTCGAACAACATCACCTTCGGATTCATGGCCAAAGCTCTGATTATGGCAATTCTTTGTTTTTGCCCTCCGGATAAGGTTGACGGGTAAACATTGGCCTTGTCCTCAAGGCCAATTCTTTTTAACAGCCGCAGGGCATTTTCCCTGGCCTGATTTTTAATATCGGTGCTGCTAGCCGTGATTGGATATAGTTCTTTTTTCTCCCGACTGAAAAGGTTCCGCAATTTTATGAACTGGTTCTTTATTTTTTTCTGACGAAGATCCTGAATTCCGATATGGACCGGAGCAAGCATTATATTGTCTATCACGGTTTTATTGTTGAAAAGATTAAACTGTTGAAAAACCATACCCATATGACGGCGGTGAATATTAATATCGACTTTCGGATCGGCAATGTCGACCCCCTCAAAAATGATCGACCCGCTGGTAGGATCCTCCAAACAATTCAGACAGCGCAAAAAGGTACTTTTGCCGCTTCCGGAAGGGCCTATTATGGCTATTTTTTCGCCTTTGTTGATAGTAAGATTAATGCCTTTTAAAACTTCAAGATTGCCGTAACTCTTTCTTAGATCAATTACGTCTATCACTTTTTCTTAGGCTCCTTTCCATCAGTCTAACAAGTAAAGCGGCTATGGCAACCAAGACAATGTAGATCAAAGCCATTACCAAATAAGGAACCATGAATTCATAACTGTTGGAACCTATATAGTTAAAAGCCACGTACAAGTCAGCCGCACCGACAAAGCTTACAACCGAGGTTTCTTTGATTAAAGCGATAAATTCGTTGCCCAAGGTTGGCAAAATGTTTTTAACCGCTTGGGGAACCACAATCTTCATCATAGTAACTCTGTAACTTAAACCCAAAGCCCGACCGGCCTCCATCTGGCCGGGGTCAACCGATAGGATACCGCTGCGCATTATCTCCGAAACATAGGCTCCGCTGTTTAACCCAAACACAAGTATACAAACATTAAGAGCAGTCATTTTAACACCCAGCAAAGGCAGAGCCACATAATAAGCTACCAAAAGCTGAACGACAATCGGAGTACCTCTAAATAATCCCACATAAAAAGTACAAAATCCGTTCAATACGCGAGGCAGCGTCCTATACTTTGGCAATACTCTGACGATAGCAATCAAGGTACCGATAACAATTCCTATTGCCAGTCCGACTACCGCGATTTTTAAGGTGTTTTCCAAACCGGTTATTACTTTTACGTAACCTTGGTGCTCATAAAAAATGTCCCAAAACTTTTCCAGCTTCTTATCAAAATTTCCCATATCGTTCCCCTAAAGCTACAATACTCCGCTTTACTTTAGGCGGAGTATTGCGGAATTATAGTTAAATCTGTTTCTTAGTTCAGTGCATTAAAGGCATCGGTAATACATTGAGCGGGAGCCTCGTCAATGATAACCAAGTTAATATTGCCGTTAAGCATATCCTGAACGGCCAAAGACCCTGATTTATAACCGACGCAAGTTACATTGTAGCCGTCGAAGCCCCAGTCCGGATCGCCTTCTACATAGAATTGACCGGTTGTGCCGGTTTGAACCCCGATTTTAACATCTTTGCCAAATCCGGCAAGGATTTTTTCTACATCTTCAACGGTTTTACAGTTGTCAAAAGTAGTATCGTCGGCTTTGACAATGATCTTTTGAGCTGCGTCATAGTATTTATCGGAAAAAGTTACATATTCTTTTCTGTCTTCTTTGATGGTAAGACCGGCCATAGCAATATCGGCTTTGCCTTGACCTACGGAAAGACAAACAGCGTCAAAATCCATATTGCTAATTACCAGCTCTTTGCCTAAGCGTTGAGCGAGCAGTGCCGCCAGTTCCATATCAATACCGTAGTATTTGTCACCGACGATATACTCAAAAGGCTCGAAAGCAGCGTTGGTTGCAACAACAAGCTGATCTTTGCTCGGATCCAGTTCGGCAGATACAACAGCCTGCGGCTCACCGTCGCCGAAATAATTGTTCAGAATGCGATCAAAAGTGCCGTCAGCTTGAATTTCAGCGATGAATTTGTTGACCTCGGCCAGAAGCTCCGGCTGGTTTTTATCGACACCGAAAGCGTATTCCTCCTGCGTCAACGGAATGTCAATTACCTTAACAACACCTTCCCCGGTTTTTGCAGCATTGTTTCCCGAGCCGCCGTTGGTGGCACTGGAACCGCAACCCGCAAATGTAAGTACCATTAAAACAATGAGAATCACAGACACTATTTTTTTCATGGTAAGCAACTCCTTAATGAATACTTATACAGAAACATGAGAATTTCTGCATAAATATAAATCTATAGTACTCTACCTAATTTGTCAATCGCAAAAAAGCTGATATTTTATGATTTACTTAAGCCATGCTGGTCGGAAAAGGGCCGGACGCTGAATTTACAATAAATTAAATTTTTCAATATAGCCGAAGACAAATACAACTAAAATTATTACCGGAAGAATATAGGTAAGATAAAATCTGGTTATTTGCGGAATTTTGATTCCTTTTCCGGCGTTTGCTTCTCTGATGAAGTTGTCCCAACCCCAACCATAACGGCTTACACAGAACAAGATGTAAACCAGAGAACCAATTAAGAGAATATTATTGCTTACAATAAAATCTTCCAAATCAAGAATTACCGTACCTTCGCCCAAAGGAGCAAAACCGCTCCAAACATTAAAGCCAAGGGCACAGGGAACGGAAAGAATAATAATAGCCACCAGATTTACAACTACGGCTTTGCCCCTGGACCAACCCAGCAAATCGATAGCAAAGGAAATAATATTTTCAAAAACAGCAACGACTGTTGATAAGGCCGCAAAAACCATAAACAAATAAAAAGCTATACCCCATAATTGCCCGACAGGCATAGAGTTAAATATATTGGGCAGGGTGATAAACACCAGACCGGGACCGGCACCGGGGTTTACACCGTAGGCAAAACACGCCGGAAAGATAATCAGACCGGCCATTATGGCTACAAGAGTATCGAGAATTGTAATGTTAACGCTCTCACCGAGCAGGCTGCGTTCTTTGGAAACGTAACTGCCAAATATGGCCATACTTCCCATTCCAATGCTCAGGGTAAAGAAGGCCTGTCCCATAGCGGCATAGACCGTCGTCCAGAGACCGTGCTCCTTAATTCCTTCCAGATTGGGCGTTAAATAGAAAGAAAGACCTTCCATAGCATTAGGCAAGGTTATAGCCCGGATTACCAAAATAATCATAATTACAAATAAGCTGAGCATCATCATTTTGGTTATCCGCTCTACTCCGTTTCTTAAGCCTAAAGAGCAAATCCCAAAACCCAAAATACAGATCAAAGCCATAAACAAAATACTTAAGAAAGGACTACCGATCAAACCGCCAAAAAATCCTTCTATTTCAGCCGGTGTACGACCGACAAAATCTCCACGTAGCATGAAGAAAAGATAGGCTAACATCCAACCGGCAACAGTGGTGTAAAACATCATTAGCAAATAATTACCGGCCATAGCAAACCATTTAAAAACATGCCATTTGGTTCCCGGAGGTTCCAGGACATCAAATGATGCCGCCACACTTTTTTTACTGGCCCGACCGACGGAAAACTCCATAGTCATAATCGGCAACCCAAGAATTATCAGAAAAAGAATATAGATAAGTACGAAAAGACCACCGCCATAAAGACCGGTAATATAAGGGAAACGCCATACATTACCCAGACCGATGGCGCAACCGGCGGAGATCAATATAAATCCCAACCGCGATGCAAATGATTCTCTGGCAGATTGCATAAAATTCCTCCTTCATTTTTAAACATACATTGTTATTATATAGCATTTTTTTTATACTCAATGCTTCAATTCCAAATTCTTTCTAAATTTTAAAATTTCAATAATTTTTAGGCCTTTCTTTATTTTTAACAATTGGCCGGTGGGACAACCCGGTTGCTTTAAACATATACTAATATAACTAAACGGAATTATAACTATAAGGAATAACTAGGCCAAACAATCAAACTTAAGGGGGCCAAAACTGAAATGTTTTTTACACTTAAATTACCAAAGGCTCACAACAAGACTTTCAGCAAATCACAATTAAATTTAATAAATAGTTTGCGTTTACTCTGGGAACAACATGCGTTATGGACTCGTTCCGTAATTGTAAGCATAGCTTTTGGATTACCGGATATGGATCTGGTTATCCAAAAGCTTTTTGGTAACTCTAAAGATCTTGGGCAAATATTTGAAACTTACTATGGGCGAACTATTGCCACGAATTTCGTTAATATATTCAAAGAGCACCTGGAAATTACCGTTGAACTGGTAAAAGCAATCAAAGCCAATGATAACGACGCGGCAGCGGACGCCGAACAAAGATGGTATCAGAATGCCAATGAAATAGCCGCTTTTTTGTATGGCTTAAATTACTTTTGGTCCATAAAAGAATGGCGCAAAATGCTGCAGGAACACTTGAAATTGGTTAAGGCTGAAGCCATTAATATTCTGACCGGCAACTATGAAGACGGGATTGAAGTCTACGACGAAATGGAAAGGCAGACCCTGGAAATGGCTGATGAAATGGCCAAAGGTATGTTCAAGCAGTTTCCTAATCGTTTCGTAAATTAATAGTTAATCATTGTAGTCTTATAAGTTTTTAAATCTTAAATTCTAAATGGAAATCTCAAAATTTCAGAAACCAAAGGGGCAGCAAAAACTCAAGGGGCAGTTATTAAAACTAAACTGCCCCATTGCTGTCCCCAGGCAGATTATAAGTTACATTTTTGATCCAGCGTCCGGACCTTAAGCGCCTTAGCCCTAACAGGCATTTAACTATCTCTTCTATCACAGTCAGACCGTAAACAATATAAACAGGAAAAGAAAACACAAATGCACCGATTAGAATTAACGGAACTCCAATAAACCACATGGTAAAACCCTCGATCAGAAAGGCGTAAGTGGCGTCTCCTCCGCCTCTTAGCACACCGACTATAAGTATTATGTCCAATACCCTTATAGAGAAAATCACAGCGATGATAAGCAAAATAATTTGGGAACTGTATTTTACCGCCTCAGATACATTGAAAAAAGTCAACATAACCGGTGAAGCCACGGCTATAAGTATACCTAAAACTATCCCGATTCCGACCGATAAGCGAGAAAATTTCCAAGCGTACTTTTGCCCGAGCCACTCTTTTTCAGTTCCGATACTGTTGCCTATCATAACCGCTGCCGCGCTGGACAAACCAAATATAGCAACCATAAACAGATTGTTAATTGTATTGCAGATCTGAATAGCTGCAACTTCCTGCGTGCCCATTCTGCCATAAACGGCCACGTAAACCAAACTTGCCAGTCCCCAACACATATCGTTTAAAATTACCGGGAAAATTGTCTGATAAGCTTTTTTGACAAAACCAAAATTAAAATCTGCCAATTCTCTGGCGGAAGCGGCCAATACTCCTTTGCCGCCGTAAATAGTCAGTAGCAGTACACCCGTCTCCATCACCCGAGCTATTAAAGTAGCAATGGCGGCCCCCTGCACACCAAGTGCCGGTGCTCCAAAATTACCGAAAATCAAAACATAATTTAAAAATGTATTACAAACCAGAGCAACCATAGTTACCGACATCGGTAACACAGCATTTCCAATAGAGCGAAGGGCGAAACAATAAACAAAGGTAATACCGGTAAAGAGATAGCTGATTAAAACAATCCGCAAATAAGCGGCTCCCAGCTCTATAACAAGGTTATCATTTGTAAACAGAGACATGACTCCGACCGGATTAAGAAAACCAAAAAGGATAAAAACTAAAGAGATAAAAATAGCGGAGGTCAACCCTATTCCCACTATTCTCTTTATATTTGCCACATCTCTCTTACCCCAGAATTGAGCTATAAATACGCTACAGCCGGCGGACAAGCCTACTAAAAACATGTTAAAGAAAAAAAAGTATTGGTTGGCAATTCCAACCGCTGCAATCTCAACCTCACCCAATCTCCCGACCATTACTGTATCAATCAGATTCAAAAGGGACGAAATCAGGTTCTGAACCATAACAGGGAAAGCGATGGCCAGCATTTTTCGGTAAAACATCTTGTTGCTAAATAGGTCCTCAGAAACTTGCTTAAGCTGAGTCATTTACTCCTCCCATTTTTCAAACCAATAGTTTAATATAGTTTAATCTTTTTAACTCTGTATTTTCTCAATATATCCATATGAATATATAAATTCACGGTACTATTGAATACTTAAATTCATTAAACTATTGAATATTTATATTCATGAAACTATTTAAATCATGAATCCCTTTTCGCTTTGCACGTCTATACTATTATAGCAGTTGGATAAAAATCGACAAGAAATTTGTTTTTTCTTGTTTTGCGAAAGGGTTCGTAAAGCAGATATACTAAAAACTCCGGCAAACAAGTTGAGCGAGCCGGAGTTTTTAGTATCTATTTATTTTCTATCTATTTATTTTCTATCTTTTTATTTTTGTATCTTCGT
>ENA-UPSB01002559-UPSB01002559.1-bioreactor-metagenome-genome-assembly--contig:-NODE-2559-length-16603-cov-6.526891_pt1 | contig 16603 bp, 14 predicted proteins | sample MGYA00238182_ERZ773286 | MGnify/ENA primary metagenome ERZ773286 (study PRJEB29026, sample SAMN07631240) | bioreactor metagenome | isolation source: Switchgrass digestor | place: USA: Dartmouth... | reverse complement strand
TGGATCGACCTACCACGGGCAGATTTATCATGAACGGAATAGACGTCGGAACGCTGCGCAAAAATGAGCTCGCAAAGCACAGGATTGAAAACATCGGCTTCATCTTCCAGGATTATAACCTGCTGGAAACGATGACGCTAAAAGAAAACATCATATTGCCGCTGTCCCTCATGGGAATGGATGCAAAGACCATTGAGGCAAAGCTTGCCCGGTTTGTCGAAGATCTGGGGATCGTTCACGTGCTCGACAAATACCCCTACGAGGTGTCGGGAGGGGAACAGCAGCGGGCGGCGGCATGCCGTGCCCTGATCAATTGTCCGAAGATCATCCTTGCAGACGAGCCGACGGGGAATCTGGACTCCAAGTCGGGAAAGGATCTGCTCAAGCTGCTGTCATATATCAATAAGGAATACAAGGCCACCATCTTGATGGTAACCCATGATGTGTTTGCGGCAAGCTACTGCCAAAAAATACTATTTATCAGGGATGGAGAAATCTATAATGAGCTGTATTCCGGAAGCGATAAGAAGCAGTTCTTTGATTCCATCATCGACGTGATGAGCATGCTGGGAGGGGAGAGACAATGAATCTGTTGACTCTCGCTTTCCGAAACATACGGCTGAACCGGAAAAAGTACGCCATGTACGTCTTTTCCATGGGCTTCAGCGTGTTCACCGTATACACCTTTTTAGCGCTGATGCACAATGAAAATGTGATGCTGGCTTTTCAGAGCGATCCGAGGTATCGATCCCTGCTGTCAAGCTTCGGCGTGATCATCATGGTGTTTGTGCTGTTTTTCCTTATCAGCTCGAACAACAGTTTTATCCGTGCGAGAAAAAAAGAGATATCGACCTATGCGCTGTTTGGAATGACGAATCTCAGGATCGGGAAACTGCTTTTCCTGGAAACGCTTATGGTCGGTTCCGCCACTCTCCTGGCAGGAATCGGCGCCGGGATCTTTTTCTCAAAGTTAATGGCGATGTTTCTGATCGATATGTGCATGACAAATTACGTGGGCGACATATCCTTCATCATCGATCCCGGTTCCATCTTTATCACAGCGCTGCTCTTCCTGGCCATTTTCTGCATCATGGGTCTTTCGGGGCTTAGGGTGATCTATAAATTCGAGCTGGTGGACCTTTTCAAGGCGGAACGGATGGCCGAAGGAAAATATAAGGGCTCGGTCCCGGTTTTGATTCTCTCGCTGGCGCTTATTGCAGCAGGCTATATCATAGCGGCAAGCGGCAATGCCCTAGTGGTGGTTCTGGGAGCGATCCCGATCCTGGTGCTTGTCATATCCGGCACCTACCTTTTTTTCTGGGGCGGTATGCCGAAGGTTTTGGGCATCATCAGGAGAAACAAGAGCCTCTATTACCGGGGTGAAAACCTGATATCGACTTCCGCCGTTTCCCACCGCATGAAGTCCATCGCATCCGTAATGGCTACCATTGCCGTGCTTTCCGCAGTGGCCGCCACCGCCATCGCAACCGGTTTCACCCTGTACAGCAATACGGAGCTGAATACTTACATCAACACGGGGGCCGATCTCATCTACTATGGAGGGGATTCGGACTTGAACAAGGAAATTTATCGGGTGATGGAAGCAAATCATGTTAAGATGGAACGGGAAGAGACCATAGCGCTTTACGAGACGGTTCCGAAGACGGAGAACGGACCGGATGGGGATATTTTCTCCGGGTATTCCCTGCGCGTCTACCCGGAGACGGAATACAACAGGCTTTTGGAGGCTTCGAGGACCGATCTTGAGCCGGTCAGCATTAAATCCGGCGAAGCCTATTACGCAAGTCCGGTCACACCGGACGACGGCGGCAAGGCCTTTCTTGGTGTTACATTGGATTTCGGGGATACGGATATCCGGATCGTCAAGGTCTCGCGCAACAATTTCTCCGGTATGGGCATGTTTCATACTGTGATACTGAGCGATGAGGATTTCAAGGAATTAACCGGAAACGGGCTGATTTATTCATCCGCAGACGCAGGAGGCGCAGGAACGGCTACGCTGATGAATTATCAAGGTGCATTGAGCGACAGCAGGCTGAATGCGGACCTTGCGGCGGTGCTGGATGAATCGGATGCAAAGTATATGACTGCATACAACCTGTACAACGAATCCATGCAGATATTCGGCCTGCTCTGCTTTATCGGATTTTTCATGAGCGGCGTATTTATCCTGATGACGGCAAGCCTGCTCTACTTCAAGCAGATCATGGCAGCAGAAGAGGAGCGCCACCAGTATCAAATGCTGAGGAGGGTCGGCATGGATGAAAAAACGGAGCGCAAAGTGATTCGCAAACGGTTGATGCCGGTGTTCTTCATCCCGCTTGCCATCGGCATTATACACAGCATATTTGCTATGAAAACCGCCGATACCGTGGTCTTTTCCAATATGATACCGGTGGAGAATTCCTACCTGTCGGTGCTGGGCTTTTCGGCGGTGATGTACCTCGCATATGCCGCGGTATATTGCATATTCTATCTGATTACTAAATCTCAGTATGAACGGATAGTACACAGTTAACCCCGTATGGAAGAATGAAAACTCAAAAAACGGAAAGACGGCCCGGATGATCCGGGCCGTAATAATTCGTGTCATCCGTTGTTGGTCGAATAGATGAGGTAGATGATTTCGCCCGGCCAGATCATGTCGGGATTTTTTATTTGGGGGTTATCGGCGATAAGCTTCTGATAATCAAGCCTGAATCTGTGCGCGATGTTGAAAAACGTGTCGTCGGGCTGCACCACATATTCGATGTACCCCTCCGGCGGCAGTTCGATGATCGGAGGACTCGGAATTTCCAGCACAGTTCCCGGATATGGGGGCACCGACTGAAGGATCGGATTTGCCAAAAGCAGCTCCTCCGCCGTAATGCCGAAGCGCGTGGTCAGCAAATCGATGGTCTCGCTTCTTTCCCAGGGCTGAACGACGTATTTCATATGTATAACGCCTCCTTTACTCACTTTACTGCATCATATTCAGTCCGTGAAACAACTATTCCCCGTTAAGGAAACAGACCGCCGAACCGGTTCTGAAATGGCAACACCCGCGGGGGAAAAGTATATTATAAATATAAAAAATTTTTTGTTAATAATGATTATAGAAAAAACTAAGTGGTATATAAGAATTAGCACTCAACAGAATAGAGTGATAACAATAATGTATAATAATCATTTGATGGAAAGGGGTTGTTAGATATGTCAAAATTGGTTCCGTTCAACAGAAGGAATCCCAGTCTTTTGAGCGCAGGATTCGAGGACTTCCATAATATGCTTGACGACTTTTTCAGCGATAATTGGTGGCCCGGGAGAAGCCTGGCGAGAGATACCTTCAAAATCAACGTGCAGCAGAATGAGAAGGATTATCTCATTGAGGCGGAACTCCCCGGCGTGAACAAGGACGAGATTGATCTGAGCCTGGACGAAGGCAGGCTGACAATCTCAGTAAATAGAGAAGAGCAGATCAACGAGGAAAAGAAAAACTACATCCACAGGGAGAGCAGATATTCTTCCATGAGCAGAAGCATCTATCTCGCGGACGCCGAATCAAACGGCATCAAGGCGAAGCTGGAAAACGGCGTGCTCAGCATCTTGGTTCCGAGGCAGGATCGAGCCAATAAAATGCAGAGAATCGAAATTGAATAATCCGGACCCGATAGTCGGCAGGAAAGAAACATATCGGCTCGGCTTATCTGAACTAACAAAATGGCAAGCCTTAAACAATGAGGCTTGCCATTTTATATCATACCCATCCATCTGTGCTTCAAAGCGGATAGTAAAATGAATGCTTACGGTGAAGGGACAACCATATCGGTTAAGAATATGGAGGAGTCCCTGAAGTTTTATCAAGAGGTTTACAGTTTGTCGAGATTGCAGGATAAGGTCGGTCAATTCAGCAAGAAGATGAAACAATAAATGGTAATACCCTTCCCGCAGTCGGAATAAATTATTAAGAAGGGAAGGGTGATTGTAATGTTGATCTATACGGTACAAAGGGGCGACCGTCTGATACGGATTGCCGAGGAATTCGGGGTTACGCCGGAAAGCATTATCGAGGCCAACGGTCTTCCGAATCCGGGTAATCTGCTTACGGGACAGTCGCTGATCATACCGACGGAACGGCCGGAAATACGAAGAACCGCAATCGCGGTGAACGGATATCTGTATTTTCTTGGATTGGAAGGCGAGTCCATCGTGCATGAGCGCGCACCCGATCTTTCCATCCTTACTCCATTTTCTTATGTCGTCGGAACGGACGGCAGAATTACTCCCATCGACGATGAGCCGCTGATAGCCGCCGCATTTGAAAACCAGCTGGTTCCGATGATGTGCATCGTCAATTTTGCTTATGGCATAAGCGGTCGTGACATCGTTCACGCCTTGCTCAATGACCAGGCCGCAATGGAGAATCTCATCCGCAATGTCCTTGCCGTCATGAGGCAAAAAGGGCACCGCGGTCTGAATATAGATTTTGAATATGTGCCGGGGGAAGACAGGGAACGGTATAACGAGTTCCTTCGCATGGCGGCGGAGCGGCTTCACGGCGCGGGTTTTTTCATATCAACCGCTGTGGCGCCGAAGATCGGGCCTGAAATGAGAGGCTTGCTGTATGAAGGAATCGACTATGCGGCTCACGGAGCGCTGATGGATTTTGTGATCCTCATGACCTATGAGTGGGGATACCGGTTCGGCCCGCCTCAAGCCATATCGCCCCTTGACCAGATCAGACGGGTGCTGGATTATGCCATTACGGTGATTCCCCGGGAAAAAATATATTTCGGCTTTCAGGTCTATGCCCGCGATTGGCTGCTGCCTCACGTGCAGGGCCGGGAGGCGGAAACCTTCAGCTGCCAGGAAGCCCTGGAACGGGCGGTGGCGCACAATGCCGTGATCATGTTTGACGAAACCGCCCAGTCGCCGTTTTTCAGATACGTTGACGACAGCGGACGGCTTCATGAAGTATGGTTTGAAGATGCGAGAAGCGCGCAAGCTAAATTTGACACGGTAAAGGAATACGGGCTAGAGGGGATCAGCTATTGGGCGCTGGGATATCCTTTTCCGCAGAATTGGACACTGATTCAAGAAAATTTTTATATTACGCGGTTTGTTTCGACATAATATACTAAAAAGCGACATTGACATTCCTGATTTTTAATGGATAATATAATAGATACAGAATTGTGGGAATATGTCTTTCAGGCGATTTCATCCTTGTCTTTCCTATGTGCTGGGGAGTTGACAAATGAAAAGATCGAAAAAAGAATTACTGTCGCATATCGACAGGCTGGAGGCTATTCTGGACAGCCTGCCTTTTGATGTCTGGATGAAGGACATGCAGGGCAACTATGTTTACATAAACAAGCGATCTGCATGCGATGCGGAGCCTGGGAAGCCCGAGGCAAACGAAAAAACCGGTAGCGGCCATCACAATGAGCCGGCTTCGAATGCCGGCAGGGAATATCCAAAAACCGTTTTTGACAAAACGGGAAGGCCTTTGGGCACGGTCGGCTTTTCAGGGGATCTAACCCTGAAGGAAAAAATAAAGGAAGAGTTGGCTCAGAGCGAAGAACGATTCCGGGCCATCTTCGAAGAGGCGCCGCTGGGAATCGGGATTTTCGATTCCGACACGGGCATTGCAAAACAGGTGAACGCAAGGTTTGCTGAAATCGTGGGAAGAACGAAGAGCGAGCTTTTGTCTTTGGACTGGAAAGAGTATTCCCACCCCGATGAAATAGAGGAAAACACGCATCGTCTCAGGCTGCTGCTCGACAACAAGATAACCGGCTTTTCCATGGAGAAAAGATTTATCAAGCCGGGCGGCGAAGAGGTTTGGACCAATATTACCGTTACCGCTCTGAGGTCGGCGGAATTTGAGGGACCTTGCCATCTCTGCATGATCGAGGACATCACGTCCCGCAAAAAAGCGGAGGAGGAGATTCTGTATCTAAGCTATTATGATCAGCTCACAGGGCTTTATAACCGCCGGTTCTACGAGGAGGAACTCAAGCGTATCAACACGAGCCGGAATCTGCCCATTACGCTGGTTCTAGCCGACGTCAACGGCTTAAAGCTTACCAACGACGCCTTCGGGCATTCGTTGGGGGACAGCCTGCTTCGGGAGGTTGCCCAGGTGTTTAAAAAAGAGTGCCGTGCGGAGGATGTCATAGCGCGGATCGGAGGCGACGAATTCGTTTTGCTGCTTCCGAAAACCGATGAGAACGAAGCGCAGAAGATCATCGCACGGATCAAAAACTCGATTTCGCAAAAGCAAAAGGACAACATCATCTGCTCCGTTTCCTTCGGCTGGGCCACGAAGCATTTTCTGAAAGAGGATATCAGAAAAGTATTCATGCAGGCAGAGGACTCCATGTACCGCAGAAAGCTGGCGGAAAGCAATCTCATGCGGAATGAGACCATCAAGCTGATCACCAAGACCTTATATCAAAAGCATAGGCGGGAGCAGCTGCACTGCGAACGGGTAAGCAGGCTTTGCGAAATAATCGGCAACGCCATGAAGCTGAGTCCGGAGGCGGTTCGGGAGCTTAAAATGGCGGGGCTCCTCCATGATATAGGAAAAATCGGCATTGACGAGAGCCTGCTCAATAAACGGGGAAAGTTTACGGAAGCAGAATGGGAGGATATGAAGCGCCATCCGGAAATCGGTTACCATATACTCAGTTCGGTCAATGAACTTGCTCCCATCGCGAAATATGTGCTCCACCACCATGAGAGGATGGACGGTAAAGGATATCCCAGGCAGTTGAAGGCGGAGGAAATCCCGCTGCAATCCAGGATCATCCATATTGCGGACGCGTACGATGCCATGACCAGCCACAGGGGATACCGGAACGACCTCCGGCTATCGGAAGTGATTGCGGAGTTCAAGAATAATGCCGGAACTCAATTCGATCCGGATATTCTGAAGGTTTTTATCGATCAGATCCTGAAGCTGAGAGTATGGCGGAGGATTAACCGAGACAGTTGAAATAGAGCGGCAATCAGATGAACAAAAGCCCGCCATGAAATATGACGGACTTTTTTATTTTGTTAGAAGGAGTTCGGAATGACGGCCCGTTCCTTGTGTAGTGAGGGTCGGCGAGGCTTGACAGCCGGCGGGGTTTATAGTATGATATCTCTCGTTAAAAGGGAGTAGTTTTAAATGCAAAGTCAACATGCTGGCGGTTTCGCCTGGCTTTGCAGCCATTTTTGGTAACGAGACTTTTGGCGTAATGCCTGGAAGACGGGCAATGCCGAAAGTCTTTTTTATCAGCTTCGTTTTACTGGGAAGGCACGAATGAGGCAGGAGAAACGGCGCGAATGAGAATGGCAACGGCACGAATTAGGATGGCGGCGCGGATTAACGGCTTCCTGCCGATAATATACATAAACGGGAAGAGAAAAGGATAAGCTTAAATTATGGATGGATTGGAACTGTTTGCGATCGCTATCGGGCTGTCCATGGACGCTTTTGCGGTTGCCGTGGGTAAAGGCCTGTGCATGCCGACGATTCAGTACCGGTATGCATTGATGACAGGGCTGTTTTTCGGAGGATTCCAGGCAGCGATGCCGCTTGTTGGTTTTTTCCTCGGCGTACAGTTTGAAGACTATCTCACGGCGGTGGACCACTGGGTCATCTTTGGACTGCTCTGTCTGATCGGGCTGAACATGATCCTCGAATCCCGCAAAGAGGAAAAAGAGCTTTGCGATATCATGAGCCTGAAAAACATGTTCATGCTGTCCCTGGCAACCAGCATCGACGCCCTGGCGGTGGGGATCACCTTTGCCTTTCTTCATGTTGATATCTTTTTCGGCGTAGGCGTCATCGGGATCACGACATTCGTCTTATCCGGCCTCGGCGTGGTGATCGGCAATCTTTTCGGGGCAAGATTCAAATCAAAGGCGGAAATTGCCGGCGGCATCATACTCATCCTCATTGGTATCAAAATTCTGCTGGAGCACCTGGGATATCTCGCCCCTTGACCGGCCGTTATTTCGGGAGCCGGGCCCTCCGTTCATCCACATATTGCTGGAATCGTTCCAGGGTCAGGTTCACGATAAGCTCCTTCGGAAAATCGATTTCCTCCAGAAAGTTCAAAGAAGCCGTATATTCGCCCATCATTTCATGCCAGTGCGCGTCGCTGGAAATGCAGATGCGGACCTCGTGCTTTTTGCATAATTTTATCATTTTCTGCGCGTTGTCTGCCCGGTCGATCCGGTTGGGCGAAAGGGACCGGTTATTCAGTTCTATGACTTTATTCTGATTCTTCGTTTCTAAAACCAGCGCCTCTAAATTGCACGGCACCTCCGGGTCGTCCGGATGGCCGATCATATCCACGTAAGGGTTTCTAAGCACGTTCCGGTAGGCTTCCGTATTTTGCTCTTCGGTTCCCCCTCGCAGGCAGAAGAAATGAATGCTTGCAATACAGAAATCAAGGAATTTCAAATATTTCTCCCTGACGTCCAGAGAGCCGTCATAGTCCAGGATATTTGCTTCGAGGCCTTTGAACACCCGGATTCCTTTATAGACCTCGGGGACCTGCATCTGGGCCTGGGGAATGAATTCGGGAGGCCCGCCCGGGGTACGGCAACCGTGTTCGCTGAGACAAAATCCTTTCATGCCGGTCTTGATCGCCTGCTCCGTATAATCGGTCAATGTGCTCCAGCTATGGCCCGATATGACTGTATGGATGTGAGGGTCGACCTCTATGATTACGTTGGAATATTTCATCTTGATTTGTGCGGTTCAGTCGATTGAACAACCAGCCGGTTTGTATGAACCGCCTTGTCCTCCTTTCCTACCTGCCGGGTTTTGACACGGCTGCGTCCGGTTGTCGGCAGGAGTATGAATCCATATATTTATTGTTTATACCCAACAGCCCCTAATTATATTCCATTAAGAAAGCTCTGTCAAATCCGGCCCGCGCCGCGGGTTCTGACAGGGTATTCTTGACTCTGACGTTATGCAGGAGATATAATAAGGCGTTAAAGCCTTCAATCTGATTTTTGTATACATACATAAAACGAACCGATGAAAGGGTGAAATCTGGTATGGAAAATTTCGATTATGAAAACAGGACTCGTATTATTTTCGGAAAGGATACGCATAAAACAGTCGGGGCGCTGATCAAGCCTTATGCCGATAAGGTTTTGTTTCATTACGGCGGAGGAAGCATCAAGAAAAGCGGTCTTTACGACGAGGTCGTGAAATCACTGAAGGAAGCCGGCGTCGAGGTCGTCGAACTCGGGGGAGTCCAGCCGAATCCCAGGCTGTCGTTGGTCCGAGAGGGAATCAAGATCTGCAGGAAACACAAGATCGATTTTATTCTGGCGGTAGGCGGAGGCAGCGTCATCGACTCGGCCAAGGCCATCGCCATGGGCGTGCCTTATGACGGGGATGTATGGGACTTTTTCCTGACGAAAAAGCCTATTGATAAAGTGCTGGACGTCGCGACGATCCTGACGCTTCCGGCCACCGGATCGGAAGCCAGCGATAACACCGTGATTTCAAACGAAGAAACCCAGAGAAAAGTGGGATATGCATCCAACAAGGTAAGGCCGCTGTTCAGCATCATGAACCCGGAGCTTTATTTCACCTTGCCCGAGAACCAGATCGCAAACGGGATCTGCGATATGATGTGCCACGTCTTTGAACGCTACTTCACCAATACCCTCCATACGGACCTGACCGACGGGCTCTGCGAAACCACGCTGAAAACCATCATGAAGAACGGCCTCATTCTTATGAAGGACAAGACGAATTACGACGTATGGGCGGAGGTAGCCTTCGCGGGCACTCTGGCTCATAACGGCCTGCTGGGCCTTGGAAGGGTCACCGACTGGGCCAGCCACAGGATTGAGCACGAACTGAGCGCGATTTATGACGTCGCCCACGGCGCGGGCCTTGCCGTCATAACGCCGGCCTGGATGCGCTATGTTTACAAGGACAATATCGGCATGTTCGTTCAGTTCGCGGTGAACGTGATGGGCGTCGAAGGGTCGTTCCGCGATCAGGAGGCCATCGCCATCGAAGGCATCGAACGGCTGAAAGACTTCTTTAAGTCCCTGGGTCTGCCGGTGACGCTGAAAGAGCTGGGGATTCCGGAAGACGCCGACTTTGAACTGATGGCCAAGAAGGCGACCTGGTACGGCACGGAAAGGGAAATGCCTCTTGGCGGTTTGAAGAAGCTGCCGTGGCAGGACATTGTGGAAATCTACAAATTGGCTATGTAAGGCATAAATAAAGAGCCGCCGGTGTTTCTTGTTTATCCTGATAAAGGGACAGTCTTGAATTATCAAGGCTTGTCCCTTTGTTTGTATGTAAACGATATTTCTTCGTTTTTTTCGATTTCAAAAGAAAATGAAGAATAGTTAATTTTAACCTATATCCTCATAAATTTATTTCCGTCCCACTTAAAAATATCTTCAAGATTTTCACCTTTTGAATTATCATAATACTCGATTTTAAATGTAGTATCATCAATCTTTGTCAGCTTTGTGGAGTAAAAGCCTGTGGTATTGCTTATGAACAATGAAAAATAGTCTTTAACAGGCAATTCTTCTATTTTTCCATCCTTCCGTAATGTAAACAGCTTATAGTCCCGGCCATTGCTGGATGTATGCTGACCTATTGTAAAATCAATATCTGCATCGTTATTATAATCATCAAATTGAATTTGAAATGAGGAATTAAAAATTAAAGGTTCTTTATATATTTCACTTAAATCATTCCGGCTTATAACATTCCCGGATTCGTCTGACAGCTCTATGATGAAATAGCCCTCCCAGATAGTGCCCGTGTATGCTCCTTGCGTCCAATCTTCATAATATTTGCCGCTAACCATTTTTAGTCTTAAATATTGATGTTCACCATTAATTGGGAATAAATCGTTGTTTGAGAGTGTAATTGGCGATTGAATTGCAATATCCGGGCGTACCTCTTTACTTTCATTTGAATCATTCAAAAAAGCAGTATCAGCATTTTTGGAGAAGCACGATGATAGCAGCATAATTAATAGCGTAACTAAAATTATCGTACTCGCTGTTCTTTTCAAAAGTTACCCTCCTTTGTTGATTCATCTTTTACTAATATTGAATCAGGTAATTCACCTCTGACTTTAGGTCTTTTATACGAGCATCTTGAAGTTGATCTAACTCCGGGTCAACAGCATGCGATCGTTGTCCAAGGCGGTGTCGCCTTTCCCGGAATACAGTTCCAGAAGGCGGGCTACGGTCATTTTCTCGCGCTCCTTTCCGGAGATGTCCAGGATGATTTTGCCGCGGTCAAGCATGATGGTCCTACTTCCGGTCTTCAGCGCGGATTGGATGTTGTGGGTGATCATCATGGTGGTGAGCTTTTCCCGGATCACGATTTCCCTGGTGATAGCCAGGACCTTTTCCGCCGAAGCCGGATCGAGAGCTGCCGTGTGTTCGTCCAGCAAAAGCAGCAATGGTTTGCCGATGGTCGACATCAGCAGGGCCAGCGCCTGGCGCTGACCGCCGGAGAGAAGTCCGACCTTTGTCTTCATACGGTTTTCAAGCCCCATGCCAAACTCGGCAAGCTTTTCCTGAAATACCTTCACGTCGGAGCGGCGCACGCCGATGCGCAGTCCGTTGTATCTTCTGCGGTTAAAGGCCAGGGCCAGATTTTCCTCGACGGTCATGTCGGGAGCTGTGCCTTTGATGGGATCCTGGAACAGGCGCCCGATTACGGACGCGCGCTTGTGTTCCGGCTTATAGGTGATATCTTCCCCGTTGAGCAGGATCCTGCCCCGGTCGAGCCAGAAGCTTCCGCCTATGGCGTTGAATAGCGTGGATTTCCCAGCGCCGTTGGAGCCTATGACGGTGACGAACTCGCCTTCTTTAAGGAAAAGGCTGATATCGTCAATGGCGGTATGCTCATTGGGCGTTCCTTTCAAAAAGGTTTTGGTGGCGTTTCGTATTTCAAGCATCTCTCTGTGCCCTCTTTCTCATGGCGTTCAATTGAATCCGGTTTTTAACGGCGGGGATCGACAGCGCGATGACGACGATTACCGCCGAGACGATGCGAAGCGTATAGGCCGGGAAAATGTTTGACGTAAGCGCGGCGGCTACGATAAAACGGTAGATTAGGGAACCCAAAACTGCGGAAACAAGACCCAGCGCTACAGAGCGGCGGCCGACCACGGCTTCGCCAATGATGGCGGAAGCCAGGCCGACGACCAGGATCCCGATTCCAGAACTGATGTCGGCGTAGCCCTGATACTGGGCGAGCACCGCGCCGGCAAAAGCGACGCATGCGTTGGATATGCACATTGCCGTGATCTTCATGGCGTCGACGTTGATGGAAGAAGTTCGCACCATATCCTCGTTGTTGCCGGTGGCACGGATGCACAAGCCGAGGTGGGTTTTGAAAAAGTAGATCAGAAAGCCTGTGACGGCAATGCAGCATACCAGCGGAATCAGGGTTTTTATCTGTTCCTTGTCCATCATGGGAAGCGCGCCCTGGACAAGGCTGAAGACGGTTTCGTTCCCGATAAGGGACAGGTTGGAACGGCTGCCGAGAATGTACAGGTTGATGCTGTAAAGTCCGCTCATGGTCAGAATCCCCGCCAGAATGGGATGAATCCCCAGTTTGGTCTGAAGCAGGCCCGTCACCGATCCCGCGGCAGCTCCCGCTATGATGGCGGCGAGGATGCCCGGGAACGGATGGCCCGATACCGCCATGGCCGCCGATACCGACAGCCCCAGGGTAAAGCTCCCGTCGGCGGTCAGATCGGGAATATTGAGAATGCGGAAGGAAATATAGATTCCCAAAGCCAGCAGCCCGTAAATAAATCCGAGCTGTATCGAGCCGATCAGTAAAGTCATAGAACCTCCTAAAATTCCTTTTATTCTATAAGTAATGCGTTGTCCAGTATATCCTGCGGAATTTTGATGCCGATGGTATCCGCGGTGGTGGTATTGATCACCATTTTAAATTCGGATACGGTAACGGAAGGGATCTTCTCAATGGGCGTTCCTTTTAAGAATTGGTCCGCCATATCCGCCGTCATGCTACCGATCGTGACGTCGTCGATGCTGATGGTGGCAAGCGCGCCCGAAGCCACCATCACCGCGGAGCTGCCGTACACGGGGATTTTCCGGTCTTTCGCCACTTCCGCCACCTGGGGCATCGCGCTCTGCACCATGCTGTCATTGGGGATGAAAAATGCATCCACCTTGTCGGCCAGAGCCTGGGCCGCCTGCTGCACCTCCGAAGAAGAAACCACAATGGCTTCCTCGTATTTCAGCCCGTTCGCGTCCATATATTCCTTTGCCTGTTCGATGGTGGTAACGGAATTGATCTCGCCCGTATTGTAGATCAGCCCGTAGGTTTTGCAGCCCGGCGTAAGCAAGTCTGAAAGCTTGAACATCTCGCTGACGGGAATCGCGTTGGACGTGCCGGTGGCGTTTTTGTCCGGAGCGGACATGTCCGAAATGATGCCGGCTCCCACAGGATTGCTCACGGAGATGAAGAATACCGGGATCCCGCTTTCCATATTCACGATGGCCTGGGATGCCGGGGTCGCGATGGACACGATGAAATCCTTCCGGTCATTTACCATGGCCTGGCAGATTGAATTCAGGGTCGCCGTATCTCCGTTGGCGTTTTTATAGTCGAATTCCATTTTATCTTCCGTATAGCCAAGGGCTCGCATCCGGTTTATGAAGCCCTCCCGCATGTCGGTGAAAGCGCCGTTGTCGGCCAGTTGGATGATTCCAACCCTTATGACGTCCGAACCCGAGGCGTCGCCAGCCTCATTGCCGCCGGTGCCGCATCCGGCAAAAGCCGACAGCAGCACGAAAATCAGTAAGATAGCAGATAATTTTTTCATTTTCCTCATCCTTTCTGAAATCATTTTTTCGGCATAAGCTTGCCCTTAAAGGAAGGCGTCTTATGCAGGGAACTGTCGGCAATTAAAAAAGTCTGTCCTGATACAGATAGATCTGTACTCAAGGACAGACTTGCGTCTGCGGTGCCACCTTGTTTGGTAATATGCTATTACCCTCTCTGCAGAGTGCCGACACACTCTTTGCCCGATAACGCTGGCATAGCGTCGCAGTATACTAGGAAGCGAATGCTTCCGTTCCACGCGCCCTCAGCAGCCCATTTGCCGCCCCGCTTTCTACCGGATCTCAGCCACCCCGGCTCTCTGTAAGTGCGCATGACGGTTTAACTCCTGCTTCAACGGTTTCATATAACATAGCATGCATATTTTCAGTTGTCAAGCAAAAATTTTTAGATATTTATGCGAGATAAGGGACCGTATAACCGCCGTAGGGCATGACATAGACGTCTTTCCCTTTAAAATCAACTTCCTTCAGCAGGCTGTCAAGGTCCGAAAAGACCTTGGCTCCCATGCCGTCCAGCGTCTTGGCCGGAATGTCGGTCAGGATCAGCGTTTCCGCCTTTGCCATGGCTTCGATGGAAGCATAGAAAATATAGCCGGAAATGGTGAAATTCCTGCGCAGGTCGGCGTCCAGAGTCCCGCGGCGCACCGATTCGATCCAGCTGAAATACGCTTCGGCACCGCCGCCTTCGCGGCACTCCGCAAGGAAGATGATCTGTCCGCCTTCTTTCACCGCTTCCGCGGCGTTGATCAGGGATTTGACCCCCTGGTACAGGTTGATGTCCTTGGGGTAGCCGCCGCAGCTGACGACCACGATATCCGCTTTCTTTTCAATGGGCACTCCCATCATCTGCTGTACGATCCGGCAGCTTTCCTCCCAGGCCTTGGTGAAATCCCCGCAGATCAGCCGGCAGTTTCCGGTCTGGGTATCCATGACCACGTTGATGCCGAAGGTGGGCGCCACCAGCCTTGCTGCGTCGTTCATATCCTCATTGACAGGGTTTTGATCCAGTTTTCCCATTCCGATCAGAGGGTTCGATCTCGGCATATCCGGCGCCAGTGAATGGATGTGATTCTGGTTTATGGTTTTCTTGCCGCTTATTCCGGGAACGATACTTTTCCGGCCGCCGCTGTATCCCGACATGAGATGGTGGATCGTCCCGCTAATGATGATCACCTTCCGGCCCACGGCCAGCGGGTTCACATACACCTCGGTGCCCCGGGGCGTCGTTCCGACATATTTCAGATCGGGCGCAAGGCAGTCGTGGTTGACGACCTTGACTTTTTCAAAAATTTCAGGAGTAACAAGCATTTTCATCTCGTCCTCCGTCTGGGGACGATGGGTTCCGATGGCGATCAGGATCACGATGTTTTCATAGGGAACGCCCAGCTCATCGTGCAGATAGGGAACCAGCTCGGCGCATACCCGGTCCTGGCGCATCCAGAAGCGCGTGATATCGCTGATGATGACGGTCACCTTATCCTCGGCTGAGATCAGCTCGCCAAGCGGCTTGGACCCGATGCATTCCGGGCCGACGGCCCGCAGAAACATCTCATGGTAATCATTCGTCGCCGGAAGGTTTTTGCCCAGCAACAACTTGACGGAAGCCGCGTCCTTCAATTCCATTTCTATCGTTTTGTCGCCGTAGCCCAGTGAGACTTTCTGCATTGCCTGTTCTCCCCCTTGCTCCGATTCCGACCGATAACCGGTACCCGCGATATGCGGAATAGGATGAATTTATACGTGTCATTCAGTATAACAGGAATTCGGATTGAGATTCAACTATATTTTTCGGATTTATTTTTTATTTCTTACAAATTTAAAAGTAATTTGTAAATGATTTAAGAATTTAATAACGTTGTTGTTTTTCATATAAATTCGACATGAACATACACTGGGGGTTTTTCATATTATATAATACCGGAATTGGACCCTTTTAAGGGTTCATGTTATGTCCGGCTTAAATCAGGAGGATTGAGAATGAGCGATATAGCTTTGCTTATAGAACGTGCAGCTGCCGGTACTGTAGCTGTAAATGGTAATGTCATCTTTGACACAATAAAATTTACTACGGGAAATATCAGCTATAATGCTGCGACAGGCGTCATAACTTTCAATGAAACAGGCCGATATGTGGTCAATTGGTGGGTAACAACCCAGTCATCCCAGTCGACAAATGGAATCGTGTTTGCTTTGATTTCGTCGCAAGGCGATCTCCAGATTGGCGATTCGCCAATCAGAACCGGAGAAGTTGTCGGAATGGGCATCATTGAAGTTGTCGCCCCACCGGTAACGCTATCGTTGGTTAATCAAAGCAATGCGGAAGTCACCTATGGCTCGCCTGTACCTGTCAGAGCGTCCCTCATGATTGTGCAAGACGATGTTTCAGGTCCAACCGGCCCGACAGGCGATACAGGTCCGACAGGTCCTACCGGAGATACCGGCCCGACAGGTGACACAGGCCCCACCGGAGATACCGGACCCACAGGTCCGACAGGCGACACAGGTCCTACCGGAGATACCGGACCCACAGGCCCAACAGGCGATACAGGTCCTACCGGAGATACGGGTCCGACCGGCTCGACAGGCGACACAGGTCCTACCGGAGATACCGGCCCGACAGGTGACACAGGTCCCACCGGAGATACCGGACCCACAGGTCCTACAGGCGACACAGGTCCTACCGGAGATACCGGACCCACAGGCCCAACAGGCGATA
>ENA-UPSB01002555-UPSB01002555.1-bioreactor-metagenome-genome-assembly--contig:-NODE-2555-length-16637-cov-5.298094_pt1 | contig 16637 bp, 10 predicted proteins | sample MGYA00238182_ERZ773286 | MGnify/ENA primary metagenome ERZ773286 (study PRJEB29026, sample SAMN07631240) | bioreactor metagenome | isolation source: Switchgrass digestor | place: USA: Dartmouth... | reverse complement strand
ATACCCTATGTTGTGGTTGTAGGTGAGGATGAAGTAAAGAGCGGTAAATTCAAGCTCAAGGATATGAGAAACAGCGAAGAGACGCTGCTGAGCCTGGACGAAATTATATGCAGGATTAAAGAGGTTTTGCCAGGATCTGTCCTGAAGTAGCTTGGGTATCGTTTTTGGATTAAACATCTATTGATTTGGAGGAATGGACATGGGTGAATCAATTTCTGGTTTAAAAAGAACACATTACTGCACAGAACTTGGCCTGGAAAATGTAGGCGAGACCGTGACGCTGATGGGATGGACCCAGAGAAGAAGAGACCTGGGCGGTTTGATTTTTGTATGGCTGAGGGACAGGAGCGGAATCATTCAAATAGTGTTTGACAGCTCTAAAGATAAGGAGTTGTTTGAAAAAGCTTCCGGAATAAGAAGTGAGTATGTTCTGGCGGTAAAGGGAGAAGTGGTCAAAAGGGCTCCGGAAGCGGTAAATGAAAAACTGAAAACCGGTTATATAGAAATAGATGCAAGGGAATTGAGGATTCTCAGCACTGCGGAGACACCTCCTTTCAGCATTGAGGAGGACCTGGATGTCAATGAGGCGCTGAAGCTGAAATACAGGTATCTGGACCTGAGAAGGCCAAATATGCAGAAAAATCTGATTTTAAGGCATAAGGTGGCTAAAATAGCAAGGGACTATTTTGATGAAAATGGGTTCCTGGAGATAGAGACTCCGATGCTCACAAAGAGCACACCCGAGGGGGCAAGAGACTATCTGGTACCCAGCAGGGTGCATCCCGGCAAGTTTTATGCTTTACCCCAGTCACCACAGCTTTTTAAACAGCTTTTGATGGTTTCGGGTTTTGACCGCTACATCCAGATAGTAAAATGCTTCAGGGATGAAGACCTGAGGGCCGACAGGCAACCCGAGTTCACCCAGATAGACCTGGAAATGTCCTTTGTTGATGTGGATGATGTGATAGCAGTAAACGAGGGATTCATCAAGAGGTTGTTCAAACAAGCGCTGGGAATAGAAATTGAAACACCGTTTCTCAGAATGCCATACAAGGAAGCCATGGACAGGTTTGGTTCTGATAAGCCTGACATAAGATTTGGCATGGAACTGGTGAATGTGTCCGATCTGGTGGAAAACTGTGATTTTAAGGTCTTTACCGATGCTGTGGCAAACGGGGGCAGCGTCAGGGCTATAAATGCAAAAGGCTGTGGTGATAAATTCAGCAGGAAGGATATAGATAAACTGGTTGACTTTGTAAAAACATATAGAGCCAAAGGAATGGCATGGATTACCGTGGGGAACAACGAAGTAAAATCATCCCTGACAAAGTTCTTTACTCCTGAACAGATGAATGCCCTGCTCGAAAGGATGGGGGCAGAACCAGGGGATTTGATATGCCTGGTGGCAGACAGAAATGAAATTGTATACGATGCCCTGGGGCAGTTAAGACTGGAACTGGCGAGAAAGCTCGGATTGCTGGATAAAAATGAATTCAGGTTCCTCTGGGTGACGGAGTTTCCTCTTTATGAGTTTGATGAGGAAGAGAATCGTTGGGTAGCCAAGCATCATCCTTTTACCTCGCCTATGGACGAGGATATTCCCCTGATGGACACCGATCCCGGGAAAGTAAGGGCCAAGGCCTATGATTTGGTGTTGAACGGTATAGAACTGGGGGGCGGAAGCATCAGAATCCATGACCAGGAACTGCAGTCAAAAATGTTCAAGATTCTGGGATTTACCCAGGAACAGGCGTGGGATAGATTTGGTTTCCTGCTGGAAGCTTTCAAATATGGAACACCACCCCACGGAGGCATGGCATATGGCTTGGACCGGTTGGTTATGCTCATGGCAGGAAAGAGCAGCATAAGAGATGTTATTGCTTTTCCAAAGGTGCAAAATGCTTCATGCCTCATGACAGGTGCACCGGATGTTGTTGATCCCAAACAGCTGAAAGAGCTTCATTTAAAAACTGATATTGATGACTGATTTATTCTCGGTTGAGCCTACGGTTTGTCAAAGAAACATCTGATTGAATGAAAGATTGATCTCCTTTTATAAATCATACATTCATCAGATGTTTCTTCCCTGACTTATTAACATTTGTATATATTCCTGTCATATCAATTCATATCTGGTACAAGGGAGCATATCAATGTATAGGAATTCGATGAGAAATGAAATTCTGGACTGGGCTATACATATACTGATTCCTTTGATAATGGCTTTAGCAGTGGTCGCCTTTGTGATGCAAAGGATTATAGTTTACGGCTATTCCATGGAACCTACCCTGAAAGAGGGAGATAATCTTCTGGTGGAAAAGATAAGCCCAAGGTTGAGAAAATTTGAATACGGAGATATAGTGTTAATTGATGTCGAAAGGCCGCATGGTGAGAAAAAAACAATAATAAAAAGGATAATAGCTCTTGAAAATGATACTGTAGAGATAAGAGACGGAAAGGTATATGTAAACGGGGAAATAATAACCGAGCCTTATATTAAAGGTAACTACACCCTGGAAAGAAACCCGGAATACAGCAAAATGGTCGTACCGGAAGGAAAGGTATATGTACTGGGGGATAACAGGGAAGCTTTTATAACGGACAGCAGAACGCTGGGAGCCATAGACGTTGACAGGATTATTGGGAAAGCGGTGTTAAGAATCTATCCTTTTAATAAATTCGGAACCCTAAAATAGAACAGAAAAACATATGGAAACTAAATGCCATGATGGGTTACAGATTATAGCACTTTATTAATGCTGAGAGTTATGCTAAGATAATTACAATGACTTTTATATCAGACAGGATAGCAGTGACTTAAATGGTGGTATCAAAAATACAGGACAAGGGCACTGCTTTTTAATATAGGAGGGCATACTGTATTTTAGAAGGAGGGTAAGTATAAACTTTACAGCCGGAAGTCACCTGCTGTAGATTTTATATTTAGTATGAGTGAATTGTTGCATTTAGGTTTGGATGTAGGCTCAACAACAGTTAAACTGGTCTTCATAGATAAAAATGACAATATCGTTTACAGCAGATATCAGAGACATTTTGCCGATATAAGAAAAACCATATATGAGTTGGTAAGTGAAGCATATCAGCATTTCAGGGATGAAAGAATAACCGTGACGGTTACCGGCTCGGGAGGCATATCCGTATCCAAGTGGCTTAAGCTTCCCTTTATGCAGGAGGTTATTGCCAGCTCAAAAGCCATAGAGAGATTTATTCCCCAGACCGATGTGGTTATCGAGCTTGGCGGTGAGGATGCCAAGATCACCTATTTTGACGGCGGAGTGGACCAGAGGATGAACGGCACCTGTGCCGGCGGGACAGGAGCTTTCATTGATCAGATGGCTTCACTGCTTAAGACTGATGCGCAGGGTCTCAACGAACTGGCGAAAGAATATAAGGTTATATATCCGATCGCTGCCCGTTGCGGTGTATTCGCAAAAACGGATATACAACCGCTCCTGAATGAAGGTGCAGCCCGGGAGGATATAGCGGCATCGGTATTCCAGTCAGTTGTAAACCAGACCATAAGCGGGTTGGCGTGCGGCAGACCTATAAGAGGCAATGTCGCCTTTCTGGGAGGACCGCTTTACTATCTGTCGGAACTGAGAAAAAGGTTTATAGAAACCCTGAATCTTGGTCCGGAACAGGTAATTTTCCCAGAAAACTCCCAGTTGTTTGTCGCCCTGGGTGCGGCTTTGGCTTCAAAAAGTGAGATGCCTTTTCTTTTCAGGGAACTGAAAGATCGGCTTTCCACTCTGGATGAATTCCAGGACCATGAGGTAGAAAGGCTCAGACCTCTTTTTATAAATGATGAAGAACTGGAGGAGTTCAAAAAAAGGCATGGCAGAAGCACGGTAAAGAGAGGAGAACTTGCCGGTTTCAAGGGCAAATGCTTCCTCGGCATAGACGCCGGATCAACCACCACAAAGGCAGCTCTTATTGATGAAGACGGGACCCTGTTGTATTCATATTACGGAAGCAATGAAGGAAGTCCGATAAAATCGGCTGTTAAAATTTTAAAGGACCTTTACAGCCAGTTGCCGCCAGGAGCGGAAATTGTTAACTCCACCGTTACAGGTTATGGCGAGAGCCTGCTCAAAGCCGCTTTGCATGTGGATATCGGAGAAATAGAGACAGTAGCCCATTACAAGGCAGCTGATTTTTTCCTGCCCGGGGTGGACTTCATACTGGACATCGGCGGACAGGATATGAAATGCCTCAAGGTGAAAAACGGGGTCATAGACAGCATAATACTGAATGAGGCATGCTCATCGGGATGCGGTTCTTTCATTGAAACTTTTGCCCATTCCCTGAACATGAGCGTGGAGGATTTTGCCAAGGAGGCTTTAAGAGCAGAAAATCCTGTGGATTTGGGATCAAGGTGTACCGTGTTCATGAACTCCAGGGTAAAACAGGCCCAGAAGGAAGGAGCTTCAGTAGGGGACATTTCTGCCGGGTTATCCTATTCGGTTATCAAGAATGCCCTGTATAAAGTTATAAAAATCAGGAATCCACAGGAACTGGGCAATAAGATAATTGTCCAGGGGGGCACCTTTAACAATGATGCCATACTGCGCTGCTTTGAACTGATATCTGAAAGGAAAGCTGTGAGACCTGACATTGCAGGCCTTATGGGTGCCTTTGGCGCAGCATTGATAGCAAAGGAGAGATACAGGGAGGGCAGCAGGAGCACCCTTTTGAAAGCAGATGAACTAAACAGCTTCAGCACGGAAACTTCCATGAGAAGGTGCGGCCTGTGCGGTAACAACTGCCTGCTTACCATAAACAAGTTTTCCACCGGGGAGGAGTTCATCTCCGGAAACCGGTGCGAAAGAGGAGCAGGGTTGGAACGCAAAAAAGTTGATGTGCCCAATCTTTTTGATTATAAATACAAGCGCCTGTTCAGCTACAAACCGTTGAGCGAAAATGAGGCGAAAAGAGGGATAATCGGCATTCCGAGGGTGCTCAACATGTATGAGAATTATCCTTTCTGGTTTACCTTTTTCACGGAGCTCAAATTCAGGGTGCTGCTGTCAGCCAGATCCTCTAAAAGGATATATGAGCTGGGTATGGAGACAATTCCTTCGGATACGGTGTGCTATCCGGCGAAGATTGTCCATGGGCACATAATGGACCTCATCAACAAAGGTGCGAAAGTAATTTTCTACCCATGCATTCCTTACGAAAAAAAGGAACAGAAAGATGCCAACAACCATTACAACTGCCCTATAGTAACTTCGTATGCGGAAGTTATAAAGAACAACATGGATATATTGAAAGAAAGGAATATTAAGTTCATGAATCCCTTCCTGCCTTATTATGACAAGGAAAGGCTAAAGGAAAGGCTGCATGAAGAGTTCGAGGATTTTGGAATTTCCAGGAAAGAAATATCTGCTGCTATAGAGAAGGCATGGCAGGAAGACATAAACTTCAAGAAAGACATCAGGCGAAAGGGAGAAGAGGTTTTGGAGTACCTTGAGAAGACCGGAAAGAAAGGCATTGTACTGGCCGGTCGTCCTTATCACATAGATCCGGAAATCAACCATGGCATTCCCAACCTGATAACCGAATTCGGCATGGCGGTGCTTACCGAGGATTCGATTGCCCATCTGGGGAACGTGGAAAGGCCGCTCAGGGTTGTGGATCAGTGGATGTTCCACTCGAGACTTTATGCCGCGGCAAGTTATGTCAAAACCAGAAAGAATCTGGAGCTGGTCCAGCTTAACTCCTTTGGGTGCGGTTTGGATGCGGTTACCACCGACCAGGTTCAGGAAATCCTCAACAGCTACAAGAGGATATATACCGTTTTAAAGATTGATGAAGGGAACAACCTTGGAGCTGCAAGAATCAGGATTCGTTCCCTGAAGGCTGCCATGGAGGAAAGGGACAGAAACGGTTTTGAGCCGCACCGGGTGGAACCGCCTTTCAAAAAGGTGATTTTTACGGAAAAGATGAAAGAAGAGCACACCATATTGGCTCCCCAGATGTCTCCAATACATTTTCAGTTTGTGGAAGAAGCTTTCCGGGCTGCAGGATACAAGCTGGAAGTTCTGCCATCCGTTGACAAGGAAGCTGTAAACGAGGGGCTGAAGTATGTAAATAACGACGCATGCTATCCGTCAATACTGGTGACCGGACAGTTGATGAAAGCATTGAAGTCCGGGAAATATGACATCAACAATACATCCCTCATCATCACCCAGACGGGAGGAGGTTGCAGGGCCACCAATTACATCGCCTTTATAAGAAAAGCATTAAAGGAAGCAGGCTATGAACATGTGCCGGTTATTTCCCTGAATGCTGCAGGACTTGAGCCAAACCCGGGCTTTAAAGTCACCCCTTCACTGCTGAACAAGGCCATAATGGCAATCATATACGGTGACCTGTTTATGAGGGTTCTTTACAGAACAAGGCCGTATGAAAGGATTCCCGGTTCGGCCAATGCCCTGTACGAAAGCTGGATTGACAAGTGCAAGGAATCGGTCATCAGCGGTGATCACAAGGTATTCAAGAATAATATCCGGCAGATTGTCAGGGATTTCGACCAGCTGGAACTGTTGAACATCAGAAAACCGAGAGTCGGCCTGGTAGGAGAGATACTGGTCAAGTTCCATCCTACCGCTAACAACAATGTTGTCGAGGTAGTAGAACAGGAAGGCGGGGAAGCGGTGATGCCGGACTTGCTGGATTTCTTCCTCTATTCAGCCTATAATGCAAACTTTAAGCATGATAAGCTGGCAGGATCCAGAAAATCGAAGATTTTGAGCAACGCGGCCATAGCGGCAATGGAGTTTTACAGAAAAGAAATGAAAAAGGCCTTAAACAAGAGCAAGAGGTTTCATGCGCCACCCACCATATACGAGTTGGCCAGGGATGCCTCCGAGATTCTGTCTACCGGCAACCAGACGGGTGAAGGCTGGTTTTTGACAGCGGAGATGATTGAGCTCATTAAAAGCGGCGCAAAAAATATAATCTGCATGCAGCCTTTTGCATGCCTTCCCAATCATGTTACAGGAAAAGGCATGATTAAGGAATTGAAAAGAAAGTATCCGGAAGCGAATATAGTGGCTATAGATTATGATCCCGGAGCCAGCGAGGTAAATCAGCTTAACAGGATAAAGCTGATGCTTTCGGTTGCCTTTAAGAATTTGCAGAAGGAAAGCGCCGATCAATTGGGGGAAGAGCCACTGGTAATCAACAGTGCAAGGGAAAAACGGGTTGTAAACGATGGCAAGCATGGGGCAAATATCAGTATATGAACAGACAAGTATGGGGCAAGCATAAGTATATTCCAAAAAAATCAGGGGATGGACAGACATCCCCTGATTTTTTTGGCATACTTTCCGGGTATTGGGTTCTATTTCCTGCCGGGATTTTTTGATTCCTGCAAATATTTTGACTTACCTTTTTTCTTCTTTTGCTTCATGGCATTTTCTTCATACTTTTTGATAGATCTGCTCATCATGAAACCGAGCACTGCAAATCCTACTATGGTAGCAATAAAAATTATAATCTGTGTGTCCATAATAATCTCCTTTAAAAGTTTGATAGAAACATTGCATACATATTCCTGGTAAAAAACCTGTCTGAAAAAACAACTCACTGTCATCAGCTCTACACATTTCCAGGCCAATAAAACCACTGGGCGGGATTGGGGCGTCGTCTTCCCGATTGCCGGATACCACAACATTATACATTATATACGCAGAAACTGAATAAATCAATGCTTCTCTGCCCAATAAAACATGCAGTCATAATAGTTCCTGAACAGGAATATTAATGAAATGGAGGATTGGCAGAAAGATTATATTCTTAAACGGAGGAAAACATGAGAAAGAAATACGGCAGGAACAGGGCAAAAGTATTGGAGAGGGTACTGAAGACGACACTGACAGCTTTGCTTGCCTTTATGGCGATTCAGATAGGTATATTGGGCGGTAATTTACTTTTTGACTCTGATATCAATATCATAAGAAATATCCATGTGGAATCATTCAAATCCACTCTTAATCAAGCGATTCCCTTGATTGACACCGTTTACAACAGTGGTAACATAAGCATTTCCTTTACAGGAGAGCTGAGCAACCTCATAGCTGCTATATTTAACTTCAACCTGGACAATCCTGTTACCATTTTGAATGCCCAGTCATCCATCATGTGCAGCTTTTACAACAACAATTACAGGGAGTATCTGGCAAAGGAGATGGAAAAGGAGGACAAATATGATAATATCAATACCCCCCGAGACAAGCCCGGGGACGGTTCAGACGGCAAGGCCGGAGATGGGGATGATGACACCTCTTATGGGAAACCGGAAGATGACGGGCATGAAGACTCACCAGGGCTGAGACAGGACCAGAGCTCCATTTATTATGGAGGACAGGAAGAAAACGGTAAGGAAAAACCGGATGATGATTCCTCAACGGACAGGAAGAAAATTGTCATCAAGAACGAGAGCAAGCAAAAAGTGGATGATGGTCTTATTGAAAAGCTCCTGAAAGAGGATTTGAATTTCAAGTTCGACAAGAAAGCACCCCAGATTCTTATTTATCATACCCATACTTCGGAAGGATACTTACGGAAGCTGGAAGACCTGGACAAGAAAAACATTGCCAGCCGCACCCAGGACAACAGATACAATGTGGTAAGAGTAGGAGATGAACTCCGTCAGCATCTGGAAAAAAAGTACGGGTTCAATGTGATGCATAACGGTACGGTAAATGACTATGATTACAATGATTCTTACATCAATGCCGGTAAGACGGTTAACAACATAATTAAAGGGAATCCTACCATTAAGGTCATCATAGACTTGCACAGGGATGGATTGAACGGGGTGGAAAAGCTGAGGCGGGTCACCGAGATAAACAATAAGAAAGCGGCTCAGATGTTCTTTGTCATTGGAACGGACCATGAGAACTGGAAAGAAAACTTCAAACTTGCCCTCAAGCTTCACAAGAGCATAAATGACAAATATCCCGGACTTATGCTTCCCATCCTGCTGAGGAATGCCAAGTATAATCAACAGGTTGCCGCCGGTGCGTTTATTATTGAAATAGGCGGGGACGGGAACACCCTGGATGAAGCCCTGGAAAGCACCAAATATCTGGCAGAGGCGATAAACGACGTGCTGGGGAGCTTGAAATGAAATACCGGACAAGACAACGGATTTTCAAAATTAAAAAGGATTAACCCTGCCGGCGCTGCTATCGCTATAATCTGAAATTACATTCAAATAATGCCGGCATAACGGGCAAAATTGTTTTTTGTCACTGGCGCAGGATAAAAAGTTATGTATTCACTGATGTTTGGGAATAATGGAAGTATGGCATTTGACATGCTTCTGTTATTTTTTTTCATGCGCAGGGTGGTATACATGAGCAGACTGGAAAAGTACAGACAAATCAGGATTAACAAAAGAAAATTCAGGCTATCAATGCTTATGTTCCTTATAGTAATAATAACGGGGCTATGCATTGCCGACTATTCCATAAACGGTCTTATGAAGAACGAATATGCCATTGAATTTGTCTCTGTTGACAAAGTAGGTCCCTCCCTTTACAGCATAAACATTTTTGACTACAGGTTCCTGATAAACACCGAATACGTGGAAAAGGACTTCAACAGGGTAAGGAGCACGATTGGAAGCATCCTGGGATTTGGACAGGAAGACTCCTGAAAGCACTTACCAGAATCTTATCGGCCATAAAGGGTGCTTCAGCTTTTCTTTTTTTGCATTAAAAATATTCTATCCATAAAATCAAGGGTATGTTATAATATATCGAAAATAATCTTTTAATTGACAAAGGCGGTTTCAATACAACTTTCCAAGCTTGTATCAGGATATTTTGAGTTTATCTTTGACCATTTTATGCCTGTAGTACAGTCATTTAGCAATTGATACGTATAACATACTACTTGTGTTAATAGCGGAGGATTTTAGATGGCAAGTGAAAGACAAAAAAGAATAAGAAATTTCTGTATAATAGCACATATCGATCATGGCAAATCAACTTTGGCGGACAGGCTTATTCAAATGACCGGTGTCCTGTCGGAAAGGGAAATGGAAGATCAGGTTCTCGATAACATGGATATAGAAAGGGAACGGGGCATTACCATAAAGGCTCAGTCTGTGCGCATGATCTACAAAGCCAAGGATGGTGAGGAGTATGTTTTCAACCTCATCGACACTCCGGGTCACGTGGACTTCAACTATGAGGTGTCGAGAAGCCTTGCTGCCTGTGAAGGCGCCATCCTTGTAGTGGATGCCTCCCAGGGAATTGAAGCCCAGACGCTGGCCAATGTTTATCTTGCCCTGGAGCATAACCTGGAGATAATGCCGGTTATAAACAAGATCGATTTGCCCGGCGCCCGTCCTGAGCATGTAAAGCAGGAAATAGAGGATGTCATAGGCCTGGATGCCAGTGATGCTCCCCTGATTTCAGCCAAAAACGGGATTAACATAGAAAGCGTTTTAGAGGACATTGTGCATAAGATACCATGCCCGGAAGGGGACGAAGATGCGCCTCTGAGGGCCTTGATTTTTGATTCGTACTATGACAATTACAAAGGCGTTATTGCCTATATCAGAATAAAAGAGGGTAAGCTGAAGGTTGACGACAAAATCCGTTTGATGTCCACAGGAAATGAGTTCCTGGTTACCGAGGTGGGATATTTCAGGCCCGGTACCCTGGTCCCGTGCGATGAACTGCGGGCAGGGGATGTGGGCTATGTTGCAGCCAGCATTAAAAATGTAAGGGAAACCAGGGTCGGAGACACCATTACCCTTGCCGATAATCCGGCCAGGGAGCCTCTGCCTGGCTACAAAAAGGCCAATCCGATGGTTTTCTGTGGCATATACCCTGCTGACGGGGCTAAATACGAAGATTTGAGAGACGCGCTGGAAAAACTTCAACTGAATGATGCATCCCTCACTTTTGAAGCGGAGACATCGGTGGCACTGGGGTTTGGTTTTCGATGCGGTTTCCTCGGGTTGCTTCATATGGAGATCATACAGGAAAGGCTGGAAAGGGAATACAACCTTGACCTGGTAACTACTGCGCCGAGCGTTATTTACAAGATCACCAAGACTAACGGTGAAGTGCTTTTTATTGACAATCCTACCAACATGCCGCCGGCCACTGAAATAGAAAAGATGGAAGAGCCCATGACAAAGGCTACCATCATGTCCCCGACGGAATATGTGGGAAATATCATGGAATTGTCCCAGGAGCGCCGTGGCGTTTTCAAGGATATGAGTTATATAGATGAAGGAAGAGTTATACTCACTTACGAAATACCATTGAATGAAATCATATATGACTTTTTTGACGCGCTGAAGTCAAGGACCAGGGGGTATGCTTCCCTGGACTATGAACTTATTGGTTACAGGGAATCCGACCTGGTCAAGCTGGATATACTGATAAACGGAGAACCGGTTGATGCCCTTTCCTTTGTGGTACATTCGGAAAAAGCCTATGCAAGGGGCAGGAGAATAGCCGAAAAGCTTAAGGAATCAATACCCAGGCATCAGTTTGAAATTCCCATCCAGGCATGCATTGGAGGCAAAATCATCGCCAGGGAAACTGTCCGTGCTTACAGAAAAGATGTTCTGGCCAAATGTTATGGCGGTGATATAACACGAAAGAAGAAGCTGCTGGAAAAGCAAAAGGAAGGCAAGAAGAGAATGCGCCAGGTGGGAAGCGTGGAAGTTCCCCAGGAAGCTTTCATGAGTGTGCTCAAGCTGGATACCTGACAGTGGTTTAAAGCTGGCAAAGCATGTTAAATGTGATATAGTCAGTAAATGCTTGAAGCCTATTTTGAAATGCAGGGCGTTATAATGAATAATTCAGCTGAAAACGAATGGCTCAGCAATCTTATGTTCCTCATCAGCTGAGTTCAGGACAATCCTATCTGGTACAGAGAACTTCTTAAAGGGCATCCACCGGGACTGCCCTTTATGTTTAAAGGAAGATATTTATGTGTGATGTTAAAAAGCAAATAAGTTTATATATTCATATACCTTTCTGCAAGGCGAAATGCTATTATTGCGATTTTAATTCCTTTGCCTGCATGACTGACCTTATTGAACCGTATTTTAATGCACTTTACAGGGAGATCGAAACTTATGCCGAAAGACTGGAAGACCATGCAATAAAGACGGTTTTTATCGGAGGCGGCACTCCCAGCCTTGTTGACGCCAGGTATATTTCGACGGCTATAGAGCTGTGCAGCAGGCACTATAAGATCTCAGAACATGCTGAAGTCACAATGGAAGCCAACCCCGGTACGTTAAGCATTGATAAACTCAGGGATTACAGGAGTATGGGAATCAACAGACTAAGCATTGGACTGCAGGCCTGCCAGGACAGAATCCTCAAGAGTATCGGCAGAATACACAGATACGGAGAATTCGTGGAAAACTTTGAACAGGCAAGGAAAGTCGGCTTTTCCAATATAAATGTGGATCTGATTTTCGGACTTCCGTCCCAGACCCTTGAGGATTGGGACGAAACTCTTGAAAAGGTGGTGGAAACGGGCACTGAGCATATATCCTGCTATAGCCTTTCCATTGAGGAGGACACCGTATTCGGGGAAAAACTGAAAACAGGGGAAATTGAACCTGTCAGCGACGAACTGGATCGAAGAATGTATTATTTGGCGAAGGAAAAACTGGGCCAGGCAGGTTACAGGCACTATGAGATATCCAACTTCGCCAGGAAAGGTTATGAATGCAGGCATAACCTGACATACTGGAAATCGGAGGAATATGTCGGTTTGGGAGCCGGGGCCCATTCCTATATGAACTCTTTCAGGTACAACAATATCTACTCCATTGATGGTTATATAGCCTGCATATCTGACGGAGACCTCCCGGTGGAAAACCAACAGGCCATAGATATAAAGGAAAAGATGTCCGAGTTTATCATATTGGGGCTCCGACTGACGGATGGCATAAGCGCAACAGAGTTTGAGCAGAAATTCGGGAAAGCCTTGAAGGATCTGTTTGGAGACAAAATTGAAAAGCTCAGAAAGAGAGGATTGATTACATGTTGTGGTGATCGCATCATGCTGACTTCCCAGGGATTGGACCTTGCAAACCAGGTGTTTGTGGAGTTCATCTAGATATAACCAGCATAAGAAAATTTTCAGATACAAATAATATCGGTTATCTAATATTTGAAAATTTTAAATACAGATTACAAATCTCTTGACAAATATATGCTATGGTGGTATTTTTAAAGTATATTAGCACTCAGCGGCTTAGAGTGCTAACAAAAGGGGTGTTAATGATGTTGCTGGATGACAGGAAGATGCGAATTCTCCGTGCTATTGTCGACGATTACATCAACACTGCTGAGCCTGTGGGTTCAAGAACTATAGCCCGAAAGCATGAACTGGGGCTGAGTTCTGCCACGATACGTAATGAAATGGCTGATTTGGAGGAAATGGGATATCTGTCACAGCCACATACATCAGCCGGAAGAGTGCCATCCGACAAAGGTTACAGGTTTTATGTAGATCAATTGATGGAAGTCAGACAGTTATCTCTTGCCGAGATGGAAAGTATACGAAGTGCCATGGAAGTGCGTATTAATGAGCTGAGTCAACTGATAAGGCAGGCTGCCTCTGTAATATCCCAGTTGACCAAATATACTTCGGTAGCTGTAACTTCCCATAAGAAAAAGAGCTCGGTTAAAACTGTGCAGGTTGTATTGGTGGAGTCTGGGAAAGCTCTTGTTACAGTTGTATCAAATACAGGTATTATAAGAAATGAGCTTATAAGGATTTCAGATAGCATAACAGCAGATATGTTGATAAGAATGTCCAATATGATGAATGAAAAGGTTAATGGGCTGAAAGTGGACAGCATAGATAAGGGGTTGATAAAGGAAGCACTGCTTTTGACAGGATTGCCGGACGACACTCTTGCACCGATTTATACAGGAGTTAATAACTGCATAAGACAGATAGAAAGTCCCAATGTATATCATGAGGGGGCTATAAACATATTTAATTTTCCGGAGTTCAGAGATGTCGTAAAAGCCAGGGAATTTCTGCACATATTGGATGAAAAGGAAATGCTGGTCAACTTGTTGAATGACGAGAATACCGGTAAAGACAAGATCACCATACGCATAGGCACTGAAAATGAAATTGAAGAAATAAAAGACTGCAGCGTGATCTCCGCTACTTTCAGCGTTGATGGCATGGAACTGGGGTCGATAGGCATATTGGGCCCTACCAGAATGGAGTATCCCAGAGTCGTGTCTTCAATGAGGTATATACAGAAACAGATCAATAAGGAGATAAGCAAGCTCATTGGTGAAAGCGACGGTGATAAGGACTGATATTATTGAAGTGGTCCGGAAGAATGAAGTATTGATAGGTGATTGGTAATTACTTATTAATTGCTTCATTCTTAATATGTTAAAAATCATAAAAACTTTAGGAGGGTGTAAGCGGGAAAATGGAGCAGGAAAAGAAAATACAGGACAAACCGGATGGGGAAATCACAGACAAGGATACAAAAGATGCAGAAATGCAGGAAGCTATGGATGTTAACACTGAAAAAGGGGAAAATCCGGATGCAGGGCCCGAAACAGAGACTGAAGCAACTTCTGATATAGATACTGATAAGGAAAAAGAGTTGCAGGAAATAAAGGCAAAACTTGAAGAGCAGATAAAAAAGAATGATGACTATTTCAACAGGATGCAAAGGTTGGCAGCTGAGTTTGACAACTATAAAAAAAGAACTGCAAGGGAGAAAGAATCACTGTATTTGGATGCAGTTGCAGATGTTGTGGCAGCATTTCTTCCGGTGGCAGATAATCTTGACAGGGCTTTGAAGGCAGCAAGCGAGAGCTCTGATCAGCCACTGAAGGAAGGGGTGGAACTGGTACACAAACAGATGAGAGATGTTCTTAAGAAATTGGAAGTTGAAGAAATCAAGAGCGTAGGAGAGAAGTTCAATCCTGATTTACATAATGCAGTTATGCATGTAACCGATGATTCGGTAGGAGAGAACGTCATTGTGGAAGAGTTTCAAAAAGGCTATATGGTAAGGGACAGAGTTATCCGATACAGCATGGTAAAGGTTGCCAACTGATTTGCTTCTGTAGTAGTATATGATTTGAAAAATTAATCTGGAAAGTGATGGATGCGTTGATTGCCGTGCAGCTTGATTCTTTCGGAACGTCAGTCATCCATTTCGGTCAGCTGATCTCAAATCAGCTTGATACAGAAAGGCGGAAAGGTTTTAAGCATTAAGCACGAGCTGGCAATTTTATAGGTAATTAATATAAATTCAAGGCGAATAGTTTAGGAGGTAAAGTTTATGGCAAAAGTAATAGGCATAGATTTAGGAACAACAAATTCCTGTGTAGCAGTTATGGAAGGTGGAGAACCGGTAGTTATACCAAATTCGGAGGGAAGTCGGACAACGCCTTCAGTTGTTGCTTTTTCAAAAACCGGTGAAAGACTCGTCGGACAGGTGGCAAAAAGACAGGCTATCACAAACCCGGAAAGAACAATCATATCAATAAAAAGGGATATGGGTACCGACCGAAGGGTAAGAATAGACGATAAACAGTACTCTCCGCAGGAAATATCCGCTATGATACTGCAAAAGCTTAAAGCCGATGCGGAGGCTTATCTGGGAGAACCTGTAAGACAGGCTGTTATAACTGTACCTGCATATTTCAGTGACTCCCAGAGACAAGCGACCAAGGATGCCGGAAGAATAGCAGGACTGGAAGTGCTGAGAATTATAAATGAGCCTACGGCAGCAGCTTTGGCCTATGGCCTGGATAAGGAACACGACCAGAAGATACTGGTTTTTGACCTTGGCGGAGGTACTTTTGATGTATCCATACTTGAAATAGGTGACGGGGTTTTTGAGGTTCTGGCAACCAGTGGAAACAACAGGTTAGGTGGAGATGACTTTGACCAGAGGATAATAAATTATCTTATTGATACATTCAAAAAGGAAACCGGAATAGATCTGAGCACAGACAAGATGGCCATGCAAAGACTGAAAGAGGCGGCTGAAAAAGCCAAGATAGAGCTTTCCGGTGTTACAACCACCAACATTAATCTTCCGTTTATTACTGCAGATGCCACAGGACCTAAACATCTTGACATGACTCTGACCAGGGCAAAATTTGAAGAATTGACGGCTGATCTGGTAGAAAAGACCATGGGTCCTACAAGACAAGCATTGCAGGATGCGGGGTTAACTCCTGACAAGATAGACAAGGTGCTGCTTGTTGGTGGTTCCACCAGGATTCCTGCCGTACAGGAAGCTGTCAGAAAATATCTTGGAAAAGAACCCTTTAAAGGAATCAATCCCGATGAATGTGTGGCAATAGGTGCTGCCATACAAGCCGGAGTACTTACAGGAGAAGTCAAGGATTTGCTCCTGCTGGATGTTACTCCGCTTTCTCTCGGTATTGAGACACTGGGCGGAGTGTTTACAAAACTGATTGAAAGAAATACCACAATACCTACAAAGAAGAGCCAGATATTCTCTACTGCCGCTGATGGTCAGACAAGTGTTGAAATTCATGTTCTTCAGGGAGAAAGAGAAATGGCGGCCGATAACAAAACGCTTGGAAGATTCC
>ENA-UPSB01002552-UPSB01002552.1-bioreactor-metagenome-genome-assembly--contig:-NODE-2552-length-16640-cov-809.476997_pt1 | contig 16640 bp, 16 predicted proteins | sample MGYA00238182_ERZ773286 | MGnify/ENA primary metagenome ERZ773286 (study PRJEB29026, sample SAMN07631240) | bioreactor metagenome | isolation source: Switchgrass digestor | place: USA: Dartmouth... | reverse complement strand
CCAGGCGGAAAAGTCGCTTTATTACAGTGAAATAACGCCTGAGGAGTATGACGATTTGGTGACCGGCAAAACAGAGGCATACGTCCCATGGCTGTAAAAGCGAACGGGTATCATATCGGAACGAAAACATAACAGCACGGCATAACAACGAAATAAAATGATAAGACAACAAAAACTCGCCGGTTCATGAAAACGGCGAGTTTTACTTTTCCCAGGGGACTTACTTCTTCTTGCCTGCTGCGGGACTGACGTTGGAGAATGGGCCCACGTTGGTCATCGGTCCCACGTTGGCTGCCGGGCTCACATTGGCCGCAGGACTCACATTCGATGCCGGACTTACATTTGCCGCCGGCCCCACGTTGGACAAAGGTTTTTCCTTGGCATAGTCAGGCTTCTTTACATAGAACGGCCTTTCGTTGAGCTTCTCCTGGACTATCCGCAGGGCCTCACCGAATCGTTAAGATGGCAATACTTTAAAACTTGCCAAATTGCGGATTTCGACTTGGCATAGTCGGGCGTTGATTATTTTCCCAAAGCTATTGCCCGAACAAATGTTTCTTGTTAATATATAGATGTATCCAAAGTTTGATTTCAATAAACTGAGGGTTTAAACAAATCTGTTGTAATTTATGATATGATTAATAAATCGAAGTAACGGAAGGGGGGTTTTATAGTATGAATGTTCACGAGAAAACATTAGCTCGTCAGTTATTCCAAAACAAAATTTATAAAAGCGATGGGCAGACTTTTCAAGATCTTTTTGTGAGTATTATGAGCTATGCAGAAAAAGGGTTTCAGGCTATAAAACCCTGGGGAAATATAGGCGATAGAAAGAATGATGGATACATAAAAGATAAAGGTATATATTTTCAGGTATTTGCACCTGAAGATATCAGAAAGTCTTATACTGAAACCATAGCTAAATTGAATGAGGATTTTTCCAAACTGAAGGAGTATTGGAATCCAATAAATGAATTTTATTTTGTTGTTAATGATAAATATAATGGTGTAAATGCAGACTGTGAAAAAGAGATTCGGTTGTTAAAAGATAGGTACCAGCTTATAGAAGCGAAATTTTTAACTGCTAAAGATATTGAAAATATTTTGTTTGCTTTAGAAGATGATCAGATATTTAGTATAGTGGGATTTATTCCAGATCCTTCAAAAATTAAGCAAATAGATTTTTCAATTTTAGGCGAAGTGATAGGCTATATAATGAAGCTACCATTAAAAGGGACTGACAATACTGATATAGTATTACCAGATTGGGAAGAGAAGCTAGTGTTTAATAAATTATCGAAATCGGTAGAATACCTTCTAAATAGTGGATATTTGCAAGTACCGTACTTGGAGGAGTATTTGGCGAATAATTGTGATTTTCTTACAGATGCTTTAAGGGATAAAATAAACGAAGTGTATACCGAAGTAAGCAAACTGTATATCGGAGATGACTTGTTTTGGGCTATGGTCGATCGTCTCAGTCCTAAATCTGAGCAAAGCTATCAAACAGCAGTTATTGTTATTATGTCTAAATATTTCGAAACATGTGATATTTTTGAAAATCCTTCGTCGGAGGGAGAGAAATGATATTTCCTACAAAGCATACAAATTTTTCTCAGTCCTTTCTAGGATTTGGGAGCTATATTTTAGGCAAATTAGATAAGAATAAATCTGTTGACGAGATATGGAACGAATATTTAAGTGACTATAAAAACAAAAGATATCCTGCAAAGCACAGTTTTGATAATCTAATATTATCTTTGCTTTTTCTCTACACATTAGGAGTGTTGGAAGAACGTGATGGGAGTGTTATAAAATGCGGCTGATTAGAGTTTATTCCAATAAGGACACATTTAAAGAAGTTAAGTTTAATAGAACGGGATTAAGTTTTATAGCTGCAAAGCAAAAAAACCCGGAAATTTCAAAGAAAGGGCAGACTTATAATGGAGTAGGGAAATCTCTGTTGGTACGCATTATTCACTTTTGTCTTGGGGCTAAAAAAAGTAATTATAAAGAATTTTGCGATAAGTTGCCTGGTTGGGAATTTTACTTGGAATTTGAAGTTAAAAATACTAAGTATACTGCCAAAAGGTCGACGACTAATCCCGACAGAATTTTCCTAAATGGTGAAAATTTATCGGTTGATAAGTTCAATAAAAGGATGGAGGAGTTATGTTTTAATATACCGCAAGACATATCATATTTATCTTTTCGTTCCTTAATACCGTTTTTTATAAGACCAAAAAGAGAATCTTATGTGAGTTATAATAAGCCAGGTAAAATACATAGTGATTATCAATTACTTCTATATAATGCTTTTTTACTAGGTTTAGATGTGTTTTTAGTACAAAAAAAGCAAGAAATAAAAAGAGAAAAAGACAGAATCAAAGAACTAGAAGATAATTTCAGAAAAGATACTTTACTAAGGGATTTTTTTACAGGAGATAAAGATGTTACATTGACATTAATAGACCTCGAAGAACAAATTAAAAAATTAGATGAAAATTTAAGAAATTTTAAAGTTGCTGATGACTATTATGATGTGCAAATTGAAGCAGATAAGGTTGAAAGGGAGCTTTTTGATTTAAATAATAAGATAATTATGTTGCAAAACAATATTAAGAGTATAGATAATGGGCTTAATATTAGTTCGGATATAAGCAAAAATGATATAAAGAAGATATATGAGGAAGCAAATGTTTATTTTTCAGAAAGTGTAACTAAAAGACTAGATGAGTTAGAACGTTTTTACGAAGCATTGGTCACTAATAGAAAAAAAAGGTTACTGGAACAGAAAAGCAGATTAGAAGCAGAGATAAAAAAACTATCGGAAAAATCAAAACAACAGAAAAAAGAACTTGACAGGTTGATGCAATATTTAGGTGAACATCAAGCATTGGACGTTTTTGTGAGTTTAAGTAATAAAATTTCAGAATTAAAATCTAAAAGAGATAGTTTAAAAAAGTATCAAGACTTACAAAGTGAATATAAAGAAAAAGTAAGAAATGCTGATAAATACTTAATAAGCTTAGCTGAAACTACTGAAAAATATCTTAAGCAAATAAAGCCTGAAGTTTCAAAGATTGTGAACTATTTTAGATTTCTGGCAAAGAAATTTTACCCAGATAGCGTAGCAGGTCTTAAAATTACAACTAATGATGGTGATAATCAATTGCTATTTGATATAGATGCCAAAATAGAATCAGATACTTCTGATGGCATTAATAATGTGAAGATTTTTTGTTACGATCTTACTATTCTTTTTAGAGGACACAATCACAACATAGATTTTATTTTCCATGACAGCAGACTTTTTGATGGTATAGACGAACGGCAAAAAGCTGATATGTTTAGAACGGCATATGATGAATTTACTAATACAAGTAAGCAATACATAGCAACTATCAATCAGAATCAAATAGATGAGGTAAAGAGGTTGATGACGAAGGAAGAATTTGACAATATTATTGCGAAAAATACAATATTAACACTAACAGACGAATCAGATTCAGGCAAATTATTGGGAATAAAAGTAGATATTGATGATGACTAGATGTGTTTAGACCAAGTTGACAACATCATATATATAATATATATCAAAACTAAACAGATAACTAGAAAACAAGTATGTAAGCGAAAAACATAACATTCATTGTACCGTAAAGAAGAAAAATGGACAGCATGACAAAAAAACGCCTGTTTTTAGCAACGGCACGACACATGGGAAAAGGTGCGTTCAATATATTGCTGAAAGACTCTAAGCCCTTACCGAAAGGAAACTACAGGGTAGCCAGAAGAACCTCTATCGGGCCGATATTCGCTTACTTCCAGGTTGAATGATCCGGGCTGAGATTTATTAGCATTCAACGTTGATGAACTTATGAAAACGGACTGCATGAAAAAACTCGCCTGTTCAGGAAAACGGCGAGTTTTGCTTTTACCAGTTGGCTTACTGCAAGCGGCTTACTTCTTCTTGCCTGCTGCGGGACTGACGTTGGAGAATGGGCCCACGTTGGTCATCGGTCCCACGTTGGCTGCCGGGCTCACATTGGCCGCAGGACTCACATTCGATGCCGGACTTACATTTGCCGCCGGCCCCACGTTGGACAAAGGTTTTTCCTTGGCATAGTCAGGCTTCTTTACATAGAACGGCCTTTCGTTGAGCTTCTCCTGGACTATCCGCAGGGCCTCACCGAAGCGCTGGAAATGGACCACTTCACGTTCCCTGAGGAAGCGTAGAGGATCTATGACATCAGGATCGTCTGTCATATTGATGAGGCCCTCATATGTCGCACGTGCTTTTTGCTCTGCGGCCAGATCCTCTACGAGATCGGCTATCGGATCACCCTTGACGCCGATATATGCCGCGGTGAACGGTACGCCGTCCCCGTTCACGGGATAGATGCCCCTGTCGTGGTCGGCATAATATCCGCCGAGGCCTTCCTTCTCAAGGATCTGCGGAGGCACTCCCTTTGTAAGCTGGTATACGATGGTGCCGACTATTTCCAGATGGGCGAGTTCTTCTGTCCCAATATCGTTGAGAGTTGCCTTTGCAACTTCCGTCGGCATGCTGTACCGCTGGCTCAGGTATCTGAGGGAAGCTGCCAGTTCGCCGTCAGGTCCTCCGTATTGCGTGATGATGTATTTGGCAAGCCTGGGATTGCAGTTCTTTATTTTAACAGGGTATTGCAGCTTTTTCTCATAAACCCACATTTATACAACCTCCTTCAAGTGACTGGAATACTGTACTTGTTTGTCATGCTTCCCAGGGCCACGGACTTTCGATCCAGGGCCACGGGAACGAATTGCTTGAGCTGGCAGTCAGCGGACCGTACATGCGTTCATAATTATCGCGCAGCATTTTTTGCTGCCGGGCCGTATTCATGAAGATCATGAGCGCCTGCTGGTCATACGGGTGAGTATTGAGATAAAGATTAAGTTCTACCTCCATAAATTCTAAAGCCTGGATTTCCCTCAGCATTTTTTCGCGGGCATCATGCATGCAAAACACCTCCAATCAAAATTAAACCGGCATCATCCGTCATACGAGTATGCCGGATCGGCTCCGTACGGTCTGTCGAGTTCCGGGAATATGGTGCCCTGCTTGAGACCCAGCAGAGGCGGATAAAGGCAGCAAAGGCACTGAAAGGGTACATAGGCATGTGCGAGCCTTGCGCCGACGATAGGCTGAGGATCGTAATACTGCAGTTTACACATATCGAAATCGTGGCAAGATATTTTTTGTGCTGCTGCGGCTTTTTCCTTGGCCTTGCTGCCGGCGAAAACTTCCGACGGTATATTTGCGTATGCCTCGGGCATAATGTTGGTTCCGAACATCAGACTCCCTCCAATATACTTTTTGTATATAATATTCATGTTTACATAAAAATGTTCGAGTTACAGATGGGACTCCGGAAATGCAAAAGAACAGCAGAATGGCCTTAAACAAGTCAGCTTATCAGGCCTCTTGCAAGAATCGACTCAGAGGAGAAGCATCTATATTGAAAATGTTACGGTATACATAAAAAGAGATGTACCGCAATGTAAATATGCGGTGCATCCCTTTGGCGACATTGTCTGTTATCGTCACAATATACCGGTATCAGCCTGCCGGAACATGTATCTGTCCAAGATAAACGCCGTCCCTGGTAAAGAAGTAGATCACCCTGGGAAAACTGCTGTGTTCGGCGAACCAGAACCCTCGGCTGGCAGGGGCGTTCGGGTCATCCACGCTTACATATTGGTCATTAAATGCACCTTCAGTAAAATAGTAATTACTGTACGTGCGATTACCATTGCTGTCTTCACGGATAAGAGATTTATCCGAGAAGAAGAATACACGCGCCATGGCCCGTTCAGCTTCTTCGATGGGATGTATTTCAAGCTGCGGGTTATATTCCGAGATTGAACAGTACCACCCGTCGCTGATATATCTGCCGTTCATCTTCACAAAGCGGATATAGGAAGAACGCGGCTCGTCACTCCATGGATTATACCGTTCCTCGCCGAGTTCGAATACGTTCTTATCCCAATTCCCGGAAACAGTATCCACTACCCTGTGGTAGTCGGAATTTAGCCTGGCCCCATCTATTTCGACCTTAGTGTAAAAGGCAATCTCATCAAGTCTCGTATTATCCCTGGGAGTGGTACATATGGCAAGGATATTATAACCGCTGTCAACCACGAACAGTGTTCTGTCTGAAGTCAGGCGCACAATGTCGCCATCGGTCCACCCGTATCTGTCGTAGTGCTTCTCATAGGACAATGCATGGATAAACAGGAGTTCAGTAATACTGTACCTGTCGGAACGTTTGACGCCAAACGGGTCTATGAAAAAATCCTCTGATGCGGACGGATACAATACCTTTGTCATTTCTGGGAAATAGTATTGCAGGGTCTTCCGGGATATGAAATTACCTTTGTCCTCAGTATATTCCACGGGCACCGTCAGGATCGTCCTGTTGTCGTTCCAGTACGGTACACTTTCACCGCCGTGTGCCTTTTCGCCGTTCTCATATGGTACGTTTTCGATGACGCCGTCATCAACCAGGCGCTGGTAAAGAGTCTCCTGGCTGTCACGCAGGGGCTGTGACAGCGCATTTCTGGATATGACTGCGACGTCGCCCCTTGTAAAGTCCGTGTCTTCGAGCAACCCTTCATCTGCCAGCCCGATTTCCACGGCGAAGGATATCGAACCGGAATAGCTGAAATCCGGCGAGTTGCCTGAATCAGTATATCCAAGGGCACGCAGCACGAAGGTTATGTACATGGACGCCGTTGCTTTATCATTAGCACCGAACCTGGTCTCAGAAACTCCCTTTGTGATCCCCATGTTATAGGCATAGGCGATATAAGGCTCATTCCATCCCGATACATCGGTGAACGGATGGGTGTAGCTTGAGTTCAGCGCCTCCTGTTCCAGTCCCATCAGGCGCAGGAGCATGACAAGCGCCTCAGCCCTGTTCGGACTGCGGTCAAGTTCAAAAACAGGCACGCCGGTGTTGTCGGTACCGGTACCCCGGAACAGACCCAACTCATAAAGATAATCGGCAGCAGCCTGCTCGTCGTTCTCTGCTGCTATTGAAGGAAATGACAGTAATAAGGTCATTGTGAATAAAACCACGAACAAACCGGTAAAACGCAAACATTTCACCATGACCGGTCCCTCCAGTGACTTAAGGATATATTGCATGATATCCTGCTTTAATTTACTAGATATGCTACCTTAATTTACTATCAGCGTCAAGATAAGGCATGAAAGAAATCATCAAGGCGCCTTAGATTTATCGAGATATAAATCATGCATCCATTCATATAAAATTTCCGAGCGCAGAAAATATAATCAGAAGGCATCGGGAATAAACCAATGGGAGGATCTGTATGAAAAATGCAAAAGTTTCAGGAATCTCAAAGATGATATTGATTTTGCTGGCAGCCGCCCTGTTTATCCTTTCAGTCTCCGCATGTGCCAGCGGAAACCAGGGAACGGCAGATAAACCCGGCAGACAGGCTCCGGACAATCGGAAGGGGGCGGATGATGCGCAGCAGGGAACGGAAGGGAAACAGGAAACCGGAAAGGAAAAAATGTCGGCAGAGATTACCCAGACGGCTCTTCTCTCCTGGAAAGACAGCATAGACAATATATGGGCGCATGGAGCCATAGAAATAACCAATACCGGAAATGTGCCCGTAAAGATCGAGGATATCTCGATAAGCTTCGTTGGAAGCGACAATTCCATCCTGGGCACTGCATCGATGATACTGCCTGTGCCTGAGGTCATAAAACCCGGAGAAACGGCATACGCGGGGGATTCGACGATAATAGAGGGCATCGGCGACCCGTCGGAGATCGTAAACATGGAAGCCAATATCGATTTCGACAGGACCGACAGTGAACCGCAGATACTCGATGTCAAGGATCTGAAAATCATTCCGGCCAATATCGGCGGGGCCAAAGTCACCGGCAGGGTGGCAAATACAAGCCGGGAGAATGCGGATGATATAAGGATAATCGTTGCAGCATTCGATGAGAACGACAAGCTGCTCGGGATATACACCGATTCTCCGGATGTGACGCTTGCGCCGGGGAAAAACATGGGATTTGAGACCTCATATCCTGTAATAAAGGCCGAAGGATTTGCCGATAAAGTAAAAAAGCTGGTGGGCAAGGCATACAACTGGACGTTTGATTTTTAAGCTTTCAATTTTTTAATAAAAATATATCATTTACTTTGTGGGAATAATATGTTAGAATACATCAGTGCATAGTTCAACCATGTGCTCGGTTGCCGGAAGCTCCGACCGGCTACCTGGCTCACGGTGGTTAAAAAGAAAAGGAGGCAATCTTGATGCAGAAAGAAAAGAAAGCGGAAATAATCGAAAAGTACAAGCTTCACGAAACCGATACCGGTTCGCCGGAAGTGCAGATCGCGCTTCTCACGGAAAGGATCAACCATCTCAACGAACACCTCAAGGTCCACAAAAAGGATCATCATTCAAGGAGGGGCCTGCTTAAGATGGTTGGACAGAGAAGGGGTCTGCTCAATTATTTGATGAGGAAAGACATAGAAAGATACCGCGAAATCATTGACAAGCTCAACCTCAGAAAGTGACAGTGGGCGGGTTATCCCGCTCATTATTTTTACATGACGGTGCAATAATATCTTTATTAAATAAAATAAACTGCAGACAGGAAGATGGTGTAGTTGACAGAGAACAGAGACCAGGATCCGTAAAACGGAGCGAACATGCGGGTTACGGCTTCTGGTGTCCGTTTTCTGTATCAACTGCCTCTTCCGTCATGCAGCATTACAAAGGAGGCATTATATGTACAGAACATTCAGTATGGAACTTGCCGGAAGGGATCTCACCATCGAGACCGGCCAGCTTGCGCAGCTTGCGAACGGATCTGCGCTCGTAAGATACGGGGACACGGTCATCCTGTCCACGGCAACAGCATCACCGGCTCCAAGGGAAGGAATCGATTTCTTCCCTCTCAGCGTGGACTATGAAGAAAAACTGTATGCTGTTGGGAAAATACCCGGAGGATTTATAAAAAGAGAAGGAAAACCGTCTGAAAAGGCTATACTGACCGCCAGGGTCATTGACAGGCCCATACGCCCGTTATTCCCGAAGGACCTTAGAAACGATGTCGTAGTAGTTAACACAGTGCTCTCGGTCGACCAGGATAATTCGCCCGAGATAGCGGCGATGATCGGTACGTCAGTCGCACTCAGCATCTCCGACATACCGTTCAATGGACCGATCGGAGGAGTCGTCCTGGGACTGGTCGACGGGGAGATAATCATAAACCCGACTGCGGCGCAGAGGGAAAAGAGCGAAATGTATGTCACGCTGGCAGGCACCAGCGAAAAGATCACGATGATCGAAGCCGGCGCGAAGGAAGTATCAGAGGAAATAATGATGAAGGCCGTCAAGAAAGGCCATGAAGAGATCAAAAAGATCACCGAATTCATAAAAGGCATCGTTGCCGAAGTGGGCAAGCCCAAATTCGAATATCAGTCGGCAGAAGTCCCGAAGGAACTGTATAATGCAGTATATGAACTCACTTATGAAAAACTGCGCGAAGCTGTGCTGACTGATGACAAGACCGTAAGGGATGAACGGGTGTCGGCAATCACCGAGGAAGCAACGCAGCAACTGGCCGAAACATTCCCTGAAAGTTCCGCGCAGATCGCGGAAGCCATTTACAAGATCGAGAGGAAAATAGTAAGGGAATATATACTCAAAGAAGGCAAAAGGGTAGACGGAAGAAGGCTTGACGAGATCAGGCCGATGTCGGCGGCTGTATCTCTGCTTCCGAGAGCCCACGGGTCAGGTCTCTTCCAGAGGGGCCAGACACAGGTGATGACCATCGTCACGCTGGGTTCCATAAGTGAGGCCCAGATGCTTGACGGTGTAGACCTTGAAGAAGAGAAAAGGTATATGCACCATTACAACTTTCCCGGCTTCAGCGTAGGAGAAGCGAAAACATCAAGAGGCCCGGGCAGAAGGGAAATCGGGCATGGAGCGCTTGCTGAAAGGGCACTGGAGCCAGTCATACCGAGCGAAGACGAATTCCCGTATGCAATCAGGCTGGTTTCGGAAGTCCTGATGTCCAACGGTTCCACGTCGCAGGGCAGCGTATGCGGTAGCACGCTCGCGCTCATGGATGCAGGAGTGCCGATCAAAGCGCCCGTTGCAGGCATTTCCGCAGGTCTGGTCATCGACGAGGAAAACCCGGAAAGATTCGTCACATTCATGGATATACAGGGGATCGAAGATTTCTTCGGCGACATGGATTTCAAGGTGGCAGGCACGAAGAAAGGCATCACCGCGATCCAGATGGATATCAAGGTGGACGGACTTTCATATGAAATAATCGAGCAGGCCCTGCAGCTTACCAGGAAGGGACGCTGGCAGATACTCGACGAGATCATCCTGCCTGTGATATCAGAGCCCAGGAAGTCGCTTTCACCATATGCGCCCAAGATGTACAGGCTTGATATAGATCCCGACAAGATCAGGGAAGTCATCGGACCAGGCGGAAAGGTGATAAACAGGATAATCGATGAAACCGGCGTCAAGATCGATATCGAAGACGACGGCAGGGTATTGGTCTCGACCCCGGATGAAGAAGCCGGGAAGAGGGCGCTGGCTATCATAGAAGCGATAGCCAGGGATGTACAGCCAGGCCAGGTATTTCTCGGCAGAGTGACCAAAATAATGAATTTCGGCGCATTCGTAGAGTTCGCGCCCGGCAAGGAAGGGCTCGTCCACATTTCCAAGCTTGACAACAAGCGGGTGTCCAAGGTCGAGGATGTATGCAAGGTCGGAGACAAAATGCTTGTCAAGGTGCTGGATATAGACAAACAGGGCCGCATCAACCTGTCGCGGAAAGATGCGCTGCCGGAGAACAACACCGACAAGCAATGATATCGTGAAAAAGGACGGTTCCGCAGAGGCTGATGCAACTGTTGAAACCGTCCTTTTTTATTTGGTTTGCGCATTATCGATAAAATAATGTATAACGATAATAATATCCAGGGAGGCAATATGATAAGAAAGTTCACGTTGACAAACGGCGTAAGGGTTGTATGCGAAAGGATACCTTACGTAAGGTCCGTCTCGACCGGCATCTGGGTCAGGACGGGATCAAGGAATGAAGATCTGAAGAACAACGGCATATCGCATTTTGTGGAGCATATGCTTTTCAAGGGCACCAAGACCCGTACTGCTGCACAGATAGCAGAATGCATAGACAATATAGGCGGACAGATCAACGCCTTTACGGGCAAGGAATGCACCTGCTTTTATGCCAAGACGCTCGATGAACATATAGAGATAGCAGTGGATGTACTGGGTGACATGTTCTTCAACTCCATCTTCGACAAAAAGGACATAGCGCTGGAGAAAAAAGTCATCCTTGAAGAAATAAGCATGTATGAGGATACCCCTGAGGAACTTGTACATGACCTGCTCTCGGAAACCGTATGGGCCGGCAGTTCCATAGGCAAGCCGATCCTCGGGACAAAAAGTTCGCTAAGGAATATAAACCGGCAGATGATACTGGAATACATAGGTGAAAGGTACACTCAGCCCAATACGGTCATTTCCGTAGCGGGCAACTATGATGAAGACAGGCTTGAAGCCCTGCTGGAGAAATACTTCGGCAACTGGGAAACCAAAGACGGAAAGGAACAAGAGCCTGAGCACGTCGAGTTCAGGCCCGGGACCGGCATAAAGGAAAAAGATACGGAACAGGTCCATATCTGTATCGGATATGAAGGAATCAAAACAGGGGATGATGATATTTATCCGCTCCTCGCCGTCAACAACATACTCGGCGGCGGCATGAGTTCCCGGCTGTACCAGAAGATAAGGGAGGAGAAAGGGCTTGTCTATTCGATATATTCGTATCCTACGACATACACGGATACCGGCCTTTTTACCATATATGCCGGTATGAAGCCTGATAACCTGAAAGTAGTGGCAAGCCTGATCGAAGAAGAAATAGGGAACCTGATAAAGAATGGGATAACACAGGCCGAACTGGAGAGAACGAGAGAGCAGATGAAAGGAAACTATATACTTGGCCTTGAAAGCACCAGCAGCAGGATGAACAGCATAGGCAAATCGGAACTGCTGCTCGGATATATATACACACCCGATGAGATACTTGACAAAATCAGTTCGATAACGATGGATGACATCGACAGGATGATAATCCGTATATTCGGCAGTGAAAGGAAAGGAGTGTCTGTTGTCGGAAAGATCAATTCCGTCCAGTGCGCGGCTATTTTCAGATGATACGCTGTAAATGGCCCTCGCCAAACCGCATCCCAATGTGAAGAGTCACGCTCCGGAACGGTCAGCACAGTTCCGGAGCTATTTAAATACAGGGGACGGTAGTCTCAGACATGAGAACCGTCTCCTTTCATTAAAGCAGCATCGTTTTCCCATGTCTGCATGCTGCGTCACTTACTGAACAAGCACCTGTTTCCGGGGATATACATAAAATGAATTAGCATGTTATTGGAAGGACATTCCGGCACAGATCGGCTTTTGTGCAAACAGGGGATGTCCATGTCAGCATCGGGAGGTAAAAATATGGATTCCAGGAAATACGCTGTGATCGGCGGCGATCTGAGGAATGTCAAGCTGGCTGAGGCCATTAATTACGACGGGAACCATGTCAGCCTGTTCGGCTTCAAAAATGCAGGCTTCAGTTCGATCCTTACGGAAGCGGAAGATCTTGAGACGGCCATTGCCGGTTCGGATATCGTCATAGGCCCATTGCCATGTACCAATGATAATGAGGTACTGAATGCACCGTTCCACGGCAGCAAGATACATATCAGTGATGTGTTCAGTATTATGAAGGAAAAACAGCTGTTCATCGCGGGAAGGATCAACGAAAGGATCCTGAAGATGGCACAGGCGTATAATATCAAACCCATAGATATACTCGAGCGTGAAGAGATGGCTGTCCTAAATGCGATACCTACTGCAGAGGGCGCTATCCAGATCGCAATGGAAGAACTGCCCATAACGCTGAATGGCAGCAGGGTGCTGGTGCTTGGCTATGGAAGACTGGGCAAGGTATTGGCGAAAATGCTGTCCGGACTCGGTTCGGAAGTTTATGTCGCGGCAAGGAAATGTTCGGATATAGCGTGGCTGAAAGCTTATGGCATAAAGTCGGTTTACATAAATGAGCTAAATAAATATCTTTCCGATATGGATCTGATCATCAATACAATCCCGAGCAGGATCCTCGACCATGAAAAACTCGAACTGATCGGGAAGGAATGCCTTGTCATAGACCTGGCGTCCAAACCGGGAGGAGTGGACTTCGACAAGGCAAAACTGATCGGGATCAAAGTCATATGGGCGCTGTCGCTGCCCGGCAAGGTAGCTCCGGTGACTGCCGCGAACTATATGAAGCAGACTATCTACAACATCCTGCAGGAACTGGGGGTGTGAAAAATGCAGCTGAAGAATGTAAAGATTGGATTTGCATTTACCGGTTCATTCTGCACTTTTTCCGAAGTGATGACCGAACTGGAGAAACTGTCAGCCGCAGGAGCGGATATAACGCCGATCATATCGTATGCAGTAGACAAATTCGACACCAGGTTCGGCAGTGCTGAACAGTGGAAGATAAGGATGGAGGCTATAACGGGCAGGAATGTGATAAGGACGATAATCGAAGCAGAACCGATCGGCCCCAAAGCATTGTTCGACATACTGGTGGTTGCGCCCTGTACGGGAAATACGCTGGCAAAACTGGCCAACGGCATCACAGACACTCCGGTAACCATGGCGTGCAAGGCACACCTGCGGAACGGCAGGCCCCTGTTGCTGGCACCGTCCACCAACGACGGGCTTGGGATCAATGCGAAAAACATCGGGCTGCTCCAAAACTGCAAAAACATATTCTTCGTGCCATACAGGCAGGATGATCCGCAAAGGAAATGCAACTCACTGGTTGCACGGTTCGACCTGATAATACCTGCGATACAGGCGGCTCTTGAGGGCAGGCAGCTGGAGCCTGTACTGGTTTGAGACCTGCTGTTTGCAGCGCCGGCACTGACGGCATGCCAGGCTCTTTGTATATTGAAATACCGGAAACAGTGGATGTGAATACATAAATGGAAGAGGTATATTACTGTACCTTTATTTTTTCTGCCCGGGTGGTATAATCTAATTGAAAAATATTAAGCAGAAAATTGGGGAGATACATATGAAGAACAGGATACTGTTTTTGACCCGCACCGCGTTATTGCTTGCTGTCGTGATTGTATTCCAGTTGCTCGGAAAGGCGATCCCGACATACAACAATTTCATCGTCGGACCGGTCGTAAATGCCGTACTGCTGGTAGCAACAGCCGCAGCAGGCCTGTGGAGCGGTATTGCAATATCGGTCATAGCTCCGCTTGTATCGGCATTCACCAACAAAGCGCCGATAGCGCCGCTGGTACTCGGATTTTCGCCATTTATAATAATCGGAAATATCATCATAGTACTGGCCTTCTGGCTGTTCAGAAAAAAAGACAGGTCACCCGGCAATATCCTGGGGAGCGTACTGGGCGTTGTTGTTGGATCTGTACTTAAATTCGGCTTCCTGTTTGGCTCGATAACTGTTTTCACCAGGCTGGTCGAGATGAAGCCTCAGCAGGCTGCCACACTGACCGGCCTGTTTAGCTGGCCGCAGTTGTTTACGGCGATAACAGGCGGTGTTATCGCGATCGCAGTCCTCAGGCTGGCAGGAAAAGCTCTCGGGCTCAAGGAATGACATGGATGAGCGGAAATACCGGTAAATATGAGTTAACAGCCCCCGGCGAATGTCATAGTATATTACTGGACTAAATGCTGAGGGGCTTTTTTGATGATATATCTGGACAATGCAGCCACATCTTTCCCTAAGCCGGAATGTGTCTGCCGCGAAATGGACAGGTGCATGCGGGAATACTGTGCCAATCCCGGCAGAGGGGGATATGCCCTGTCGCTTAGGGCCGGGATGGCTGTGATGCGGGCCCGGGACACAGTTTGCAGGCTGTTCAACATCAGGGATTCCATGCGGCTGGCATTTACCAAAAATGCAACGGAAGCGTTGAACATTGCCATCAAGGGTCTGGCTTCACCCGGATGCCATGTAATAACCACGGCAATGGAACACAATGCTGTAATGAGGCCATTAAGGACGCTTGAACGCGATTTGGGCGTAGAAATTTCCGTGGTAAAGGGAAATGGATTCGGAGAGATCGACCCTTTCGACATACGCAGAGAAATAAAAAGGAATACAGCCCTGATAGTATGCACTTTATCTTCCAATGTGAACGGGATCATAATGCCTATCGCTGAAACAGGCCGGATCGCGCGTGAATACGGGATCCCGTTCCTCGTGGACGCTTCGCAGGGGGCAGGCTCAATGCCAATAGATGTGGAAGCCTGGCATATAGATATGCTGGCATTTCCGGGACATAAGGGCCTTATGGGGCCGCAGGGCACCGGCGGCCTTTTCGTGAGGGAGGGCATCAGGCTAAGAGCGCTGATGGAAGGAGGTACCGGGAGCAACTCCGAATATGTGTTCCAGCCTGAAATCATGCCTGACTTTCTGGAAAGCGGTACACTGAATACTCCCGGCATAGTCGGGCTTGGGGCAGGGGCTGACTATGTGATGAAAATCGGGACCAGCACCGTTCATGAACACAAGAGCCGGCTGACCAGGCTCCTGGCGGAAGGCCTGAAGAATATACCGGGAGTTACGCTGTACAGCATTGTGGATAAGGATAGGAACTCAGGAATAGTCGCGATGAACCTGTCGGATATGGATCCTGCAAAGCTGAGCTTTCTTTTGGACAAAGATTATGGGATATGTACAAGGGCAGGCCTCCATTGTTCGCCTGCCGCCCACAGTTCACTCGGGACTCTTGGCCGAGGGGCGGTCAGGTTCAGTGTCGGATGCTTCAATACCGAAAGTGATGTGATATATGCTGTGGAGGCAGTCGAAAGGACAGCATACAGTGCCTCGGTTTGATGACGGGCTGCGATATGATGTTTTATAGTATTTCTGCAAGACATTTGCCATGCATTTACGTATTTATTATCAGATGCAGGTTCCATAAATGGTAATATGTGAGCTTGCAGAAATATAAAATGTTATGAGAGGTGATAATTGTGAAAAACATTATTAAATTGCTGGTTGCGGTCGTCATCATAGCTGCACTGGTGTATGTGGCGCTTGGCCTGCTTGGTTTCACGATCAGGGTCGTTCTCCCGATAGCCATCCTTGCATTTATCGCATACATAATTTACGTACTGGTCACGGGAAAAAGGCCGAACTTTTGACAGAACAGCAGGGATAATCTGACGAAATGAGCAGATAAACCGGTCTGCAAAAAGAAGAATGATCAAATAGATGCTTTACAACACCCTCCTGGTGTGCTATAATTCTTATGCGTTGCCGGGGTGTAGCTCAGTTTGGTTAGAGTGCTTGCTTGGGGTGCAAGAGGTCGCCTGTTCGAGTCAGGTCACTCCGACCAGCGAAACAGCGGATTTCAGGATTTCTGAAATCCGCTGTTTTATTGTGTAACAAGTAAACCACTTGCTAAGCAAGTGGAAGAAAAAAGGCTTATGCC
>ENA-UPSB01002549-UPSB01002549.1-bioreactor-metagenome-genome-assembly--contig:-NODE-2549-length-16654-cov-5.307488_pt1 | contig 16654 bp, 14 predicted proteins | sample MGYA00238182_ERZ773286 | MGnify/ENA primary metagenome ERZ773286 (study PRJEB29026, sample SAMN07631240) | bioreactor metagenome | isolation source: Switchgrass digestor | place: USA: Dartmouth... | reverse complement strand
CTAGCGCCCTGAAAACGGACTTCCTTATCAATATCCCGGTACTGAAGGGACACTGCCAGACCGGGATGACCTGCTGCCTCAAAAACCTGAAGGGTTGCATTCCGGACAGCGAAAAGCGGCGATATCATACGATGGGATTGCATAAGCCCATTGCGGCGCTGAATACCGTGCTGCGTCCGGCGCTGCATATCATCGATTCCGTTTGCGGCGACCCCACCTTTGAGGAAGGAGGAAACCCGGTGGAGGCGAACCGGATCCTTTTGGGCTTCGATCCCGTGCTGCTCGACTCTTATGCGGCCCAGCTCCTGGGATTTGAGCCCGGGGAAATCGAATACCTGCGGCTGGCAAAGGAATACGGAGTGGGCAGGTTTGTGGACGAGAGGACCCAAATCGTTGAGATGAACGCCTCCAACCGTCCGAAAACGAACGGAACGGTGCGGAATCAAAGCTCAATTGCGAGAAGATACGGCCGGTACATCGAAGAAGACGGCGCCTGCTCGGCCTGCTATGCGGCGCTGGTTTCCGCACTGGAAAAAACCAACGGAATAGGGGACGGCCGAATAAAAATCGGGCAGGGCTTTCGTGGGAAAACGCTCGGCGGGGTCGGTTCGGGCAACTGCACCTCCGGCTGCGAGCATTATGTGAAAGGCTGCCCACCCAAGGCAAGCGACATTGCCGACATGATCCGTCGGCTGAAGATATAGCGAAACGATACGGGCAATTCCCGGGAGGTTGCTATGAGCTCTATGCCGAATACCAACAATAGAAAAGAATATGATCCGAAATTTACAAGGTTCCACGATTTGATGCAGTACCGCGTCAGGGAGATCCTTCTGGTGGCCACTCCTTACGATTCCTTCGTCCTGTCGGAGGACGGCCATCTTTCCGACAAGATTTTCAGCGAATATCTGGACCTGAATCTGCAGTTCGTTCCCAGGATCGCCCATGCGTCCTCGGCGGAAGAGGCTTTTAAAGCGCTGAAAAGCCGGACTTACGACCTCGTGATCACGATGCCGAGAATCAGCGACATGAGTCCGCTGGAATTCAGCCGGCGCGTCAAGGCGGAATATCCGGAAAAACCGGTGGTCATGCTGACCTATGAGACCCTGGATGAAGACACCCTCGACGCGATCCGGGAGTCGAAATCCATCGACCGGGTTTTCGTATGGTCGGGCAACAGCCAGATCCTGCTGGCCATCATCAAATATGTGGAAGACAGGGGCAACGTGGAAGAGGACAGCAAGCAGGGCGTGCAGGTGATTCTGGTCGTGGACGATTCCCCGGCTTATTACTCCCAGTTCCTGCCCCTGATCTATACGGAGATCATGAAACAGACGCGCTACCTGATCTCCCATGCGGTCAACGATTTCCACCGGCTGCTCCGAATGCGCGCAAGGCCGAAGATCCTGCTGGCCGAATCCTATGAAGAGGCTATGGAATTCATCAATAGGTACAAGAACAATATGCTTGGGATCATCTCGGACGTGGGCTTTCTGAGAGACGGGTCCGTCGACGGAGAGGCGGGCCTTTTGTTGGCCGCCGCGGTGCGGGAGCAGAGCCCGGACATTCCAATCCTGCTGCAGTCCCGGGAAACCAAAAACATAGAAAAAGCAAGACAGTTGGGTATGAGCTGCCTTGACAAAAACTCGCCGAATCTGTTGAAGGATTTACGCAATTATATCCTTGATAGCTACAATTTCGGAGAATTCGTATTTAAGACTTCCAGCGGAGAAGTCATCACATCGGTTTCAGACATATCGAGTTTTGAAAGGGCTATCAAGGTTTTGCCGGAGGACAGCCTGGCTTACCATGCCGCCCATCATCACTTTTCCCGCTGGTTCAGGGCCAGAACGGAATTTGAAGTTGCCGACGAACTGAGGGAACGGGAGAGGACCGCTTCTGAGGACTTGCAGCAGTTCAGGGAGTTCATGGAAGACTGCATCGACAGGATCTTCAAGCGTTACCAGAAGGGCGTCATCCTGGACTTCGGCCTCTCGAAGATGGATTTTGAAAACTCGTTTGTCCGGATCGGAGGAGGTTCCCTGGGCGGGAAGGCCAGAGGCGTGGCGTTTTTCAGAACGCTGATCACCGATTCAAACCTGCAGAGTAAATATCCCGGCGTAAAGCTGAGGATCCCGCGGTCCTTTGTGATCTGCAGCGACGTCTTTGAGGAGTTCATGCACATGAACGATCTCCAGGAGATGGCGATCAAGACTTCCGATGAGGAGGAAATTGCCCGGAGGTTTCTTGCCGCCAGGCTGCCCGACGTAATCACCAAAAATCTCCGGGTAATGATTGATGAAATCAAATATCCGCTGGCCGTGCGGTCCTCCAGCATCCTGGAAGATTCGCAGGTTCTTCCCTTCGCAGGGATTTTCAAAACCTATCTGCTTCCGAACTGCGATCCCGATCCGGAGGTCAGATACAAACAGCTTGCCGACGCGGTGAAGCTCATCTATGCGTCTGCATTTTTCCAGTCCCCGAAGGGATATGCGAAGAACGCCGACATCCGCATTGAAGAGGGAGGCATGTCCGTGCTGATCCAGCAGCTTGTCGGGGAAGCCCACGGCGACCTGTTCTATCCCGTGATTTCCGGCGTTGCCCAGACATATAACTACTACCCCTATTCGCATATGAAGCCGGAGCAGGGCATCATCAGCCTCGCGCTCGGCTTTGGAAAGATCATTGTCGACGGAGGAAGGGTATACAGCTTCTCCCCCGCATATCCGAAGATGAATCCGCCCTATTCATCACCGCGGGAGTTTATGGAGAATTCGCAGACACAGTTTTATACGCTGGACTTGAGCAATTGCTCAAAACAGCTTACGAAAAACGACGAATGCACCTATAAAGTGGTCGGACTCAGCCGCATGGCGGAGGATCAGACCCTGCAGATGGTTGCGAGCACTTACCTGCCGGACAGCGACGTGATCGTGAACACCTATAACGCCGAAGGGCCGAAAATCGTAACCTTTGCGAATATTCTCAAGCATAATTCCATCCCGCTTGTGGACATCATCAAGGACATTTTCGCACTGGGAAAGAACGCCTTCGGGACCGACGTGGAGATCGAGTTCGCGGTCAACCTGCCCGTCGACAAGACAAAACAGCCGGAATTCTATTTCCTGCAGGTCAGGCCCATGGTCGTGGGCAGGGAAGCCCGGGAGTGCAAGATCGGGGAATATAACGATGAGGACGTGGTCTGCGCCAGCGCCCATATCATCGGAAACGGAGCCTATAAGGACATCACCGACGTAATCTACATCGATCCGGAACACTTTGACATCAGCAAATCAAACACCATCGCGATGGAGATCGGCGAGCTGAACAGGCTGCTGGTGGAGGAAGGACGCAAATGCGTGCTCATGGGATTCGGAAGGCTCGGAACCTCCGACCCCTGGCTGGGAATTCCCGTGGTCTGGTGGCAGATGTCACAGGCGAAGGTGGTCGTGGAGGCGGATCTTGAAAACCTGGTGGTGGAGCCTTCCCTGGGAAGCCATTTCCACCACAACCTTACGTCCCTGAAAATGGGATATTTCCATATCGGCAGAAAGGAATCGAGGGAAGAGCGCATCAACTGGGATATTCTGAGACGGGCGCCCGTCGTAAAGGAAACCGAGCATGCCAGGCTGGTCCGCTTTGATAAGCCCCTCGTCATCAAGGTAGACGGCCAGTGCAACCGCGGAGTCATCCTGAAACAGTACTGAAAAATTGTACACACTAATGAATTTTTATAGGTAAAAAATGCATGTCCCCTCATTTACATGCGCCGGGACATGCATTTTTATCAGGTAAAACAATCATTCGAACGGGAACCGGTGCGGCAGATTAAAGCGGTCCCGCAATTCGATAAATTCCTTTTGCACGGCTTCCCCGACAGGGACGCCCTTGTCCTTTCTTTCAAGCCAGGTGAGGTATTCCTTTTCTCCTGCGGTATAGATCCTTTCCGCGCCCGGCGCGAGCGCAGAGGCTCGCAGCGCCCTTAAAATGTCTCCGGCGGTTTTTTTGAAGGTTTCCGCTCCCAAGAATGCTTCCGTATCGATGGCAATAAAGAAATGGCCCAGGTGGTAAGGGATCTTTTCTCCGTGCTCGTCCCGCCCCGTCAGCATTTTCAAATAGCTGCCGGCCTGCAAAGCGGCGGAAAGTATCTCCACCACGGTGGCATATCCATATCCCTTATATCCGGCAAGATCTTCCCCGATTCCGCCGAGAGGCGCCAGCGCAGCGGTTCCCTTAACAAGAGCGTCCAGGATGGCGGCGCTGTCCGTCATGGGCTTGCCGTCATGACCGATGACCATTCCGGCAGGCGTTTCTTTTCCTTCCCGGGCGAAATACTCGATCTTGCCGCGCTGGGTGATGCTGGTGGCGCAGTCCAGAACGAAGGGGAATTCCTCATCGGTGGGGAATCCGAAGGTCAGAGGATTGGTTCCCAGCATGTTTTCCACACCGAAGGTCGGCGCGATGGAGGGACGCGCGTTGGTCCCCGTGATTCCGATCATATTCTCCTTCGTCGCCATGGTTACATAATAGCCTGCAATGCCGTAATGGGAGGAATTTCTTGCCGCAACCATCCCCATGCCGTATTTTTTGGCTTTTTCGATGGCCATGGCCATGGATTTGTAACCAACGACCATTCCCATGCCGTCATGGCCGTCCACCACGGCCGTCGTCGGAGTCTCCTTCAGGATTTCAAATTCGGTAACGGGCTTCAGAACGCCCTCGATAATGCGGTCGATATAGATGGGCTTGAAGCGGTTGCAGCCATGGCTTTCGATTCCGCGCCGGTCGCTTTCCATCAGTATTTCGGCACAGATTTCCGCTTCATCCCGGGGCACGCCGACTTTCTCGAACACCGCCGTCATAAAATCTCCGATCAAATCCCACGGTACATAGGGTCTGGTTTCCATATAACGCCTCCTGAAATTTCAATTTTATAACATAATATAACATAATTATTTTGAATCGCTAAACCCATTATACTGGCAGAAACTGGCCAAGGCAAAAAATTTTTAAACCTGACGTGAGTCAGGTTTATTTCAGCAGCCGGCGCAGCATTTTCAGCTTCTTTTCCGTGTAGGGATGGTAGCGTACCGGCAGGTCGATCCAGGTGGATTTCCTGACTATGCTGCGATAATGGGTGAAGGTGTCGAAGCTCAGCTTGCCGTGGTAGCTCCCCATTCCCGAATGGCCGACGCCGCCGAAACCCATGAGCGGGTTGGCCAGGTGGATTATGGTGTCGTTAATGCAGCCTCCACCGAAGGAGCAGGTGTCCAGTATCTTTTTCTCGGCCGCCTTGCTTTTCGTAAACAGGTACAGCGCGAGGGGTTTTGGGCGGGAGCGGATGAACCGGATGCAGTCGTCCAGCGAAGTATAGGGTAAAAGGGGGAGGATCGGGCCGAAGATCTCCTCCTGCATGATGGGGGAGTCCGGCGTGACGTCGGTCAGGACGGTGGGCTCGATAAACCGCCTGGACTCGTCAAAGCCGCCGCCGATGACGGCCTTCCCGTCTTGCAGCAGCCGGATCAGGCGCCGGAAATGCTTTTCGCTGATGATGGTCGGCATATCGGACATGTACCCGCCGGGGAAGAATTCTCGGAGCGCATTTTTATATTCTTCCAGAAACCGTTCTTTCACGGATTCATGGATCAGAAGGTAATCCGGCTCCACGCAGGTCTGGCCCGCGTTGAGGACCTTCCCGAAGGCGATGCGCCTGGCGGCAAGCTTCAGATCCGCCGTTTCGTCCACGATAGCGGGGCTTTTTCCGCCCAACTCCAGGGTTACGGGCGTAAGGTGCTTCGCGGCGGCTTCCATGACGGTCCTGCCCACTTCCACGCTTCCGGTGAAGAAGATGTAGTCGAAAACCTCCTCTAGCAATGCGCTGTTCTGTTCCCTGCCGCCTTCCACCACCGCGATGTATTCGGGCGGGAAGCCGTCGCCCAGGATTTTCGCGACGGCTTCGCTGACCGCCGGGGCGTAGGCCGAGGGTTTTACTACGGCGCAGCAGCCTGCCGAGATCGCGCCCACAAGGGGCACAAGGCAAAGCTGGAGCGGATAGTTCCAGGGGGACATGATCAGCACTACGCCCCGGGGCTCGGGAACAATGAAGCTTTTCGCATGGAACTGGGTCAGGGGAGTTCGTACCGTTTTTGTTCTGGCCCAGCGGCGCAGGTGTTTTAAATGGAAGCCGATCTCGCCGAGCACCATGCCCGTTTCGGTCATATAGGTCTCAAAGGGGGTCTTGTTCAGATCGGCCTTCATCGCGCGGTTGATCAGTTCTTCGTTTTCAAGCAAGGCCTTCTGCAGCCTGCGCAGGGCTTCCATCCGAAACGACAGCGGACGGGTCGCGCCGCTTTCAAAATATTCGCGCTGGCGCGCGATCAAAGCGCCGAAATTTGTGTCTCTATTCGCGTTCATATCATTATCCTTCTTGTCATTATCCATCTTGATCCTTATTGCTTATTTGCCTTTTATTATACGACAGTCGCCCTGCCATTCAATCCGTTATTATTTTTCCGGCTTCTTTTTCGGAGGGTTTTTTCCGGATTTTTTCGATCCCTTCTCCTGCGGATTCTCCGGCCGCTTTCTGTTCCCGACTGTTTTTCCTGCAGGCCGGTGTGATTAAAGATATCAGGCGCCCGGGACAATCCCGTTCTTTTTCAGAGCGTGAAACGCGTCCTCGGCGATTTCAATGGACCGGTTGATATCCTCATCCGTCAGCGCCGCGTTTATGAAATGGTTGTGATGGGAGGTCAGGAAGATTCCCCGCTTTACGCATTCGGCGATCCATTGCTGGTGAATCATCAGGGAATTGTCGTCGGCAAGCCGCAGATAGAACAGGGACGCCGGGCCGGAGACCACCAGGTGGAAGCCGTTGTTCGCCGCCGCCGCTTTGAAGCCGTCCATAAGCTTGGCACCGAGCTCTTCAAAGAGCTTCGGGGCGTTCAGAGCCTTCAGCTTTTTGATGCAGGCGATGCCCGCTGCGAAGGGGACGGCGCTCATCCAGTAGCTTCCGGTGTAGGTAATGTTGCTGACCACGTCTTTCAGTGATTCCCTTCCGCAGAGCGCCGAGACGTTGTACCCGTTGGCCAGCGCCTTGCAGAAGCAGATCAGGTCGGCCTTGAAACCGAAATAGTGGTCGGAACCGGCGAGATCCAGCCGGAAACCGGCGCGGACGTCGTCAATGACCAGCACGACGCCGTGGTCGTCGCAGAGCTTGCGAACCTTCTGCCAATATCCTTCGTCCGGAAGTAAATTGTCCCGGAAGTTAGCCTGCAGGTAAGGCTGGGCGATGAGCCCCGCGATTTCTCCCTTGTGATCGTTGAAAAGCTTTTCCAGCGCCGGATAATCGTTGAATTCAACATAGAGGTTATTTTTGACTTCTTCCTCCAGAATGCCGGGATAATCCAGCTTCTGCGCCCATGGGGCGGCGCCGTGGTAATAGCCGTTGAAGAGGACGATCTTCTTTCGCTGGGTGGCGGCTCTGGCCGTAAGGACCGCCAGGGTGGTTACGTCGGTGCCGTTTTTGGCAAAGAACGCCCAGTCGGCGCTGGCCACCGTGTCAACCAAAAGCTCGGCAAAATCCACCATAATTGAGGAAGGGATCGTGACGCAATCTTCCTTCTTCAGCTGTTCCAGCGCGGCGGCGTCCACGTCCTCGTCGCCATAGCCCAGCACATTGGGGCCGTATGCGCACATATAGTCGATATAGTCGTTTCCGTCCAGGTCCCAGAAATGGGAACCCTTTGCCCTGGAAGAGAACAGCGGGAACGCGTCGTTCGGGACGTAGCAGCCCTCGGAGGGACCCTGATGGCCGTAAATACCGGAAGGAATCACCCGAAAAGCGCGGGCGAAGGCTTCCCGGCTTTTGGTGTAGCTGTATGTAGAAAATTTCATAACAATAGCCTCCTTTAATATCGAATTGTACGGTTCCGTGCGGCAGACCTGAGTGGTATTTCCTGTAGTGTCCGAATCGCTTAACTCAGGTACTGTCCGACCCGGTACAGGATACGGTTCAGGTTGTCGATCATGTTCAGCATGCCGCGCATCTCTACGCTTCCGTTGCAGATGCAGGCAATGGAGCTGGCCTCGCCGTTCAGCAGCTGTCTTGTGATTTCAAGATCGGAAAAGCTCAGAACCGCCCTTGGGTTGTGAGTGGGCCTTTTTATGGTGGTCAGACGATGGTCCTTCACGTTTACGGTCACACCCATCACGTCTTTAATTTCGAGGACGATGTCGCCGTCCGGCATCAGCCCGGCGCTGAACCGGCCGCTTTTGTCGTTGTTGCCGACCTGGGAGATGGCTGCCGCGGCGGCGTAAAGCGTCAGTTTCGTATTGATCTCCCGGAAGGCGCCGTCCTCCAGGTCCTCCTTCGACGGCTTCAGATATCTCGCAAGCAGTTCCGTCAGCGGTACGAAGGTCTTTGTCAGAAATAAAATCTTTGTGAAGCCCTTGGTTGGGACCGGCTTCACCGTTCCTTCGATCATGCCGTTGAATTTCTCGCAGGAGGAGAAGGAGAGCTTGATATCGCAGCTTTCACACCCTTCCGTAATGCTGCAGCCACCCTCGTGGAAGGCCAGGGTGGCTCTGGGACCGTCCTTCACGGCAAAGCCGACGGTCACGGGCCTCTTGCCCTTTAAGAGCTCTCTTGCTTCCGGAACCAGCTCGCACAGGTTTTCCAGGGTGCCCAGTACGGCGAACAGGTTTACGAAGGCCATGGTTCTGCTGTCGGTTTCGGTTAACAAGGCGTACACCTCCTTAAGGATATCCCAATGGATATAAGAAAATTTTCAGCAGTCGAAAATTTTCTGCAAATGCAGTATAATAATGGTGACAACGGGTTGTAGGGGAGCACCGCTCCCGCCAACCGACGGAAGGCAAGACGGCTTATGGCAACACCGGATCGGAAGGTGATTGAAATGGAGGAAAACCGCGGATCCGCCGGTTACATTCCCTATCAGCCGGCCTTTGAACAAATGCTTCATTACCGGAATTTCACAGTGCCTCCCGGACATCCTCTATACGGGATCGTTTCCGACTTTTATCAGTTTGATTCGGTCTCAGCGGACGGCGGGGTCTGCGTGATTCCCGACGGATGCATGGACTTGCTCTTCCGTTATGGCGACGGCACTGTGGTGAAAACGCTGGAGGGATACCACCGGAGGAAGGTTATGGTTCCCGTCAACCAGATCGGAAGCGCCTTCGGGGTGCGTTTTGTTCCGGGCGAGCTTGCGAATCTGGTTCCCATGCAATCCTCCGAACTGATCGGAAAACACGCGCCGCTGACCGACTTTTTGAAAAGAGATCCCCTTCTTGACCGGATGGATGAATTGCAGGATTTCGAGCAGCGCGTTGAAACCATTTCCGCATATCTGATCAAACTGATTCAAAACAGCCGGGATACGGCCGATATCGTACGTTACTGGACGGATAAGATCATCGGCAGCCGGGGAAACGTACATATAGGGGAATTGTCCGAGGATACGGGCTATTCCGTCCGATATCTCAGGGTTTTGTATCACCGGTATGTCGGCGTTTCTCCCAAGGAGTTCTGCGAGATTATCCGGTTTCAACATTCGTTTTACGAGTATTCCCTTCAAAAGAGAGCGAATAAGGATTTTTCCCTCTGTGACTTTGCCATCCAGGGCGGGTATTACGACCAGTCTCATATGAATAAAAGCTACCGCAGAATAGCCGGCGCCCTTCCCGGAAAGCTCTTCTCAGAAGTCAGCCGTCAGGATTCCGTTCCTCCCGTCAGGTGAGCATTCCCTGAAGAATCGCCATGTAATCGTTGAGATAGCATGCGTATTCGGGACTTCCGATGGTTTCCACGTAACCCTTCTCCACGGCTTCCACAAATTCCACGTCTTTAAGAAGCACCGCCATGGCGCCTTCGACGCTGAGAAAACGGAAATGGACAAAGGGACTGCGGCGGGTGTAAACGCCGTGGCCGGATTTGGACTTGCCTGCCTTGATGCGCAGGTAGCAGGCGATATATTCTTTATCCTCGCCGTTTTCCACGGTAAACTGATAGATCCGGTCGGGCTGGCGGCGGCAGAATTCCTGCATGCTGGGGTCGCCCAGCTTGTTGAACTGGGAGAGGGCTCTGGTAATCATATATAAACACAGCTTAACCTTAAGGCTTTGTCCTTGGAAGTCCTTGGGACGTTTGGACGGAGACATGATCTTTAGGCCCATGAGCAGGGACAGGAACTTTATCAGAAGACCTGCATTTTTCAGCACTTTGATGGAGGGCAGGGCCATTCCTCCCCGCAGCAGGGCGTTCATTTTCTCGACGGAGGGGAAGGTCAGCGTGATATCGGGATTTTCCGCCGGCCCCTGAACCACGGTCAGCTTGCCGCGGTCGAACACCAGATGGCAGGCCAAAAGCCCGCCTTCCGAGCCGTCGCCGGTTCTTGCGCCGAACTGCACGGTACCGACCACGTCTATAAATTTCTCCTTTATTTTCGGATCGTCATCCAATAGGACCTGCATAACGGGGAAAACCGCGTTGAAAAACAGCTTTGCGGCCATGATTTCCCGGGGCGGCGCAGCCGCCGTTTTTTGAGATGGCCCAGGCGCAGCCGCCGTTTTTTGAGATGGCCCAGGCGCAGCCGCTGTTTTTTGAGATGGTACGGGCGTCGCCGCGATTTCCCGAGGTGATGCGGACATAGTGTTTCACCTCCCCTTACTCGTCGTCCCAGTTTTCGTCTTCTTCGAATTCCAGTCCCATCATGCCGCGCACCTGGTCGACGATGCCGTTGGCGTCAAGACCGTAATGCGCATACAGGTCCTCCGCGTAGCCTATGAGCGAAAATTCGTCGTAGATCCCATGCTTTTTGAAGGCACAACCCTTTCCGCTTTCCGCGATTACGGAGGCGACGGCGTCCCCGAGGCCGCCGACCACATTGTGCTCCTCGACGGTGAGGATGCGGCGGGTTTCGGTAACGGCCTTAATGATCGCTTCCCGGTCGATGGGCTTGATGGTATGCATGTTGATGACGCGTAAAAAAGGCCGTCCTGTTCCGCCAGCGTCTTGGCCGCTTCCAGGGATTGAAGCACGGCGATGCCGCAGCAGATGATGGTCAGGTCGGTGCCGTCCCGCATGGTGACCGCTTTCCCAATTTCAAAATCATAATTTTCATCCTTATAGCAGGGCGGTTCGAAACCGCGGCCGATTCTGATGTAGACCGGTCCGGGGATATCGACGCAGGCCCGGACCGCCCTGGAAGTTTCGATTCCGTCAGCGGGGCAGATCACGGTCATGTTCGCGATTGAGCGCATTACGGCAAAATCTTCCGTACAGTGGTGGGTAGTCCCCGCATGGCCGAAGGAAATGCCGGCATGGGTCGCGATGATCTTCACGGGCAGGTTCTGATAGGCGATGTCTGTCCTGATCTGCTCTCCTGCTCTGAGGCAGGCGAAAACGGCCATGGTGGACGCGAAGGGAATCAGCCCCGCCTTGGCGAGACCCGCGGATATGCCGAACAGATTCTGCTCGGCGATGCCGACGTTGAAGAACCTGTCGGGATACGCGTTGGCAAAGTGGACGATGGCGGTGGTTTTTGCCAAATCGGCGGTTACCCCTACGATTTTATCATTGGTTTTGCCCATCTCCGCCAGCGTCCGTCCGTAGATTTCACGGGCGGTCATGGTGGCGGCGTCATAGGCGGTCCAGTTGGTTCCTGTTATCACACTCAATTTTTCATCCCTCCAAAGCATTTGCTGTCACGGCAAAAGCCGCCGAAAGCTGATGTCCTCTCATGCGCTTTTATGACTCTCTCATGATAGAGGCCTTGGCCTTCTCGCATAGGGCGGAATCGCCGGAGGCATAATGGTATACGACGTTGTTTTCCATAAAATCGACGCCCTTTCCCTTGACGGTGTTGGCCAGGATCATCACGGGCTTTCCGCCTGTTTTGCCGGATTTTGCCGTCTTGACGGCGTCTCCGGCGTTGCCTGCTTCTCCCGCCTTACCGGACTCTCCGGAACCGCCGGAGTCTCCGGCATCTTCGCCCGCCGCCCAGGCCTTGTCAAAGGCGGCCGCAAGCTCGTCGAAGTCGTGGCCGTTGACTTCAAGGACTTCGAAACCGAAGGCGCGCCATTTGTCCGCAAAGGGCTCAAGGGCCATGATGTCCTCGGTAAAGCCGTCGATCATCAGCCTGTTGCGGTCCACGACGGGGATCACGTTTTTCAGTCTGAAATGGGACAGGGCCATGGCGGCTTCCCAGACGCTGCCTTCGCAGCATTCGCCGTCTCCCAACAGGCAGACGATCTTGTAAGTCTTACCCAGGTACCGGGCGCCCAGCCCCAGGCCGACGGCCATGGAAAGCCCGTGCCCGAGGGATCCGGTGGAGACGTCGCAGCCAATTACCTTGTTGCTGTCGGGGTGCATGGCGAAGGGGCTGCCGAAATGGTTGAAGGATCTAAGCTCTTCTTCCGGGAAGTATCCTTTTTTAGCCAGCACCGGGATAAAACCGGCGGCGCTGTGGCCTTTGGAAAGGATGAAACGGTCCCGGTCCTCCCATTGCGGGTCGTCGGGTTTGACATTGAGATACTTGAAATAAAGGATGGTGAGAATGTCGGCGATGCTGAGGGATCCGCCGATGTGGGCGCCGCCTGACCATGCCATTACGTCTATCATGGTCAGGCGAAGCTCCTGCGCGATATTCTTCAGCCTTTTCTTTTCGTCCGGAGTAATCGGCATTTTGCATTCCTCCTGTCGTTCATTTGATATCGTGTAAGATCGGATCGGGCTCGAATTGACGTTCAGACCGGGACGGCGGTGCCGCCCCTCTTGTTATTGTGAATTGCAAAGAATTTTCGGCTGGTAAAAATCTTTCGGCACGTTTTGCCGAAAGCTTGGGAGATTGCGGCGGCATTGTCGCCTATTTCTACCAATAATATAGTTTTGACCCTTGGATATCGTCTAGTAAAAAAAGGAATAGAATGGTACAATACAAGAAAGCTGGAAAGTTTAGCAACGGCCGGATTACCCGGCTGTGAATAGCTGATAAAAAGGCCGTCGGGCTTTATGAGGTGAGAAATGGAGATTCTGGTTTGCATCAAGCAGGTTCCGGGAACCACGAAGGTGGAAGTGGATCCCGAGACGGGCGTATTAAAGAGAGCGGGCGTGGATTCCAAGATGAATCCCTATGACCTGTATGCGCTGGAGACGGCGCTCCGGCTGAAGGAGCGGCACGGCGGAACGGTTCGGGTCCTCAGCATGGGTCCGCCCCAGGCGGCGGAGGTGATCCGGGAGGCCTATATGATGGGCGCCGACGATGGCGCGCTGATTACGGACGGGGGGTTCGCCGGTTCGGACGTCCTGGCAACATCCCGTGCGCTTTCGGAGGGGATCAAAAAGCTCGGCGCCTTCGACCTGATCCTGTGCGGCAAACAGACCACCGACGGCGATACGGCCCAGGTCGGGCCGGAAATCGCCGAGTTTCTTGACATTCCCCATGTCGCCAACATCATACGCATGGTGGAAATCAGGGAAAATTCCGCCGTGGTGGAAATGGATATGGGCAGCGTCGTGCAGACGGCCGAGGTTTCATTTCCCTGCCTTCTTACGGTGGAAAAGGACATCTTTCAGCCGAGGCTTCCCTCTTATCGAAGGAAGAAAAGCGCCGGAGAACGGGAAATACGGACGATCTCCCTTAAGGACCTGGGCGATGCCGATGAAAGAAACTACGGACTCAACGGTTCGCCGACCCAGGTGGAGCGGATCTTTCCGCCGGAGGCGGGCGGCAGCAGGGAGATCTGGACCGGAACGGGAGAGGAACTCAGCCTGAAGATGGCGGAGAAACTGCGGCAACTGAAGTTCATTTGACCGGTCGGAACGAACGGATTGATTTGGAAGGAAAGGCTGGAAATATTCATGAAAAGGCTGATCTGCCACCAGGAAAAAGTGAACGAAGCAAACAGGGAACAGCTTATCGCCGTCTGTCCCTTTCATGCCATCGAATACAACAACGGTGTGATCGAAATCAGCGCGGGCTGCAAGATGTGCATGCTCTGCGTCAAAAACGGCCCCGAAGGCGTCATGGAGCTCGCTGAGGATGAAAGCGCGGCCGATAGGGACTCCTGGCGGGGGATAGCGGTCTATGTCGACCATACGTACGGGGAGATCCATCCCGTCACCATGGAGCTCATCGGAAAGGCAAAAGAGCTTGCCGACACGATAAAAGCGTCGGCGGCCAAGGCAAAGGAGCCGGCAGATAAGGCGAAAGAGCCTGCCGGCCCGACGGGGAAACCTGCCGCTTTGGCCGATTTTCCGGTTTACTGCGTATTCATGGGACATGGCATCGTGAAAAAGGCGGAGGAGCTGCTGCATTACGGGGTGGACGAGGTCTTCGTCTATGACGAGGAGGAGCTTGCCGACTTCCGGATCGAGCCTTATACCGCGGTCTTTGAGGATTTTATCAGAAAAGTAAGGCCTTCATCGGTGCTGGTGGGCGCCACGACCACGGGCAGGTCCCTTGCGCCCAGGGTCGCCGCCAGGTTCCGCACCGGCCTGACGGCGGACTGCACAAAGCTTGAGATAAAGGATAATACGGACCTTGTTCAGATCAGGCCCGCCTTCGGAGGAAATATTATGGCCCGGATCCTCTGCACGAAGACAAGGCCCCAGATGGCAACGGTAAGGTATAAGGTCATGAACGCACCGGAAAGGAGCCCGGAACGAAACGGGAAGATCACCCTCTGCGATATTGACAAGGCGAAGCTCACTTCCCGGATCCATGTGCTTAAGGTGACGCAGAAGCCGGGCTGAAGTGGATATTTCCGATGCGGACGTGATCGTCGCCGTCGGCAGGGCTTTGAGATCGGAAAAGGATATGCCGATGGTCCGGGAACTCGCGGAGCTTTTGGGGGCGCAGATCGCAGGCACCAGGCCGATGATCGAGGCGGGCGTCATCGGCGCGAAGCAGCAGATCGGCCTCTCGGGAAGGACCGTCAAGCCGAAGCTCATTATAACGCTGGGCGTTTCGGGTTCCGTCCAGTTTGCGGCGGGAATGAAAGGCGCGGAGCAGATTTTTGCCATCAACAAGGATCCCGGCGCGCCCATTTTCAATATAGCCCATTACGGGATTGTGGGGGATATTTACGAGATCGTTCCGCGGCTCATCCAATTGATCAAGGCTTATAAGGCCAGGAGGTAACGAGATGGAACATAAATATAAAACCCTTGACGCTTCGGATATCGCGTTTCTGAAGTCGGTAGCAGGCAGGGACAGGGTATTCACCGGCGACGAGATCGGCGAGGATTTCTGCCACGATGAACTGGGCGGAGTCAGCCGCAGGCCCGATGCGCTGGTGCAGGTCGCTTCCGCGGAGGAAGTGTCCCGGATCATGAAATACGCATATGAGCATACGATCCCGGTGGTGGCCAGAGGCTCCGGCACCGGGCTGGTCGGCGGTTCCGTTCCGATTTTCGGCGGGATCATGATCTGCCTGTCCGGGATGAACCGGATCCTGGAGCTGGACGAGGAAAACCTGACTCTGACCCTGGAGCCGGGAGTGCTGCTGATGGATATCGGCAAGTTTGTCGAAGAGCACGATCTCTTTTACCCGCCGGACCCGGGCGAAAAATCCGCCACCATCGGCGGGAATATCAACACCAACGCGGGCGGAATGCGGGCGGTCAAGTACGGGGTCACCCGGGACTATGTCAGGGGGCTCGAGCTCGTGCTTCCAAACGGCGAGATCCTCAATGTGGGCGGGAAGGTCGTCAAGAATTCCTCCGGCTACAGCATAAAGGACCTGATCTGCGGATCGGAGGGAACGCTGGCCATCGTAACGAAAGCGATCCTGCGGCTTCTGCCGCTTCCCAAGAAATCCGTGTCCCTGCTCGTGCCGTTTCCGGACCTTTCCATGGCGCTGGGCACGGTGCCGAAGATCATAAAATCCAAGGCGGCTCCCACGGCCATCGAGTTCATGCAGCGAGAGGTGATCCTGGCCGCGGAAGAATTCCTGGGCAAGAAATTCCCCGACAATTCCTCCGACGCTTATCTGTTGCTGACCTTTGACGGCAACAGCCTTTCTGAAATTGAAAACGCCTATTCTGCGGTGGCGGACATTTGCCTCGAGGAAGGTGCCATCGACGTGTTTATCGTGGATACGGACGAAAGAAAGGAAGCGGTATGGTCCGCACGGGGCGCGTTCCTGGAAGCGGTGAAGACGTCCACCACGGAGATGGACGAATGCGACGTGGTGGTTCCGAGGACCCGGATCGCGGAGTTCATCCAATACACCGATTCCCTGCAGAAGCAGTTCGACATCAGGATCAGAAGCTTCGGCCACGCCGGAGACGGCAACCTCCATTTATACATCCTGAAGGACGACCTCCCTGAGGACGTATGGAAAGCCAAGCTGGATGCTGTCTTTGAGACGATGTACGGCAAAGCCAGGGAATTGAGGGGACTGGTGTCCGGCGAACACGGCATCGGCTTCGCGAAGAAGCGCTATCTTTCGGAGCAGTACGGCCCCGAATACCTGGAGCTGATGAAGAGAATCAAGCTTGCCTTCGATCCGAAAAATATCCTAAATCCAGGAAAGATATTCTGATTCTCTTCATTATTTAGGAATCGCTTAAATTTAGATTGTTAATGCTGCCGCATTGTGTCCAGCAGTAGATGTCGTAAATTGTCCGTAT
>ENA-UPSB01002548-UPSB01002548.1-bioreactor-metagenome-genome-assembly--contig:-NODE-2548-length-16655-cov-4.578554_pt1 | contig 16655 bp, 15 predicted proteins | sample MGYA00238182_ERZ773286 | MGnify/ENA primary metagenome ERZ773286 (study PRJEB29026, sample SAMN07631240) | bioreactor metagenome | isolation source: Switchgrass digestor | place: USA: Dartmouth... | reverse complement strand
CGGGCTGGTGGGCCGCGGCGGAGCCGCTTTCCCGACCGGGGTCAAATGGGAAGCGACCGCCAGCGCCCCGGGCGACCCGCACTATGTGGTCTGCAACGCCGATGAAGCCGAGCCGGGCACCTTCAAGGACCGGGTGATGATGGAAGACGATCCCCACCGTGTGCTGGAGGGACTGATCATCGCCGGGTACGCTGTGGGCGCCCGCAAGGGGTACATCTACGTCCGCGGCGAGTACATCCAGGCCTACCACACGCTGGAGGAGGCCCAGGAAGAAGCGGAGGCGGCCGGCTATCTGGGGAAGAACATTCTGGGAACCGATTACAGCTTTGAGATTGAGATCCGCCGCGGCGCCGGCGCTTATATCTGCGGGGAGGAGACCGCCCTGTTCGAGTCCATCGAAGGCAAACGCGGGTTCCCGCGGGTCAAGCCGCCCTTCCCCACCACCCACGGGCTGTTCGGCCAGCCCACCGCCATCAACAACGTCGAGACGCTGGCCAACGTGCCCCTGATTATGACCATCGGCGCAGAGGCCTACCGCCAGATGGGCACGGAGAAATCCCCCGGGCCGAAGCTGTTCTGCCTGTCGGGTGACGTCGTCCGCCCGGGGTTGTATGAAGTGCCTTTCGGGGTGACCTTCCGCCATTTGCTCTTTGACCTGGCCGGCGGCCTGCGACCGGGCCGGGAGTTCCGCGGCGCGCTGTTCGGCGGTGCCGCAGGCGCCTTCGCCACCCCCGATCACCTGGACGTGGTGCTGTCCTTCGAAGACCTGCGCGCCGCCGGGCTGCCACTCGGCTCGGGCGTGATCACCGTATTTGACGACACGCGCGACCTGTACGACATCCTGCTGCGCCTGAGCCGCTTCTTTGCCGAGGAGTCCTGCGGCAAGTGCTACCCCTGCCAGATCGGCACTCAGCGGCAGCACGAGATCCTGGTGCGCATGGCCGGCGGTGACATCCGCCCGGAGGATTACCAGCGGCTGACCGATATTGGCCGGACGATGACCGATTCCTCGCTGTGCGGCCTGGGCCAAACGGCGGCCTCTGCCGTGCTAAGCGCCATGAAATACTGGCCCCAGTACTTCACCACCCGGCAGGCCTGAAGGATAGGAGGGACACCCGATGGACGAATCGATCAAGCTGACCATCGACGGGCAGCCCGTCACGGTACCGGCCGGAGTCACCCTGCTGCAGGCGGCTGAAATGGCGGGTATCACCATCCCCACCATCTGCTACCACGTCGCCACCACCTCAAACGCGCTGTGCCGCATCTGCGTGGTGGAGGTGGAAGGCGCGCGAACGCTGGTTCCCTCCTGCGTGGCGAAAGCTGCGGACGGCATGGTTGTTCACACCGACAGCGAGCGCGTGCGCCTGTCCCGCCGGACGATTCTGGAGATGCTGGTCTCCTCCGTCGACCTGTCCGAAGCGCCGGAGATCCAGACCATGATGGCCGAATACCAGGCCGACCCGCAGCGCTTCCCCGACGCGGAGCGCCGCGAGCCGCCAGTGCTGGACGACAACCCGATGTACATCCGCGATTACGCCAAGTGCATCCTGTGCTGGCGCTGCGTGCAGGTCTGCGCCGAGGATGCACAGTACACCTTCGCGCTCAACTTCAGCGGCCGCGGCTACGAGACCCAGATCGGCACCTTCTACGATCACCCCATGCCGGAGACCACCTGCGTGTTCTGCGGCCAGTGCGTGGGCGTGTGCCCCACCGGAGCGCTCAAGCCCAAGCGCGAATGGCTGCTGGAACAGGGCTATTCTCCGGATGAAGTCATGGAACTGACCCGGACCGATCGCCGCCGGAGACGGCGGGACTCGATCGAGTAACCGGATGGGAGGTATGCGATGATTCAGCCCGACCGGATTGTATCCACCACCTGCCCCTACTGCGGCGTGGGCTGCAACCTGCGCGTGCACGTCAGGGACAACACCATCTACCGGGTGACCAGCCCCTTCGATGCCGTGGTGAACAAGGGCAACCTGTGCGTCAAGGGCCGCTTTGGCTACGATTTCATCTATCACAAGAAGCGCATCACCACGCCCCTCATCCGCAAAGTTCCACAGAAACCCGGGCAGCGCACCCAGGCCTTCGACCGCTCCGAGTGGCGCGAGGTGAGCTGGGATGAAGCCCTGGACTACACCGCCGACCGCATGGTGGAAATCTACCAGCGGGACGGCTCGCACGCCATGGCGGTGTACTGCTGCGCCAAAGCCACCAACGAGGACAATTACCTGCTGCAGAAGCTGTTCCGCGCGCTGTTCCGCACCAACAACGTGGACCACTGCACCCGCCTGTGCCACGCAGCCAGCGTGGTGGCGCTGCAGATGGCCATTGGTTCAGCCGCCATGAGCAACACCGCCTCCGAGGTGATCCTTTCGGACGTGTTCCTGCTGACAGGCTCCAACACCACAGAAAACCACCCCATCATCTCGCTGCAGATGAAGGCCGCGGTGGAAAAGCACGGCGCGAAGCTGATCGTGGTGGACCCACGCCGAATTGAGATGGTCAACTGGGCCACCCTGTACCTGCCAATGAAACCCGGCAGCGATGTGCCGCTCTTCTCGGCCATGGCCCACGTGATCATCAAGGAAGGCCTGATGGACCGGGAGTTCATCGAGCAGCGCACCGAAAACTTCGAAGCGTTCGCTCAATCGATGGAGAAGTTCACCCCCGAATACGCCGAACAGATTTCCGGGGTGAACCGCAATCTGATCATCGACGCGGCGCGTATGTACGGCTCCGCCGAGCGGGCGGCCATCTTCTGGGCGCTGGGCATCGCCGAATCGACCCACGGCACCGCCAACGCGCTCAGCCTGATCAACCTGGCGCTGCTGACCGGCAACCTGGGCAAGCCGGGCACCGGCCTGAACCCGCTGCGCGGCCAGAACAACGTCCAGGGCGCTTCGGACTCAGGCGCCATGCCCTGGCACTACCCCGGCTATCAGGAAGTCGATGTGGAAGAAAACGCCCGCCGCTGGGAGGAACTGTGGAACATTGAACCGGGCGGTTTGAACCGGGAGCGCGGCCTGACCACCACCGAGATCCTGGGCGCGGCGCATCCAGGCGGTGTGCGCTCGCTGTACATCATGGGCGAAAACCCGATGATGTCCGAGCCGAACCTTAACGCCACCCGCAAGCACATGGAGAACCTGGAGTTCATCGCCGTCCAGGACCTGTTCATCAACGAATCCGGCGCATTCGGTGATGTCTTCCTGCCGGCGGCCGCCGCTTTCGAGAAGGACGGCACTTTCACCAACACCGACCGGCGGGTGCAGCGCGTGCGTAAAGCGGTCGATCCACCCGGTCAGGCCCGGCCGGACTGGGAGATCATCTGCGACCTGGCCGCCCGCATCGAAGCCCGACTGGGACGGCCCAACAGCGCCTTCTGGGCATACCGCCATCCGGAAGAAATCATGCTCGAGATGGGCCGGGCCGTGCCCGCCTACGCAGGCGTGCGCTATGAGCATCTGGAACCGGTCGGGCCGCAAACCCCGGTTCCAACACCGGGCCATCCCGGCTCGCCCTACCTGTACGCTGATACCTTCCCGCGCGGCAGGGCCAAATTCCACCCACTGGAATATGTCCCCAACGCGGAAATGCCGGATGACGAGTACCCGCTGGTGCTTTCCACCGGCCGCGTGCTCGAGCACTGGCACGGCGGGACCATGACCCGCAACTCCAGCCTGGACGAGCTGCACCCGGTCGCCCTGCTGGACATTCACCCCGAGGACGCCGAACGCCTGGGCATCTGCCACCTGGACCCGGTCCGGATCACTTCACGGCGCGGCTCGGTCGTCGCCCGGGCCAAAGTGACCGAGAAAGCCAACGTCGGCGTGGTGTTCCTACCCTTCCACTACCGGGAAGCCGCAGCCAACCTGCTGACCAACGACGCGCTTGATCCCCAGGCCAAAATCCCCGAGTACAAGGCCGGGGTGGTGCGGGTCACCAAAGCGCGCTGGGAAGAGCTGCCCACGGACGATTACCAGCCGCGCGGCCGCTACTGAGGTCACACGCCCTGTTGAGGGCGGTTAACAAGTACGGGGCTGTCGGTTTAGATGACAGCCCCGTTTCCGTTTCACTCTACCGGTTGGGTTCCTTGACGATCGCCCGCAGCAGCTCGAGGAACTCGGTCCATTCCTCCTCGAAGAAATGCAGGGTGACATTGTTCAGCTCGAGATGGTACGTGCTCTCGCCATCCGGCTCATCAGCGCGCCAGGCCATGTAGTTCTCGGTCTCGGCCAGGGTCGCGGTCTTCGGATCCATCGGATTGGTCATAGCGGCCTCCTTCACAGGGCGTTTAGTATAGTACTCCATTATGCCACAGCCGGAAATACCACAGGTACCGCCGGCCCGTTAAGATATTGACTAGATCGACGGTTTGCGCGTGCGTTTCACCCTGCGGGCCACTGCCTGCCTGGCCTGCTGCAGGGCTGTGATGCGCTGCTGCCACTGCGCTTTGATCTGATCCTGAATTGGTGGCAGCGGCGGCGCTTCGCCGCGTTGGAAATCCTCCCAGGGATCCAGGTCGAACATCTTCTTGCCGATGTAGGTGATCACCAGCTTGAGCGTGGCAAGTACCGGAGAGGCGAACACCATGCCGATGATGCCGAACAGGTTGGCTGACACGATCGCTGCCACCATCACCGCCGCCGGGTGAACCTTCAAAGCGCTGCCCATCATGCGCGGCGTGACGTAATTGTCCATGAAGATGTCCACCAGCAGCGCGATCCCGACCACGACCAGAGAATAGGCCAGCGGTTGCAGCCCGAACAGGGTCGTCCCCTGCAAGAACGACACAAGGCCGTAGGTGACCCAGGTGACCCCGGGGCCGATATACGGGACAAACCGCGCCAGTCCAGCCAGCAGGGCCAGCCCGTAATAGAAGCGGACACCCAGAACCCCCAGCAGGAGGACGTAAATCCCCACCGTGATCAGGAAGAGGGTCAGCTGCCCGCGCAGGAAGGCGTTCCAGATGCGGCCCAGCTCCTCGCCCATGCGGTTGATGTCTTCCTGATAGCCAGGAATGCGGACCTGAATTAGCTTTTCTCGCATCCCACCGGAATCGGCCAGCAGGAAGTAGGAGATCAGCAGGCTGAACAGAATCCAGCCGACGATGGACACCGCGCCGGAAGCGATCGCACCCACCAGCGATCCCAGCTCGCTGAGCATGGGCTGCACCACCCCCAGGATGGAGTTGGTGATATCGTCCAGATTGAGCTGGTTGAAGTCCAGCACGAACATGCCGAACAGATCGATTCGCGTCTGGCTGAGCTGGTCGATGAACTCGGGAAATTCGCGTACCTGCCGCTGCAGGAAGGTGATCAGGCTCTGCACCTGCTCAACCAGCGCCAGGCCGGAGGCGGTCAGCGAGCCGATGATGATCATCAACAGCAATAAATACAGCAGGGTGACGGCAAACCGCCAGGAAATTCGGACTCTGCGAACGATCAGGCTGGCCAGGGGGTACATCAGGTAGGCCAGGACGAAGGAGGCCAGGATGGGGCCGATAATCTGGCGAAAGCGCAGCAGCAGCCCGCCGGTGATCGCCACCAGCGTGATGGCCACGACCATCTTGGTCGTGCTGCTCCATCGCGGGGAGTTGGAAAATCGCGGCGTGCGGTCCAGTCCGGGTTCGTTCACGGCTCACATCCAGCGCATATTAGCGGCCTGCCGGCAGGAAGGGCAATCAGGGAAAATCAGGGGCAGTATCCCTCGACAAACATGTTGACAATCCCCGGGAACAGGGTGCAGTACAGGTCCAGAAAATCGACCACCGCAAAGACCAGACAGGGAATCAGCAGGCAAACCACCACAACAACCAGAATGATGACCGTGGTCGAGACCGGACGCCGGGCGGCCGGAGCTTCTGCGGCTTCATAGCCATATGCCGGGTTCGGCTGGCCCTGATATGGAGGCGGTGGCGGCGGGACGGCTTGCCCCTGATACGGCGGCGGAGGGGGTGCAGCCTGGCCCTGGTAGGGCGGCAGTGGAGCGGGTTCCGGCGGCGGAGTATATGCCTGCGGCGCTTCCCAGGTTTCGACCGGCGGAAGGGGTTCATGCGGCTCCGGCGCTGCGTCCTCCGCAGGGCTGGCCGGCGCGGGCGCATCCTCCGCTAGAACTGCTTCGAACACCAGGTGCGTGTGCTCCCCCAGTGTGATCACGTCTCCGGCCCGCAGGAAGGCGGCCGCGGTGAGGCGCTGCCCGTTGACCGAGGTGCCGTTGGTGGAGCCGAGGTCTTCAATCAGGTAGGCGTTCCCCTGCACAAAAACCCGCGCGTGCCGGCGGGAGACTTCGGGGTCTTCCACCACCAGGTCATTCGCCAGGTCCCGGCCGATAAAGATTTCGTCCTTATCCAGATGGAACGGCTGCCCGGCACGCGGACCTGTACGCATCACCAGACGGTATGGGGAACTCATCGCGCCTCCTCGATGTTCGGATGATGGAATAAGTGTAGTCCGTTTGAAATGGGCTGTCAACGAAATGGACGTTCGCCTCGAGGAACTACCCGGCCGCGGGCATCAGAGCCTGCAGATCGCGGTAGCCAATCACCTGCAGCCCGCTGTCCCGCAGGAAGGCCCGCATGCACTCGTCGCTGAAGACGATAAAATCGGCTGTGCGGCAGGCCCAGTCCGGGGTAATGGCCCGCAGCTCGGGCGTGTCCATGGCCGGATGAATGATGAAATGGGTAATCCCGGGCGGCAGTTGCTGCAGGAGCGCCCGGGTCCGCTCCGGGCGGTTCTCAGGCGTATCCAGGGGAACCATGACCACCTGGTCCAGCAGGGGCACGCCCTGGTCTTCCAGGTCCGCGCAAAGGCCCGCCGCCGCTCGGGCAGTGGTCTCGTCCAGCCCCAGGCTTCGCCAGCCGGCGTCGTCCAGCCGGGGCAGCATGGGCGGCAGCCGGTAAGACAGCGCCAGGTGCAGATAGGCCGGGATGAACTTCAGGTGGGCCACCGCGCCCATGTGCGTGTCGAGGTGCGTCGGCCGCATGCCGGCAGCCAGCGCCCTGTCCACCTGGGCTTTCATCTCGATTTCCGCGGCCTCGGGGTCAGCCAGCCGCTGGACGGAAGCGCTGTCGCGGTGGAAACAGCCCTGCTCATCCAGCAGGCCCGTGTCCCGGTCCCGGGTGGAAACCGGTCCCCAGCGGTATTTTTCCCACTCCGAGGTGAGGGTCAGGTGCACGCCAGCGTCGATCTCCGGGCGTTGGCTGCACAGGCGGGCAGCCTCCAGGAACCAGGGGCAGGGCACCATCACCGAGCCAGAGGATACCAGACCGGTCTCCCAGAGGTTCTGAAAGGCGGCCACACTGGCCTGGCACATGCCCACATCGTCCACGTGCAGGATCACCAGGCGGTCGCGTTCGTCAAACCCCAACTTCCGCAGGACTGGATTCGGCTGCATTGCACACCTCGCTGAATGAATGGGTCATGAAAGGCCTTCACCAGTCATTATAGCCGCTGAGAATGTAAAAAACCCCCTCCAGAGAGAGGGTTTCCGGGTGAAAAAGAACCCCGCCGTGCCGCATGGTGCAAAGTTTTGAACCTGGAAAAACCAGGTGCGGGACCGTCCACCTCAGCTCTGCCTTGGCTCCAGCCTATCGCATACCCGCGGTGAGCCCGGTCCCTATTTGAAGAGTGTTGGCCCAAAACCGGAAAGCACTCACACGCACACAGCAGGGTATCTCTCTTATACCACAAGAATCAGCAAATGTGGAGTCAATGTCGAGAGGGTCAATCAAGAAAGGCCATCACGGGCAGAGTATGGCAAATGCTCGCAATTGATACAGTTTATGTAATTGGTGGATGGTGTCCGGGTGTACCACTGGCTTGACTTTGCCTCCTCCACTGGCTATACTGACTGTAACGGGGGATTCCTCTCCAACCGACGCAAACAATAACCCATATCCGCATACTCCTGGGGGTTGTTTCTTCCATGACCGCTATCCGTGCCTTCATTGCCATTGAACTGCCGGCAGAAGTTCGCGCTCGCCTCGGAGAGCTGAGCGAAAAGCTGCAGCGTTCCTTACCGCCGGTCATTCGCTGGGTTCCAGCCAACAATATTCACCTGACCCTCAAGTTCCTGGGAGACACATCACCGACCAATCTGGAGTTCCTGGCCAAGATCATGGCAGCGGAAGCCGCCCGCCGGTCCTGCTTCGAGTTCACCATCGGCGGATTGGGTACCTTCCCCAGCATTCGCCGTCCCCGGGTGATCTGGGTCGGGGTTCAGGCCCCCAGAGAGCTGGACCATCTGCAGCGGGCCATCGAAGCGGAGGCTCTGCGCCTGGGTTACTCGCCGGACGGCCGCCCCTTCTCTCCGCACCTGACCCTGGGCCGGGTCAACCAGAACGCTTCGCCGGAAGACGTGCGCAAGATCAGCGACCTGATCCTTAAATATCCCCACAAGAACCTGGGCAGCGTCTGCGTGGAACAGGTCGTCCTCTTCCGCAGCGATCTCAGCCAGAAAGGCGCGACCTACGTCCCCCTGGCCACCGCGAAAATGGGGAAAAGACTGGTCGAGAAATAGATCCTTCCTCGCCTGATTTCCAAAACTCACCGGGGTTCGATAACACAATTTTTATAGAATTATGTTATGTTTAACCAAACCCAAAACAGTGAGGTGAATTCTGGAAACTTTAGAAGTCGCTCGAGCCATTGTGACTGCGCTGGAAGAAAAGAAAGCTGAAGATATCCTGTTGCTCGATATTCAAGAAGTGGCCTCGTTCGCGGATTACTTTATCATCACGACAGGCACCAGCGAGCGCATGCTCGACAGCCTGGCGGAGACCGCGGTAGACACGGCCCGAAACAAGTTCAAAATTCACAGCAAAACCCAGGGGAAGGCCGCGACCGGCTGGCTGGTGGTCGATTTCGGTGACATCGTGCTGCACCTGTTCTCACCGGAACAGCGCGATTACTACCAGCTGGAAGAGCTCTGGCAGGACGGCCGCGTCCTGGTCCGGGTGCAGTAGAGACTCACCACCCCTGAGCTGAAAACAAATCCATAACGCCGGACGGACGGCCTGGCAGGAAAAAACACGCTCCAGCCTGTTCGCTGGAGCGTGCACAGCTTAATGACTGAAGCCGCTCAAATCAGCACGTCCAGCACCAGGGCCAGGAAGATGAAGGCCAGGTACATGGAGGAGTAGCGGTACATTTTCCAGGCGACCTTGTTCCCCGGCCGGCGCAGCACCTGCCAGGCGGCTCCCACCAGCCACAATCCCAGCACGACGGCAGAAACCACGTAGATCGCGCCGCCCAGTCCCACCAGCGGCATGACCAGCGTCAGGCCCACCAGCTCCAGGGTGTAGATGAAAATTTGTTTTCGGGTCTTGCGCTCGCCCTGAATGACGGGCAGCATGGGAACGCCAGCCCTGGCATAGTCCTTCTTCCGCACCAGCGCCAGCGCCCAGAAATGCGGCGGCGTCCACAGGAAAACCAGCGCGAACAGGAAGAGGGAAGGAATGTTCAGGCTGCCGGCCGCGGCGGCCCAGCCCACCAGCGGCGGAATCGCCCCGGCGCCGCCGCCGATGACGATGTTCTGCACCGTGGCGTGTTTGAGCCACAGGCTGTAGATCAGCACGTAGTACACCATACCCGCCAGCGAGAGCAGCGCCGCTAGCAAATTGACCATCCCGGCCAGCAGGAAGAACGAAACCAGGCAGGCGGCTGTACCGAACGCCAGCGCTTCCGCCGGAGTCAGGCGGCCGGAGGGCAGCGGCCGCTTCGCGGTGCGCTGCATCGCGCCGTCAATCTCACGGTCGATGTACTGGTTCAGGGCGCTGGCCCCGCCGGCAGCCAGCGCGCCGCCCAGCATCGTCCACAGCGTCAGCCCGGCCGGGGGCAGCCCTCCCCCGCCGACAACCATGCCCGCGTAGGTGGTCACCAGCAGCAGGGCTACGATCACAGGCTTGGAAAGCATGAAGAAATCCCCCAGCTTGCGCCGCAGTCCATTCGCAGCGGAAACCGGCACAGCGGAGGGCGGATAAACCAGCGCGGCCGCGATAATCACAAACAGCGCTGCCCACAGCCCGGCCGTGAGCGCGGCATGCAGCCCGACCAGCTCAAGCGGAAACCCGCGGCTGACCTTGATCGCCCCGATAAACACTTGCCCGGCCAGCAGCACAAACAAAGCTGTAGAGGAGGTCAGAACGACCTGCTGCTGGCGGTAGCGTCGCCAGGCCTGCACCAGCAGTGCGATTACCAGCGCAGCGGCCGCGGAGGTCAGCAGGCGGTGGCCGAACGCCAGCCAGCCCGCTTTGGAAGCAGGCAGCCCGCCGCCGCACAGCGGCCAACCTGCGCAGGCGCTGCTGATTTCCAGATCAGCCACCAGCACACCGCTGATCATCAGCGCCAGAATGCCAGCCCCGGTCACCAGCGCCAGCCGGAAGAACAGTGCACGCGCATCCAGGCGAGGCTTTTCATACCGGGCGGAAAATGCCAGCGTGACAGCGAAAACCTGTGCCGCCAGCGCCAGCAGGCCCAGGGCCAGATGCACCGCAGGCAGCCAGGCAGCCTCGCGGGAGAGGATCAGCCCGGCCCCGACCGGCACCTGAACCAGCATCAGCAGCGCGGCCGCAGCCAGAGCGAGCTTCAGCACGGTCCGACCGGAGAACCGGATCGCCGTCCAGACGGCGGTCAGTCCGGCCAGCGCGACGGACAGCGCGGCCAGATAGCGGTGAACCACCTCAACCAGAGCCATAAAGTCTGCGGGCAGCCCCCACTGCCCATAGCAGGTCGGCCAGTCCGGGCAGACCGCCCCGGAATTGGTGCGCAGCACGTACCCCAGCGTAATCATGGCGAAGGTGAGGATCACCCCGGCCATCACCGCCCGGCGCAGCCATATCCACTCACCGGCCCTGAAGGCGTCTCTCTTCACTTCCCTGTCCATTACCCCCGCTTCACCCATTCGGTTATTCCCCTTTCAACGGCGCGGCGGTCTCTGCCAGAACGCCGGTGTTCCTCATGCTGGCCTCACGCAGCTGCCTGCGGACGAAAAACGGGTACCCGATCCCCAGGACCGCCGCAAAGGCGAACCACTGCAGCGCGTACCCGAGATGCGAGCCTTCGGTGATCTCAATTTCCGGCAGGCTGGCATAAGGAGGCTGGCCCTGCCCCTCGACCGGCGCCTGCTGAATGTACACCGGCAGCAGATCCAGATCCGTCTGCTCCGCCATCCCGGCCAGGTCGATCCGGTTCCAGGCGTTGATCCGGGTCTCACCCTCCGCCGGCCGGTCCGCGGGCGGCCCGCCGATGCTCTGCCGGGCTGGCTCTCTGCGCAGCATGCCGGTCAGGGTCACCGTGCCTTCCGGCGCCGGTACGTCCAGCCCCTGCTCTTGCGGCACCCAGCCTCGGTTGACCCAGACCGCCCGGCCGGTTCCGTCGATCAGCAGCGGGGTGAACAGGTGATAGCCCAGCCTGCCCTCCCAGATCTGATTGCGCAGCAACACTGACTGATCGGCATCAAAGCGGCCGCTGACCACCACGGTGCGGTATTCATAATCGGGCAGGTCCTCGACGGCCGGCACGTCTTCATTCATGTCCAGCGGCGGCGCGTTCAGCGCCACCTCCAGGCGGCTGTTGAGCGCACGGCGCTGCTCCAGCCGGTCCAGCTGCCACAGCCCCAGCCGCAACATCAGCGCCACCGCGGCGACCACCAGCAGTGTGGTCACGATCCAGCGCGGGCGAAGCAGCTCGCTGGTCATCACCCCTCCATCCCTTTGACCGGCTTCAGGATGATTGAGAACAGCCAGCCCAGCACGCCGGAGGGCAGACCGAAGGACAGCACCCCGAACAGGCGGTCCTGCGTGTTGACCCTTGGCTCCACCTTCAACCCCAGCCGGTTGTCCGCCTGGAAGGAACAGGCCACGGTGTACTCCATGGGCCGGTCCATGGTCATGCGGCCTTCAGCTCCCGGCGGCACCCAGATCGGCCCCAGCTGGTGACCGATGGTGTCGTGGTTCTTGACCACCAGCACATCCCCCTCGACGAAGGTCAAATTGCCGGGCAGCGAGGTCACCACCTGGCCGGCTTCCAGCCGCTCCGCGGTGCCCGCAGGAATCTCGAGCACATACTCGCGGGGTTCCTGGTCCGGGCCGCTGGTCAGCAGGTAGGCGGTTTCATTGACCACGAGGCCCGCCCCGAAGGCAATAACCAGGCACAAAAGCAGGCGCAGTCCCAGCGATCGTGCGGTGGTGCTCATCACTTACCTCGCATTCTTCAGCACCTGGCGAATGTCCGCCGCGATTGCCTCCGGAGGCGTGCCGTAGGCATAGGTCAGGCGCAGGTTGCTGTCGGGGTCGATCAGGTAGACCACGGCTGTGTGATCCATCAGGTAGCCGGCCGCGCTGCCGGTTTCGCGTTTGGCCCGGTAGACGCCGTATCCCTTGTAGACCGGCGCCAGCTCTTCCTCCGTGCCGGAAAGACCGATGAACTTCTCATCAAACCCGGCCACATACTGGCTCATGCGCTCCGGCGTGTCCCGTTCGGGGTCGACGGTGATAAAGACAACCTCCACCTGATCGGCCAGCCGGCCCAGCTCAGATTTCACGCGCTTCATCTCCGCAAGGGTCAGCGGGCACACGTCCGGGCAGGCGGTGTAGCCGAAAAAGAGCAGCGCCACCGAGCCTTTCTGCTCGCTCAGGGTGAACGTCTCGCCCGTCCCCTGGCGCAGCGAAAAGTCAGGCGCCGGCATGGGCGGCTCGATCAGCGAGCCTTTGTACTGGTACGGCCGGCTCATCGCCAGGGTGATCCCGACCACGGCGGCAGCGACAATCCCCAGAACGAGCCACAGGCTGAACCGCTTCATCCATCCTCCTTACAGCGCCGTGCCGATCAGGTACAGCGCCGGGTAGAAGAAGATCCACACCAGGTCGACGAAGTGCCAGTACACCGCCGCGGCCTCCACTGGCCAGTGATGCTCGGCCGAATACAGCCCCTTCTTCGCGTTGCGGTACACCAGGCTGAGGAAAATCACCCCGGTGAACACATGGAAGGCGTGAAAGCCGGTCATGGTGTAGAAGATCGCCCCCTGGGCGCCGTCGGCCGGTCCGAAGTGAGCCACCTGCCACTCGACCCCCACCACGCCGATAAGGAACAGGCTGCCCAGCACAATGGTGACCAGCGTGTTGCGCAGGAAGCCCTGGCGGTTGCCCAGCGACATCTGCACCTCAGCCCGGTTCATAAAGAAGCTGGACGCCAGCAGCACCACCGTCACCACCAGACCCAGCCACTGGATCAGCTCCGGGCGGTTGTTCCCCAGCAGGTAGAAGCGGGTGAACAGCAGCGCGCCGAAGACAAAGCTGTCCGAGAGGATGAACAGCCACAGGCCGAGCCGGTTGGTCCGTTCGCGGTGGCGAAGATTTTCCACGGGATGGGCATCCACAGGATGGGTCTCTGCCGGATAGGGTTGCACGCTCATGAGCCGGTCTCCTCTTCTTCACCCAAAAACAGCTTGCCAATATGCATAAAGAACCACAGCACGGTCCCGGCCTTCCCCAACGCGATGATCCACAGCAGCAGCACCGGCCACTCCATGGTCGCCGCAAAATACTCGATCGCAGTGAGCACGGCCAGTACCACCAGCACCATCACACCGCGCTGCAGGCCACCGGCCTTATGATCTCTACCGTTGGGATGCATGCCTGCGCTCCTTTCTAATCTGTCGCTCCGGCCACAGGCACCAGTTCAACATATTCGGTGTCTGTGAGCGAGTAATCATATGGATCCCCGGTGACCACCAGCGGCTGGGGATAGTTGTGCTTGGGTGCGGGGTTGGGCAGCAGCTCCCACTCCGGAGAGCGCGATTCCCACACGTTGCCAACAGCCACCTCGCCCTTCATGGCGCTGCGTATCACGTTGTACATGAAGATGACGAAAGCCAGCCCCACCAGGAAACCCGCCACGGTGATAAAAATATGAGTTGTCTGGAATTCAGGCAGGGTGTCATAATCGGCCACCCGGCGGCGCATGCCCAATAGCCCGACCTGCATCTGGCCCAGCGTCTGGATCCAGAACGACGGCAGCAGGATGAAGAAGGTAATCCGGCCCAGCAGATCACTCATCTTGCGGCCGGTGATCTTCGGGAACCAGTAATGCACCGCGGCGATGAACGGGAAGACAAACCCGCCGAACATGGTGTTATGGAAGTGCCCGACCACGAAGTAGCTGTCGTGCAGGTGCAGGTCGGTGGGAATGGTGCCCAGGATGGGGCCGGTCAGGCCGCCGAGCAGGAACACGTTCATTGCCCCCAGCACGAACAGCATCGGCACGGTGAAACGGATCTTGCCCTCCCACAGCGTTCCCGTCCAGCTGAAGAACTTTACTCCGGTCGGCACCGCAACCAGCAGCGTGGTGTACATGAAGGGCACCCGCAGGTACTCCTCCATACCTGAGGTGAACATGTGGTGCGCCCAGACAAGAAACCCGACCAGCGCGATGCCCAGCGAGGACATGGCCACCCAGCGGTAGCCGAACAGCGGCTTGCGGGCAAAGACGGGCAGCAGCTCGCTGATCACGGCAAACCCGGGGAGCACAAAAATGTAGACCGCCGGGTGCGAGTAGAACCAGAACAGGTGCTGGAAGAGGATCGGGTTTCCGCCGTTGGCCGGGTTGAAGAAGCCCATGCCGAACAGCCGCTCAAACATCACCAGCTGGAACGAGAGGCCGATCAGCTGGGTCGCCGTCATGGCGATGATCGAGGTCGCCAGCGAACCCCAGACGAAGATGGGCATGCGGAACAGGCTCATGCCCGGCGCGCGCATGCGAAGCACGGTGGCTACGATGTTCAGCGCTCCCAGCACGGAGGACCAGCCGAAAACCACCACCCCGGCGAAAAACAACTGCATACCCATGTTGGCGAAAATGCTCAGCGGGGGGTAGGCGGTCCAGCCGGTGTCGAACCCGCCTGCCGCCATGGAGCTGAGCACCAGCACCACCGCCGGCACCGCCAGCCAGAAGGCAAACGCGTTCAACCGCGGGAAGGCCATATCCTTCGCCCCGATCAGCAGGGGCACCAGAAAGTTCCCCAGCGCCGCGCCGCCCAGCAGCATGCCGACGATGGCCACCATGCCATGCAGGCCGATCAGCGTGTTGAACTGCTGCAGGCCGATCAACTGCATCCCCGGGGCGACCAGCTCAGAGCGGAAAATCAGCGCGAAGCTGCCCCCGAGGAACAGCGCTGCGATGGTCAGCATGCCGTACTGCACGCCGATCACCTTGTGATCGTAGCTGACCCCCAGGTAGCGCTTAAAGCCGGACGGCTCTTCGACCTCTTCCGGCGGGATGGCCGGCTTCCCCAGCGCATTGGCGAACCAGCCGGAAAAGGCTCCCACGCCGATCATGAACCCGATGGCGCTGAAAAACGCGCCCAGGACGATGGCCGGTTCCGCGCTGAAGCCCATGCCGAAGGCCAGGCGGATTACCGTCACCACCGCCACGCCTGCAAGAAAGCCGGCGGCCTGGAACAGCAGCCCCCTCACCAGACCAATGGACAGAATACCTGTTTTCATAACAACTCCTTCAGGTACTGGCTACTCAAGCGACTCGATAAACTCGATGATGTCTTCGATTTGCTCCTCAGTCAGGCGAGTCTCATAATCCTGCGGCATCACTCCCGGGCGGAACCCCTCGGCCACATGCACATCCGGATCGACAATCGCGGTGAAGAGATAATCGTCATCCACTTCGACGGTTTCTCCGCTCACCAGCTCCCGCTCGCTGTCGTACAGCCCCAGCCAGGTCGGGCCGATGCTGTCCGAGCCGTCGATGGAGTGACAGGAGAAGCACCCGGCATCTTGCGCCCATTTCTGGCCGCGGGCAGCCGGGTCCAGGTCAATCGCCTGAGTCTGTTCATTCACCCAGGTGTTGAACTCATCCTGAGAGACCACATACACCGGGCTGACCATGTAGGCATGCCGCACGCCGCACATTTCCGCGCACAGCAGCTGGAACTGCCCTTCCTCTGTCGGTGTGACCCTCAACTCGCGCACGAAGTTCTCGCCAGGCAGCAAATCCTGCTTGACGCGCCACTCCGGCACCCAGAAGGAATGGATCACGTCCGCGGAGCGCAGGCGGAAGAGCACCGGCCGGTCCACCGGCAGCCACAGCTCGTTGGTGGTGATGTCCCAGTCCGGATAGGTAAAGGACCAGTACCACTGCCCGCCAAGCACGTCCACTTCCAGCGCGTCCGGCGCCTGCGCGTTCGTCCGGTCCAGCGTGGCCGATCCCAGATAGGAAAAATACAATACCACCACCAGCGGGATCAGGGTCCAGAAGATCTCCAGCCGGGTGGAGCCTTTGATGTTCCTGCCCGGCGTGTTGTCCCCCTTTCGCTGGCGGAACACGATCATGCTGTAAACCATGAGGACCGTAATAAGCGCAAACAGGACAGCGATGGCAAGGAAATGGGCAGTGAATAACTGGTCGATCGGCCCCGCCTCAACACTCGCTGGCGCTGGCAGGATGCCGATTGTGTTCAGCAAGAGGTAGACAATCGTTGCCACCAGCACGATCAAAATCCCGGCGATGACAAAATGGCGCATGGTCGAACTCCTTTGCTCTTTTGACACGTCAGGCTCCTCGGGCGATACCCAGGGAACACTCAACCAATCCTCCGCCTGGGCAGGGGTCAGCGTACGCCGGTCGTACACCACTACC
>ENA-UPSB01002544-UPSB01002544.1-bioreactor-metagenome-genome-assembly--contig:-NODE-2544-length-16678-cov-4.341455_pt1 | contig 16678 bp, 18 predicted proteins | sample MGYA00238182_ERZ773286 | MGnify/ENA primary metagenome ERZ773286 (study PRJEB29026, sample SAMN07631240) | bioreactor metagenome | isolation source: Switchgrass digestor | place: USA: Dartmouth... | reverse complement strand
CCAGAACATCCCCGTGAACGCATCGCGGGTGGTCTTCGCCGACCTGGCCGTCTCCCTGCTGGCCGGCATCGCCATCTTCCCCGCCGTGTTCGCCTTCGGCTTCCAGCCGGAAGCCGGCCCCTCGCTGCTGTTCATCACCATCCCGGCCGTGTTCGCCTCCATGCCCGCCGGGCAGGTGTTCATGGCGCTGTTCTTCGTGCTGACCGGCATCGCCTCACTCGGCGCGCAGCTCTCCCTGATCGAAGTGCCCACCGCCTACCTGATCCACCGCTTCAAGATGAGCCGCAAGTGGGCCACTATCATCACCATTTCCTCGCTGATGGTGGTCGGCTCGACGGCGGCCCTCTCGAACAGCCTGCTGTCGCATGTCAAGCTGTTCGGCAAGTCTCCATTCGACCTGTTCGACTACGTCTCCTCCAACATCCTGCTGCCGGTCGGCGGGCTGTTCCTGGCCCTCCTGGCCGGCTGGGTGCTGCGCTACGACTTTTTCAAGGAAGCCCTGAGCAACGGCGGCAAGCTGAAGAACGAACGCTTCGTGCGCTTCCTGTATATCATCGTGGCCTTCGTCACCCCGCTGCTGGTATTCCTCATCCTGCTCAACAGCCTGAACCTGTTCTGATCCCATTCTGGTTCTCCTCTCGAGAAAACCCTCCTCCTCCCGGGAGGGTTTTCTCATTTCCGCAGGGCATGCGAAATGTTAAGGAATGAGGTACAATAAGCTTGTTACAGGCTTCACAAATGGATTGGTATACCACCTCACCCACACGTCCCGCCATGGAAGAGCAGGCCTCATCCCTGCTGGATATCACCGGCGCGGACCAGATTTTTGTCTACACCAGCAGCGAAGAATCCGAAGCGCTTGACCCGCTGCTGGCCTTCGGGACTCTCTCGCTGTCCGAAAAACAGGCCTTCTGGTCGACCCAGGTGGAGCCTTCCACCGACGTGCTGGTGGGTGAGCTGGTCACGCTGCGCCGCCCTATCGAGGTCAACAACCCCGAAGCGCGCAAGCACTACACCGCCTCACTGATCACCCAGTTCCAGGCGCAGTCCTGGCAGGCTTACCCGCTGATGAACCACGACAACCTGCTGGGCATGGTGCTGCTCAGCTGGATGCAGGACGGGCACACCCTGCCGCAAAAGGAGACCCGCCTGGTGACTGCCGTGGTGCGCTCCATGGCCCTGGCGCTGGAAAACTCGCGCCTGTACGCCTCCACCAGCCGGCAGCTGCAGCAGACCAAGGTGCTGCAGGAGATCACCCAGGCCATCCTGCAGAAGCTGGACCTGCACGAAGTGCTGCAGATCATCGCCGAGCAGGCCACCCGGCTGACCGACGCGCTGGGCTGCGCCATCCGCCTGGTGGACGAGCGCGGGCAGCTCTACGTGGCCCTGGAAAGCGGCCGCTCGCTGGCGGACCGCTTCGCCCCGCTGCTGCCGGCCGACCTGATGCAGCGCCGCGAGCCGGTGCTGTTCAACCTGGACCCCGACGACGCCGTCCTGGCGGTTCCCCTGGTCACCGGCGAAGAGGCCGCCGGCGTGCTGGAGATCTATCACCGCAGGGCCTACTTTCTGCCGCACCACGCCACCATTGCCCGCGGCTTTGCCGGGCAGGCCGCCGTGGCGATCGAGCATGCCAAGCTGTACCGGCGGGTGCAGCAGGCCGCCGCCGCCGATGAGCGCGCCCGCCTGGCCCGCGACCTGCATGACTCACTCAACCAGTCGCTCTACGCGCTCACCCTGTACACCCGTGCAGCCCAGCGCCAGCTGGCCGCCGGCAACCTGGAGGCGGTGAACCAGCATCTGGAAGACCTGTACCAGTCGGCCCGCACCGGCCTGGGGGAAATTCGCCTGCTGATTTACGAGCTGCGCCCGCCAATTCTGGAGGCTCACGGCCTGCAGGGCGCGCTGGAGCGCCGCCTGCGCACCGTGGAAGAGCGCTCCGGGCTGAAGGTGACCTTTGAGCCATCCCTGCCCGGCCCGCTGGACGCGGACCTGGAGGAAAACCTGTACCGCCTGGCCGAGGAGGCGCTCAACAACGTGATCAAGCACGCCCGCGCCAGCCAGGTCACCCTGCGGCTGGGCGAGGACGGGGGCGTGGTGCGCCTGGAGGTAATCGACGACGGGCGCGGCTTCGACCCGGAGAAGCTGGCCGCCGGCGGTCAGGGCCTGCACAACATGCGCGAGCGGGCCGCCCTGCTTGATGGTAAACTCATCCTGGAAAGCCGCCCCGGCGGCGGCACCCGGATCATTGTGGAGGTACCCAATGGAGAAAATTCGCGTTCTGCTGGTGGATGATCACCCCGTCGTCCGGCGCGGAATGGCTGCCATGCTGGGCACTGAGACGGACATTGAAGTGGTCGGCGAGTGCTCCAACGGCCAGGAAGCCGTGGACCGCTACCCCGCCCTGCAGCCGGACGTGGTCCTGATGGACCTGGTTATGCCGGTCATGGACGGGGTGGAAGCCATCCGCCGCCTGCTGGCGATGGACTCGCGGGCACGCATCCTGGTGCTGACCAGCTTCACCAGCGACGACAAGGTGTTCGCCGCCATCAACGCCGGGGCCGCCGGTTACCTGCTCAAAGACTCCGACCCCGAAGACCTGATCCGCGCCATCCACCAGGTCCACCGCGGCGAATCCTCCCTGCACCCGGCCATCGCCCGCAAGCTGCTGGCCGAGCTTTCGCAGCCCCCGGCCCCGAAGGAAAAGGGCGATGAGCTGACCGAGCGCGAAAAGGAAGTGCTCACCTATATCGCCCAGGGCCTGAGCAACCAGGAGATCGCCGAAAAGCTGGTGGTCTCGCGCGCCACAGTGCACTCGCACGTCAGCCGCATCCTGGCCAAGCTTCAACTGGACAGCCGCACCCAGGCCGCCCTGTACGCCATTCGCGAGGGCTACATCACCATCAACCCCGGTTCCGGTCGATCCGGCTAGATTCCTTCACAATCTCATGGCAGTCAATATAAATAATGAAAGTGGCCCTACTGCTTTCATTATTTTAAATTAGAGCAGTTCAAGTCTCGGAGGATGAAAAAACTGCCGGCAGGCGCTACAGTTAAGGTGCAAACAGACTGTGGAGGCAGACATGAAACGTTCTCTGGTCCGACATTGGATGACCAAACAAGTCATCAGCACCAGCCCGCACACGCGCCTGCATGACGCCCTGAGAATCATGAACCGCAGTCAGGTCCGCTCCCTGCCGGTGGTGGAGGACGACCATCTGGTGGGCATTGTGACCAAGCGCGACCTGCTGCGTGCCGACCTGACCACCGTGATGAAGGACGCCTGGGACCAGTACCGCATCGTGGGCAACCAGCCGCTGGAGAAGATCATGACCAGCGGAGTGATCACCGTGCTGGTAGGCTCCAGCGCCGGCGTGGCCGCCCGCGTCATGCTGGAGAACAAGATCAACGCTTTGCCGGTGGTCGACGAAGAGAACAACATGGTCGGCATTCTGACCTCCTCCGACCTGTTCCGCATGGTGATGGAAGAGCTGCCTCTGACCGGCAAGGACATCCGGGTGCGTGATTACATGACCTACGACCTGGAGACGATCGACCCCAACGCCTCCATGCTCGATGCCCAGCGCCTGATGGCGACCAAGCGCATCCGCGCCCTGCCGGTGGTGCAGGAAGACGAGCTGATCGGCATTCTGACCCGCACCGACCTGCTCAGCGCCGCCCCCAACGTGGCCGTCACCCAGGGCCGCCTTGAGGTCACCCAGCAGGTGCTCTCCACCCCGGTACGCTTCATCATGACCAGCTCGCCGATCACCATCCAGGACGATGCCCCCATCACCGAGGCGGCGCAAATCATGCTGAAGCACAAAATTCACTGTCTGCCCGTGATGAGCAGCCGCCATAAGCTGATCGGCATCATCACCGAAACCGATATCTTCAACCTGATCGTCAAGCACTTTCTCTAGTCCTCGTTCAGGCCCGAAGATACGGTTTCTCACGAACTGCCCGGAACTGGCGCCGTGCAGAACCCTCTTCGCTGGCCTGAACACGGACTCAGGCTGCAGCCCTAATCTCGTTAACGAAGAGGAACTCCCATGACACTCACTGCCGTCCCCGAAACCAAAAGGATCGAAGTCGATCAGACCGACAAGCGCTGGAAGCTGGTGCGCATCACCATGCAGAAGCACAATTATTCGCCCCGCGCCCTGATTGAGACCCTGCACGTCATCCAGGACTCATTTGGCTTTATCGATAACGAGGCCATGCAGTACGTTTCCCAGGAACTGCGCGTGCCGCTCTCCAAGGTCTACGGCGTGGCGACCTTCTATAACAACTTCACCAGCAAACCGGCCGGCGAGCACTCCCTGGTGCTGTGCACCGGCACGGCCTGCTACGTCAAGGGCAACGACCAGATTGTCGAGTGGATGAAAGAGCGGTTCGGCCTCAACCCGAACGAGACCACACCCGACAACCGCCTGTCCTTCATGACCGCCCGCTGTGTGGGCGCCTGCGGTATGGCCCCGGTAATGATTTTGGACGGGCACATTATGGGTAAGATGAGCCCGGACGAGATGAAACAACGCATCGAGGAGTGGTTGAGCAATGACAGCAATTAACGTTGACGCGCTCGAGAAGATTCGCCAGCAGGAAGAGGAGGCTCTGAGCGGCTACCGCCACATTATCCATATCTGCGCCGGCACTGGCTGCGTTTCTTCCGACAGCCCGCTGGTGATGGCCGCCTTTAATAAAGAAGTCAAGGCCCGCGGACTGGAAGACCAGATCCTGGTCAAGCAGGTGGGCTGCATGGGCCTGTGCGCCGCCGGCCCGGTGGTCTCCATCAAACCAGACGGCATCCTGTACCGCAGCGTCACCCCCGACGATGTGCCTGAAATCATGGACCACATCGACGGCGAGCCGGTGGAACACAAACTGATCGACACCTCCACCCCCTTCTTCACCCGCCAGCACAAGGTCACCCTGAAGTTCTCCGGCAACATCAACCCGGAGCGCATCGAGGACTACATTCGCGTCAAGGGCTACCTGGGCCTGATCAAGGCCATCACCTCCATGACGCCGCAGGGCGTGATCGACGAGATCAAGATCAGCGGCCTGCGCGGCCGCGGCGGCGGCGGCTTCCCCACCCACCAGAAGTGGCAGTTCGTCCACGACGCAAAGGGTGACATGAAATACGTCATCTGCAACGCCGACGAAGGCGACCCGGGCGCGTTCATGGACCGTTCCATTCTGGAAAGCGACCCCCACGCGGTGGTTGAGGGTATGACCATCGCCGCGTATGCAGTCGGCGCCCGCCAGGGCTACGTTTACGTGCGCGCCGAGTACCCGCTGGCGGTCAAGCGCCTGCGCACCGCCATCCGCCAGGCCGAGCGCAACGGCCTGCTGGGCGAAAACATCGCCGGGACGGGTTTCTCCTTCAACATCGACCTCCGCCTGGGCGCCGGCGCCTTCGTGTGCGGCGAGGAAACCGCCCTGCTCAACTCCATCGAAGGCGACCGCGGCACCCCGCGCCCCCGCCCGCCCTTCCCCGCCATCAGTGGCCTGGAAGGCAAGCCGACCCTGATCAACAACGTGGAGACCTTCGCCAACGTCCCGCACATCCTGCTCCACGGCGGTGAAGAGTTCGCCTCCATCGGCACCGAAAAGAGCAAGGGCACCAAGGTGTTCGCCATTACCGGTAAGATCGAAAACACCGGGCTGATCGAAGTGCCCATGGGCATCACCCTGCGCGAAATCGTCTATGACATCGGCGGCGGCATCCCCGGCGGGCGGCAGTTCAAAGCCGTGCAGACCGGCGGCCCCTCCGGCGGCTGCATCCCCGAAGAACTGCTGGACACTCCGGTGGACTACGAGAACCTGAGCCGCATCGGCTCCATCATGGGCTCGGGCGGTCTGATTGTCATGGACGAAGCCTCGAACATGGTGGACGTGGCCAAGTTCTTTATGGAATTCTGCATGGACGAGTCCTGCGGCAAGTGCGCCCCCTGCCGGGTGGGAACCACCAAGATCTACCAGATTCTGAAGAAGTTCTCCGAACGCAAGGCGACCGAAGAAGACCTGGCCATGCTGGAAGAGCTGTGCGAGATGGTCTCCAGCACCAGCCTGTGCGGCCTGGGCAAGACCGCCCCGAACCCGGTCATCACCTCGCTCAAGTACTTCCGCCACGAATACCTGGAGCGCATGCAGAGCGCCAACCAGCCTGTGCCGGTGGAACTGCCGGAAAAAGCCGATCTGGCCTGAACCGGAGAGCCTCCGTTCGAACCCCCGGGCATGCTCGGGGGTTTTTTCTACCCTTATTCCGTCCGCTTCCGGACCAGAGTGCATGCCAGGCATTGAAGAATAGTTGATTCTTCAAAAAAACCGGATCGGGCGGAACTTTTCCGATCAGCCGGCCGTCTTTGATCCATAGGCGAAAGCAAACAACCCACCTCTCACAGGTATGTACAAGGAAGGGATCAAAATGTCGAAGTTACACCGCATTCTCATCGTTTTCACCGTGATGGCCCTGGTCGCCATGGCGCTGCCGCAGGCAGTGCAGGCCGCAGCCGGCCCATCGTTCGAGATCGTCTCCGTCAAAGCTGACGAGTCGGTCACCGTTCGCACCAAGGATTTCCCGGCCAACCGCGTCTTCCTGGTCATGATGGACAAGGCTGGCAACATGGGCATTGACGGCATCGTCGTCGCCGAGACCAATTCCGGTCCGGGCGGCAGCTTCGAGGCCACCTACAAAATCCCGGCCGAGCTGAAGGGCGTGCGCACCATCGCCATCCGCTTCGAGTCCACCACCGGCGGGTACTACACCTACAACTGGTTCAACAACCGCAGCCAGACCAGCGAGCCCGCGGTCCTGCCGGCGACATCCATCAAACCCGCGTTGAGCGTGATCGCCGTGGACGCCGGTAACACCGCCAAAGTGCGCGTCACGGGCTTCCCGGCCAACACCACCTTCCGCATCCGCGTGGGACCCTTCTTCACCTTCGCCCGCGAGTATGTCGTGGTGGGCACCATCGACTCGGGCAAGGGCGGCAGCTTTGACTTCACCATCAACCTGCCGGACAACCTCAAGGAAGGCGTCCTGGCGGCCATCCGCCTGGACAGCACCACCGGTTCCACCCACTACTACGCCTACAACGCTTTCTGGAACCGCGACCTGGAGGAAAAGACCTCCACGGGCTCCTCGGAGCTCCCGCAGGCACTCAACACCTGCTCCCTGGTCAAGACCGAGCCGTCCAATGCCCGCTTCTCCCCCCGCTGGGACTTCGACGCTGTGTGGACCATCAAGAACGTTTCTAACAAAGACTTTGAGCTGGGCCACGTGGACATCAAGTTCATCAGCGGCACCAAAATGCAGAAGTACGGCGACCTCTTCGACGTGAGCAAGGCGGTCAAGCCCGGCGAGGAGGTCAAGATCAGCGTGGACATGCTCGCCCCGTCCAACCCCGGCACCTACACCGCCAACTGGGCGCTGGTAAACAGCGACGGCAAGGTGATGTGCTACCTGCCGATCACCGTCACAGTCCGGTAAACAGACACCAATTGTCCATCTGCAAGACAGCGGCGGAGCCACCCGGCTCCGCCGTCTGGTTTAACCGGCCGCTTCCGGCTAATCCGCCGGCAGAGTGCCAAAGACCACGTCCCACAGCGGCGAGCTGACCCCGAAGCGCTGGTTGGGGGTCTTGTAGTGGTGCTTCATGTGATGCCGCTTGAGCTCGCGCAGCGCCTTTTGACGCATGGGGAAGTGATGGGTGGCGTAATGGGTCAGGTCGTAGGCCAGGTAGCCGCTCAGGAAGCCCGACATCAGCGGCAGCACCCACTCCGGGTGGCCCATCCAGAAGCCGACCAGCAGCGAAAACAGCCCGTAGAACAGCACCCCCATGGGTATGGAGACCGCCGGGGGCATCACCAGGCGGGTCTGGCACTGCGGCTGGGCATGGTGCACCCCGTGAAAGAGGAAGAAAATGCGCTTCTGGCGCGGGGTGCGGGCCGGAAAGTGGAATAAAAAGCGGTGCAGGGTGTACTCGGCGAAGGTCCACAGGAACAGGCCGGCGGCGAAGGCCACCGGAATGAACCCCCCGGAGGACCCCACGGGAAGGTGCGCGGCTGGCCAGACCAGCATGAAGACTGCCGGCGGCAGCCACAGCGCGACCACCACGGCCGGGTGGATGTGGGTGAAGAACTCGAGGAAATCGGACTTGAAAAGGCGAATCGGCTCGCTGCTGTGATCAATTTCGTTGATATTCATCCTGTCCCCCGGGCGGGTATCAGTGGATACCAGCATTGTAGCAAAATCCGCCGCACCGCGGGGACCGGCGGGCGGCTGCGTTCGCGAGGGCATTCGCCTCTATAATTGGAAAAGCGGCCGGACCGCTCCGCCGTGGGAATGATACCGGATGGAAACGATCAGCATTTCTTTTATCGATGCACAGCAGTACCTGGCCCTGCAGGACCAGATTGTGGACGTTTACCGGCAGGCTTTTGCCGATGCCCCCTACTACCGCACCGAAGCCGACGTGATCGGCTTTGCCCAGTTCATCCCCCGCCACGTGCAGCGCGCCGACTTCCGCGCCGCGGTGGCCCTCTCCCTGCCGGAAAACCGGGTGGTCGGCATGGCCTACGGCTACCGCTCCGGACCGGGGCAGTGGTGGTACGACGTGGTCAGCCAGGCGCTCGGCCCCTCGCGGACCGCGGAATGGCTGGCGGACGCCTTCCAGCTGGTGGAGCTGGCCGTGCACCCGGACGCACAGGGCCGCCGGCTGGGCAGCCGCCTGCACGACAGCCTGCTGACCGGCCTGCCGCACCGTCGGGCGGTGCTCTCGACCATGCAGGCTGAGACCGTGGCTTACCGGCTGTACCTGCGGCGAGGCTGGTTCTCTCTGATCGAGCCTTTCACCTTCCCGGGAGTGTCCCGGCCCTACCGCATCATGGGGCTGCGGCTGCCCTTTAAGCCGCCGCCCAGCCACGATCTGCCGGCCAGTCCCGGTTAATCCCGGATGATGACCGAGTTGGACTCGCCGTTCACGCTGGCCGAAATCAGCCGGCCGCCCCGGACCAGGTAGCCCCGGTACGGGCGCTCGCCGGCCACCGCCAGCCAGCCGCCCAGCTCGAAGGGAAGCGGCCCGTCAGCGGCCAGCCACTCGCCGTTGTACTTGCGCGCCAAGTGCACGTGCGTCCCGGTGGCGCTGCCCCCCTCGCAGGAGGGGTGGCCGATGGGGTCGTCAAAGTTGACCACCGACCCGGCCGGGATGCGCTCCTGCTCCGAGACGTGCATGTACACCAGCACCCAGCCGGTCTGCTCCCAGCCGTCCCCGTCCAGGTCCAGCGCCACCACGCCGCGGTCGGCGCGGGTGATCACGCCGGGGGCGGCCGCATGCACCCAGGCCCGCGAAACGGCGCAGCGGCTCTCGCCGGTGATGGGGGCGAAGTCCAGCGAGGCCAGCGGCGTGCCCACGCCCCAGGCCAGGTGCGGCCCGCCGGTGAACGCCCAGCGCTCCCCGACGGTGAAGGGCAGCGCCAGCTCCGGCTGGGCCAGCCCGTCCGGCAGCAGCGGACCCATCGCCGCGGCCGCCGCCCAGGGGTCGCCGAACATCTGCGCGTACAGCGCGGCGAAGCTGCGCTCGCCGTAAAGCGCCTGCTGCCAGGAGGACTCGTACAGCAGCCGCGAGAACAGGTACTGCACCGCCACCGTGCCGGCGTTCAGCCCGGGGGCGATGCGCGCTGACCCGCCGTCGCCGAAGGTCAGTTCAGTCAGGGAACCGTCCCGCCAGCCGTAATACCCCAGATTCAACTGGCGCACGGCCAGCGAGAGCTCCTTGCTCAGCCCGCGGTATTCGCTCATCTGAAAGCCGATGGGATAGTCCGTCGGGGTGATCTCGCCCGGCAGCCCGTATACCCAGTGCGAGTGGTACTCCAGCAGCGCCAGCAGCAGCCGCGGGTTGATCGAGTTCTCCACCGCTGCGCGCTGGACGATCTGGACGCCGCTCAGGGTGATCCCGTCCACCTGCTCCTGGTAGCTGTTCAGGTAGCCGCCGGCCTGCTGGACGAAGGCCTGGATGTCGAAGCCGGCCGCGGTGGGCGAATACACCACTTCGCTGTCCGGCAGCAGCGGCAGCAGGTAAGGCGCCGGGTCCAGGCTGTCCGGGATCACCAGCTGCAGCCCAACCGGCAGGAAGCCCCGCTCCGGCAGCGGGTGTTCGGCCTGGATCTGGTGCTTCTCCACGCCGAAGCGGCGGGCCAGAGCGCCCAGCGTGTCGCCCGGCTGCACGGTGTACAGCAGCCCGTCCGGGACGGCCGCCGGGGGCGGCACGGGCGTGGACGGGTCCACCCCGGGCGGCTGCGTGGGCAGCAGCGTGCCCTGGGCCTGCGGCGTGGCGGCCAGCTGAGTGGTCATCGCCTGCACGGTGGCCAGAACCGCCTGCTGGATGGCGGCCTCGGTGGCCGCCTGACGCGCCCGCAGGCGCGCCTGGGTGGGCAGGCTGCAGGCCAGCGCCGTCAGGATCCAGACAACGATCAGCAGCGCCGGTCCCCGGCGAATGCGGTGAGAGGAGGATGGTTTCATACGTCAGCGTGCGCCAGACCGGCGCGGAGTAATGCTACCACAAAGCGAAGGGGTTTAATGTTCTATTTTTGACCTGTTTTAACAATAATGAAAGGTCCCCTTCCGCCGGCGGACCGGGGTGCTATAATCGCCCGCTGTCGTGAAAGGAGGACCGGATTAATGGACAACTGCAGCCACGTGAGCATCTTCTTGAGCCTGATCGCCCGGAAACTGCTGTCCCTGCAGGACCTGGTGGCAGTGCTGCCGAACGGCTCCGCCTGGTTGAACGCCTCCTTCGGGCTGGTCATTGCTCTGATGACCTTGATCAACGACGACCTCAACGCCCTCCAGACGGCCCGCAGGCGCTTTGCCGCGGTCATCGCGAGATAATCCCCGCCCCCGGCACGCGCCGGGGGTTTTTCTTGCTCGGGCGCTGGCCGCAAAAGCGGGTAGAATGGAAGCAGCTCTGCCCCGTGGCGAGCGGTAAATCACCCCTTGATGGCGAGCGTCCTGTGAGCTATTTTGAAATCGGCATCTACCAGCCCCGCCGCAGCGACAACCTGGGCACGCTGTGGCGCTCGGCCTACCAGCTGGGCGCGGCGGGCATCTTCACCATCGGCCGGCAGTACCGCCGCCAGTCCTCAGACACCGAGCACACCGAGACCCTGATCCCCCTGCGGCACTACCTGACGCTGGAGGAGTTCCTGGCCGCCCGGCCGCTCGGCGCGCAGCTGGTCGGGGTGGAAATGGGCGGCCAGCCCCTGGCGTCCTTTCAGCATCCCCCGCAGGCGATCTACCTGCTCGGCTCGGAAAACAACGGCCTGCCCGAGCGGGTGCTGGCGCTGTGCAACCACGTGGTCTCCATCGAGGCAGTCAACAAGGCCTCCTACAACGTGGCCGTGGCCGGCAGCCTGGTGATGTACCACCGGCTGTTCCTCAGCCGCTAGAGTCCGATCAGCCCCAGGCGGATGCCCACCTGCACCGCCTCTGCCCGGTTGAGCGCCTGCAGCTTGGAATATATCGAAGAGATGTGATATTTGACCGTGTGCTCGCTGATCCCCAGCCGCACGGCGATCTGTCGGTTGGTCAGCCCGCCGGCCAGCTGCTGCAGCACCTCCTGCTCGCGCGGGGTCAGCGGCTCCACCAGCTCCTCGAACTCCTCCCAGTCATCCTGCGAACCGGTCTGACGCGGCGAGAGGAAGGCCGGGTGAAAGACCGACAGCCCTTCGGCCAGCGCGCGCACGGCTGCCCGGATCTCCTCCGGAGAAGCCTGCACCGGAAGCAGTCCCCGCGGCGCGCCGCCAGCAGTAACCAGGCGAATCACCGGGCTAGAAAGGACTTCGTCCACCAGCCACAGCCAGGCCGCGTCCGGGCAGCGGCGCATGATCCGCTCCGCCTGGCCCCATGAATCCGCCCCTGCGGCGTAGACGACCACGTCCACACCGCAGGAGCGACCCAGCTCATCAAGGGAGGCCTTGGACACCACCACCTGCAGGCCCGGCTCGTATTCCAGCAGGGTTTGCAGGCCGGCCCGTGTGACCGGCCCGGCGGCCACCAGGGCGATGGTGATTTCGTCGTCCATTTCTCCCCCGGAAGTTTGACTCAGCGGCTTTCTCCAATTGTAACGGTGATCTGCTGCGGCTGCCCGCCGCGCACCACCTGCACCTGAGACGGCTGGCCGGCCCGGCTCGAGGTCAGGCGCACCGCCAGATCGTCGGAAGTGGCCACCGGCTCGCCGTCCAGCCCCACCAGGATGTCACCCACCAGCAAGCCGCCCCGAGAAGCAGGCGACTCCGGCTCGATGTTGACCAGCAGCAGCCCGGTGTACTGTTTCCGTCCCAGGGAGGTGCGCACCGCATCGCTCAGTTCCACCACCTGGCTGCGCACCCCCAGGTATCCGCGGGGAATGCGCCCGTGCTCCAGCAGCACATCGGCAATGCGCACCGCTTCCTGGATGGGGATGGCAATCAGCACGCCATGTGCCATTCCGGAAGTGTTCAAGCCGATCACCTCGCCGGTCCCGTTCACCAGCGGACCGCCCGAGAAACCGGGCATCGGAATGGCATCGGTGCGCAGGACCTTCTCCAGCGTGCCGCCACGGCCGCGCATTGGCCTGCGGATCGCGCTGATTATCCCCAGCGAAGCCTGAACCCCGTCCTCGGCCGGGCGGCCCAGCGCCAGCGCCATCTGCCCCACCCGGGGCTCACCCGAAGCCAGCTTCGCGGCGGGCCCGGCGTCCTCGCTCAGGCGCAGTACGGCCAGGTCGGTGCCGGGATCGCGCCCCGCCAGACGGGCAGTCATCTCCCGCCCGCCGCTCAGCAGCACCCGGATGCCCTCTTCACGCTCCACCGTGTGGTCCGCCGTCAGGATGACACCCGGGCGGATCAGCACGCCGCTGGCCGGGCGCCGCCGGCGGGCATCCACCAGCGCCACCGCTTCACCAGCGGACTGGACTGTGTCGGCCAGCGCGTCTGAAAGCTGCAATAAAGTTACATTTCCATTCATGCAAGATCTCCTAAAATTTCTGTTAACTGGCGAAGGAGCTTCCCCCGCCCTACTTGTGTGTATTAAGCATACCTGCCCGCCGCCCGGTGCGCATCACCCGAACAGGCAGGCCGGACCCGCCGGTTCCTCCAGGCCGATAGGAGAATCCCTACCTCCGCTTCTCGGAAGTCCCGACTTGTCAGCTCCCGGAGGCCTCGCTAGGCTTAGCGTACGAGCGCCTGTTCAGAACTAAAGGTATAGGAGACAACCCATGGGTAAGATGAAACAGCGTCCATTTGTGGCTTTCAGCCTGGTGCTGGCCCTGATCCTGCTGGTGACCGCCTGCGTGCCGGGAGGGCAGCTCCCCGTCACCGGAGGACCCACGCCGACCTCGGCGGTCAGCGAAAACGTCGAGGACAGCGGCATCCCGGTGACGGGTGAGGTGGCCCAGCCAACTCCGGGGGACACCAGCGGGCTGCAGCACGGCGGTGAGGTGAGCCAGCCCGTCGCCCGGCTGACCGTCACGGATGACCTGGCCGTCCCGGGCGGGGAGATTGTGGTGCAGGGCCAGGGTTTTGAGCCGGGAGCCGCCATCCGCATCTTCGCCGGCAGGCCGGATGCCGAGGGGGACAGGCTTCCGCTGGTCACCACCAGCGCCGGGGAGGACGGTCGCTTCAGCGCCCATCTGGTGCTGCCGGTTGATCTCCCCGCGGATGCCGTCACCGCCGGGCAGCTGCTGCTGACCGCCACCGCCAGAGAAGGGACAGAGATTATCGCCATGACCATCGTCCAGACCTCCGGGATGGGGCCTTCCGGCGGCGAACCCACGCGGGAAGCCGCTGAAGAAGCCGGCGGCTCCGCGGAGGACACAGACGGGCTGGCCGCGCTGACGTTTGACGCCTACGTCGCCATCCTGCCCGTGCTGATCAACAGCCTGGGCGGCGACTTTGACCAGGAATCGGTGGTGATCACGGCCGTGGAGGAGCGCGAGTGGGGCAATGGCTGCCTGGGGCTGGCCGAAGAAGATGAGATCTGCACCCAGCAGATCGTTCCCGGGTACCTGCTGACCGTCAAGGTGGAGGGGCGCGAATACCACCTGCGCACCAACCAGGACGGTACGCAGGTGCGCCTGGAACGGGACCTGGGCGGCTCTTACAACCCGTAGGCCCGCGACCCACACAGCCGGTATCACCGTATCACCACCGGAGGACAGTACATTTCGCAGCACTCACCTTCCCTGGTAAGGGGAAGGTGAGCATTTTCCCACCGGGGCCGCCGGGGGTTTTCAGCTACAATTACCTCATACCCTCTATCCGCCCCACCCGAGCCGAAATTCAGGCGGCCGCCAACCGGACCGTGCCCGACGTGATCACCCCCGGCCTGACACTGCTGTTCTGCGGCATCAACCCCGGGCTGTACACCGCCGCGGTGCAGCACCATTTTGCCCGGCCGGGCAACCGCTTCTGGCCGGCGCTGCACCTGGCCGGCATCACCCCCCGCCTGCTCGATCCATCCGAGGAGCGCCTGCTGCTGGAGTACGGCTTCGGTATCACCAACCTGGCTGCGCGGGCCACGGCCACCGCAGCCGAGCTCACCCGCGAGGAACTGGCCGCCGGCGCGCGCATTCTGGAGGAAAAAGTCCGACGCTACCAGCCCGGCTGCCTGGCGGTGCTGGGGATCAGCGCCTACCGGACCGCCTTCGCCCGCCCAGAAGCGCAGCTCGGCCTGCAGCCGGAGACCATCGGCGGGCGGCCGGTCTGGGTGCTGCCCAACCCCAGCGGTCTGAACGCGCACTACCGTCTGGAAGACCTGGCCGATCTATTCAGACAGGCCCGCCTGGCCGCCGAAACCCGCCGTCCCGAGGCCGGGCATGGATAGGACCGGCATGCGGGAGCAGGTGTCCGCCGGCGGGGTGGTCTTCCGCCGGTCGGACGATGGAGTGCAGGTGGTGCTGATCTCGGTTGGCCCGCTCGGCCGCTGGCAGCTGCCCAAAGGACTGGTGGAGCCGGGCGAGCAGCCTCAGACGGCCGCCCTGCGCGAGGTGCGCGAGGAGACCGGCCTGGCCGCCGAGCTGGTCGAGCCGCTGGAGACCATCGAGTACTGGTTCCTCGCCGGTCCCGCCGACCAGCGGGTACGCTATCACAAATACGTGCATTTCTTCCTGCTGCGCTACCTCTCCGGGCAGGTGAGCGACCACGATCAGGAAGTGAACGAAGCCCGCTGGTTCCGCATCGACGAAGCGGAAACCGTGCTGGCCTTCGAAAACGAGCGCCGCGTGGTGAACCTGGCCCGCCAGCGCATTGAAGAACAGAACCTCTGAACCGGCGAGGAGCCATGCAGGTCCAATTACTCGGCCACCGCACCGACCTGATCTTCCCCCGCTTTGAAGGCGAAATTACTGACCGGGGCGATTATCTGGTCATCCGCACCCCCACCAACCCGCTGTTTTACTGGGGGAATTATCTCCTTTTCGACAGCCCGCCGGGGCCGGGCGATTGCGAGCGCTGGATGCGCCTGTTCGCCGCCGAAATCGGCACGCCGCCGCAGGTGGACCACTTGGTCTTCGCCTGGGACCGGGCGGAAAAAGGCGATGCGGCCCCGTTTCTGGAGGCCGGGTTCAGCCTGTCGGAGAACATCACTCTGGCCGCAGACAGCCTCGGCGAGCCGCCGCACGGGCTGAACACAGATATAGAAATTTCCCCGGCCCGCGCGGACGCCGACTGGCAGGCCGTGATCGATATTCAGGTCTCTCTCCGGGAGGAAGGCCACAACGAGGACGGCTACCGCCGGTTTGAGCAGCTGCGCTTTGCCCGCTACCGGCGCATGAGCCAGGCCGGCCGGGGCGAATGGTTCCTGGCCCGGGACCGCGCCAGCGGCCGGGTCGCCGCCTGCCTGGGCATCTTCGCCGAAGGCCCGCTCGCCCGCTACCAGAGCGTGGTCACCCTGCCGGAATTTCGCAGGCGGGGCATCTGTTCCGCGCTGTTGGTTCACGCCGCCCGGCACGCCCTCACCCGCCTGGGCGCGCAGACCCTGGTCATTCAGGCCGACCCCGAAGGCCCGGCGCTGAACCTGTACCGCTCGCTCGGCTTCCAGCCGGTCGAAACGGCATACGGGCTGGAGCGCTGGGGGTCCGCGCAGGCAGGTGAGAAATGATTTAAAGGGCGAGCAGGGGTTTAAATCCGACCGTTTTTATCTTATAATACAAAACCCTGCTCGAAACCCAACGAGACGGGAATTCCACGCTGGATGGCGAGAAAGGGATGTGATGCTGGATTTTCGAAAAGAGGGGATGGAATTTCCCACCCCGTTTGCCCTGAAAATTATTGGAAGAGATGAAGACGGCTTCACGGAGTTCGCGGTCGCCATCGTCCGCGAGTACGCGCCTGACCTCAATGAGCACGGGATCACCACCCGGCTCAGTTCGGGAAGCAACTACATCTCGGTTACCGTGCCCTTCACTGCCGAGAGCCGGGAGCAGCTGGACGCGATTTACCGGGAGCTCACTGGCAGCGAGCGGGTTCTGATGGTCATCTAAACTGGCATTATTGACTGGCAGCGGCGGCGTTCGAACGAACGCCGCCGTTTTGATTCCCCCGCCGCGCGCCTTTCAGTTATGTTAACTCACACCTGACAAAGGGATGGCAAACTTACCTGGTTCGTTTTTCGCGACTCTTTTCAAACCACGATGCG
>ENA-UPSB01002543-UPSB01002543.1-bioreactor-metagenome-genome-assembly--contig:-NODE-2543-length-16679-cov-890.361165_pt1 | contig 16679 bp, 15 predicted proteins | sample MGYA00238182_ERZ773286 | MGnify/ENA primary metagenome ERZ773286 (study PRJEB29026, sample SAMN07631240) | bioreactor metagenome | isolation source: Switchgrass digestor | place: USA: Dartmouth... | reverse complement strand
CTACCATCGTGCTCATCGCCGCTTCCATATTCTTTGCGCTCTTCCTGCTGCGCAGGAAATTCGCACACTAACGGGCGTCGGGAAGAGGTTCGTTGTTCCTTGCCCTGTCGATCAGTTCCCGCATCAGGTCGATGCCGATCCTGCCGGGGATATAAACGTACAGCGATCCGTCGCTGCTTACGATGAATGTATTCGGAACACTGACCACTCCGAAAAGGCCGACTGAGACATCGCCGTTTTCATCAAGGAGCACCGTAAGATCGAGATCGTTCTTCTCAACAAATTCCCTGACCGTATCATACGGCTCTTCCGTATTGATGGCCAGTATTACGGTATCTCCTGCTTCTTTAAGTTCTTTGTCGATGATTTTGAGATCCCGGAGTTCTTCGCCGCAGTACACGCACCATGTGGCCCAGAAGTTGAGGACGACGGTTTTTCCGGTGAAATCCGACAGGCTGATTTTATTGCCGTCCAAATCATTCAGAGTGAAGTCCGGCACCATTATCCTGTATCCGTCATCATCCTGCAGGACCTGGCCGGCGGTATTTTTATCAGCACCGTTTTCCCCGGTGTTCCCGTCTGCATCCGGGACGGTCTTTTCCGTGCCGTTTCCTCCGTCCTGTCCGGCACTGCTCCTGCCTGCGCTTCCTGGTCCGTCCGGGCCTGCCGCGGTATTGCCGCTGCCCGGATCGTTCGGGCCGCCGCTTACGGCGCTGTCATCTTCGGTATCCTTACCGGGTGCGTCGTCCGCATCATCTTCGCCGGAGGGACGGTCCGGTTCGGACGTACTGAGCCCCGGAGGCTGTACCGTCATCAGGTCTCCGTATGTGTCATAAACCACATATGCCGCAGCAAACATCACTGCCATTGCAGCTATCAGTATAATCAGAACCTTGTACTTTTTCAATTGACAACCTCCTATGCCAGTATCAGGACCAGACCGTCTTTGAAAAACCATATGCCCGCAGCGGTCAGCAGTATGCCGGATATGATCCTGATGATCCTGCCGTTCCTGCTGAACCAGCCCAACAGCATTCTTATATTCTCAAATATCGCTGCCGAAACTATGAACGGTATTGCAAGCCCGGCAGAGTAAACCAGGAGCAGCAGCATCCCTTCCGGGACCGTTTCGGAACTGCCGGCCAGGGCCAGTGCCGATCCGAGAAATGTACCAAGGCACGGGGACCAGCCGAAACCGAAGATCACGCCGAAAAGTACCGAGCCCCAAAACCTGAGATCGTCGACCCTCGGGGCGAACCGTTTCTCGCTGTTCAGGAAACCTATTTTAAACACGCCTGTAAAATTCAGCCCGAAGATGATCATGAAAGATCCGCTGATCATCAGCAGCACCGGCCTGTTCCTCTGCAGCAGCGTCCCCATCGCCGATGCGGCCGCGCCGAGGGCTGCGAATACCAGCGTAAATCCTGTGACGAAACCGAGCGAATTGACGATCAGCCGGTTTTTCACGGATGACGCTGACGTACCGTTACCTGCCGGGGTCCCTGCCAGGTAAAGCAGATAGACAGGCAGCATGGACAGTATGCATGGCGATATGAAAGTCAGTATACCTTCTGCGAATGTCAGCAAATATGTCATAACACATCTGCCTTCTTTCCGGTTTGTATTCCGAAACAGCCATTGTGCGCCATATCGTGCGCAAAAGGCGGCAGCCGTTTGATGCGGCGCTGTTTCCGGTACATGCCGGCCGTTACGACGGTTGTTTAAAATAATAATACAATATATACCCGCATCGGATATGCATTAACAGCGAACTGGTCGCCATACGAAGACCTGCACGAAACGACACGCTTCGTTGATAACTGGTAAAAAATATTATATAATATTCCTGAATTAGGAACCGCGCTCGAGCGGGGCTTGATATCCCATAAGAATCGTGGAGGGGACAAGATATGTTTTGTGAGAATTGTGGAAAACAATTGCCCGAAGGTGCGAAGTTTTGCCTGAACTGCGGCGCGAAAGTCGAAGCTGCGGCAGCCGCAAATACCGCACAGGAAGAATCAGCCGTTACTGCGGATGTTACGGAAGCCGAAGCTGTGACCAGTGCTGATGCAGGAGCCGGCACAGAAACCGCACAGGCTTCCGGCCAGCAGGCGGCGCCGGCCGAAATGCCCCAGGCAGCGCCGGCGCAACCGGAACCTGAAAAGCAACCTCCCCAGGCATCACCGGCACAGCAGTCACCCCAGCCAAAGCCGGTACAGCCGTCATACCAGCCCCAGGGGCAGAATCCGCCTGTTGCTCAGACGTATGCAGCTCCTAAGAAGGTTGAAAAAACCGAGCCGCTGTCATTCTGGAAGTTTTTCGGCATGCTGATACTGCAGTGGATTCCCATCATCGGGTTCATTATGATACTCGTATGGAGCTTTGGCGGTTCGTTCAACAGGAATACCAAAAATTACGCAAGAGCAGTGCTTGTGCTTGGAATCATATGTTTTATCCTTTTCGTAGCAGGCATCATCGTCAACTTTGCCGTCATCCAGCAGATCTTCGATGCGTTCGGGTACACCATCGATTTAGGCTGGTGAAGACGGCACGAGGCAATTCGGCAGCGACATATGCCATGATTTACAGCATACATAAGAGGCAGCGCCCGCAAACCGGGCCTGTCTCTTTTTGATATTGCGCCGCAGATCCGGGAATACATGCGGAACTTCAGGGAATACCGGCCGGCAGTGTTCCTGGGAATACCAGACAGCAATATTTCCGGGATCGCCAGCAAATCAAACGCAGGAATAAAAAGACATCTCGAACGGATGTTTGTTTTTGTGTTGCGCGGCGGCAGATCGTTGGATATAATGGGAGATACGATAAAATGAAAACAGGGTGCTGATCTGATGATGACAGAAGCAAACAGGCAGGAATTCATAAGGTTAAGGAAGGAACTGCTCGAAAAGGAATTCGGAAGGCTCAATCCACAGCAAAGGCAGGCTGTTTTCCAGATAAAGGGCCCGCTGCTGGTCCTTGCGGGCGCCGGCTCCGGGAAGACTTCGGTGCTGGTTAACAGGATCGCGTATATGATAAAGTACGGCAATGCATACCATTCGGAGAAGGTCCATGGCGGCCTGACCGAAGCGGATCTCGAACTCATGCGCAAAGCAGCCGCAGGCGCCCCCGTCACGCCCGAAGAGCAGGACAGGCTCTGCACCGTCATGAGGGACAACCCTGTCCATCCATCATCCATATTGGCCATCACTTTTACCAACAAGGCTGCGAGAGAGATGAAGGACAGGCTCGAGAACATGCTTGGCGAAGGCCTGGAGGGCATATGGGTCGGTACTTTCCATGCGGCGTGCGTCAGGATCCTGAGAAAGCATATCGACAGGCTTGGATACAACAGGAACTTCGTCATATTCGATACAACGGACCAGCAGGCGTTGGCGAAGGACTGCATAAAGGAACTGAAACTCAATGAAAGCAACTTCCCGGTAAGGGAGGTGCTTGCAAAGATAAGCAGGGCGAAGGATGAACTGAGGGAACCGCAGAGTTATGCCAGGGAAGCGGGGTCCGATTACCGGCTTGGCAAAATAGCCGCAATATATGAACTTTACCAGAAAAAGCTGAAAAGCAACAATGCTCTTGATTTCGATGACATAATAATGCTGACGATCAGGTTGTTCGTGGATAACCCGGACGTTATGGAGGAGTATCAGCTCAAGTTCAGGTACATACTGGTCGATGAGTACCAGGACACGAATTATGCCCAGTATATGCTCGTAAACCTGCTTTCAAGGAACTTCAGGAACCTTTGCGTCGTGGGCGACGACGACCAGTCCATATACAGCTTCAGGGGCGCGGATATACGAAATATCCTGGAATTCGAAAAAGACTTCAGCGACACGAAAGTGATCAAGCTGGAGCAAAATTACCGTTCCACCGGAACGATACTCGACGCGGCCAACAATGTGATAAAACAGAACCACGGCAGAAAGAGCAAGAAACTCTGGACCACGAATGAGAAGGGCGAAAAGATACAGTATTACGAGGCCGAGGACGAGAGGGAAGAGGCTTCCTTCATAACCAGTGAAATAGAGAGGCTTGTGAAGGAAGAGGGAAGGAAGTACAGCGATTTTGCGCTGCTGTACAGGGTAAATGCCCAGTCGCGCGCCCTTGAGGAGGCGTTCATGAGGGCGGGCATACCCTATCGGGTGTTCGGCGGGCTCAAGTTCTACGACAGGAAGGAAATCAAGGATATCATCGCATACCTGAGGCTGATACAGAACCCTTCCGACGATGTTGCGCTTAAAAGGATAATAAACGTACCCAAAAGAGGAATAGGGAATACGACGCTGGGCACTGCCGAGGAACTGGCGGCCCAAAGGAACTGCAGCATATTCGCGATAGTTTCGTCCGCATCGGAGATACCGGAACTGAAGCGTGCAGCAGATAAACTCGTGGCATTCGCAGATATGATCGCAAGCTTCAGCGCATTGTCGGAAAGCCTCAGCGTATCCGGGCTGATCAACGAGGTGATAAGCAAATCAGGCATACTTGACGAACTCCAGGCGGAAGACACCGAAGAATCCAGGACCCGTATCGAAAACATCCGTGAACTGGTATCGGGCGCTATCGATTTTGAAGCCCAAAGCGAGGAAAAAGGGCTCGAGGCATACCTGGCCAATGTCTCGCTGGTAATGGATATAGACAGCATGGAAAATGAAAAGGACTATGTAGCCCTGATGACGCTGCACAGTGCCAAGGGGCTCGAGTTCCCCGTGGTGTTCATACCCGGTTTCGAGGAGGGTGTATTCCCGGGCCTGCGTTCAATGGAAAGCGATGCTGCGCTTGAGGAGGAGAGGAGACTCTGCTATGTCGGCATAACACGGGCCATGGAAAAGCTGTACTTTACCAGTACCCATGCGAGGACGCTTTTCGGCAGCACTTCATACAACAGGTGCTCCAGGTTCATGGACGATATACCCGATGGCCTCGTCGTGATGAACAGGAGCAGGAGGAGCGGTTCAGGCGGATTCGCGGGCCGCAGCAGCGTCGGATGGAACAATGGCTGCGGTGCCGGCGGCAGATATAACGGCGAAGAAAGCTTCGGCCCAAGCGGCGTCGGGGGATCCGTCGGCACAGGCAGATTCAGCGATACCGTCAGATCCGGCGGCACAGGCAGTTTCAAACCGATCTTCGGCACGGAGACGGCAGGCACATCTGCCGGAAATGGGAAGGCTGCCGCGGCAGCAGCAGATTACAAGCCTGGCGACCGGGTGGTCCACAAGAAATTCGGAGTCGGTACCATTTCCAATGTAACATTTGACAAGGGAGACCAGGTGCTCGAGATACAGTTCAAAAACCACGGTATGAAGCGGTTGCTGGCCGAATTTGCCAACCTGGTCAGGCTATGACTGTAAGGCAGCCTTTATAACCGCGAGGCACCCCCTGTGACCGCAAGGCTGCCTCTGGGGAAGCGGCCGTGCGGTTTTAAGGGTTTTCTGCATCTGATTTTATGTTTTATACGGGAATCCGGTTTTTCATCGGATATGTAACCAGGTTTTTCTGACGGATCAAAAATGCCGGCTGGATTCTGACAGCCGGCGTTTTTACATACACGGCATTTTCATATACACGACATATCCGCATATCCGGCATATTCATATACCCGGCATTTACACGTGCCCGGTATATCATGCGGATGATCTGCAAATAATACAGTGTACATCATGCACCGGAATTTCCGGTACTGTATCTTATCCGGAGGTAGCGAATGGATATCTATGACTACAGTGAAGAAAGTCTCGCTGCAATAGCGCGGTCCTGCAGGCATCTGAGCTACAGGCATCCTGCCGGAAGTTTGAACCATCCGGACAGCGTGTCATGCATCGACTGCACCCACTGGAACGGAAACGGATGCTCAAGGAACCATCTTGACAGCATTGCATCCGAACTGCATCTCGACTGACAAGGAAGACCGGAGCATCTGTTGTCCGGTTAATGTTTTTAATAAAAAACATTGACAAATCTTTTTCCATATTTTATAATATTCTCAATTCATTTATTTATCAATTTAGCATGATAAAGCAATGAAGCAGCAAAAAGCTTGAATGTTCTCGCCTGCATTATGGACCGCCGTCCCCGGAAGGACGCAAGGCGCGGAAGGCCGGCATCCGGGAAAGTACGGCAGGCGTTATGGAAGCATATATCGTGGTTACAGGGGGTGCCCTTCTTGTCCAAGTGGAAAATATACACACCCGACGGCGTGCAGGATATCCTTTGTGATGACTGCTACCAGAAGAGGGAACTGGAACATAAGCTGAGGATGCTTTTCAGGAGTTGCGGGTTCAACGAGATCGAACCGCCTGCAATCGAATTCTATGACGTATTTGCATCCGAAGGCAGCGGCATCATGCAGGAAAACATGTTCAAATTCTTTGACCAGCAGGGAAGGATACTGGTCCTGAGGCCTGATATCACCGTTCCCGTCGCCAGGATAACGGCGACGAAATTCAAGGATGCCGTATGGCCGCTGAGGTTTTCGTACATAGGAAACGTATACCGCTACAATGATTACGGAGGCGGGAAACAAAACGAGTTCACGCAGGCAGGCGTCGAGATACTGGGAGTGAACACGCCGGAATCGGATGCCGAGGTGATCTCGATAGCCATACAGGCACTCAAAACGAGCGGACTTGAAAATTTCCAGATCGATATCGGGCAGGTGGATTTTTTCAACGGGCTGATGGAAGAGACGGGACTTTCCGAGGAAGAGATCTCGCAGATAAGGCTGCTGATGAACAGGAAAGACAACGTGGGCCTTGGCGGGTTCCTTAAGCGGACGGCTATCAGGGACGACCTGAAACAGTTGATCTCCGATCTGCCGCGTTTCTTCGGGTCATCCGATGTGATCGAGAAGGCCCGGTCATATAAACTGAACGAAAAGTCAAGAGCCGCCCTGGACAATATCAGCCGGATACTTGAGATACTTGACGATTACGGGCATTCGCAGTACATATCCGTGGACCTGGGGATGCTGAGGGACCTGACGTACGATACAGGCGTCATATTCAGGGGGTTCACTTACGGAGTGGGATTCCCGATACTGACAGGCAGCAGGTATGACAAGCTTGCGGGCGAGTTCGGGAAGGAGTGCCCCGCCACCGGTTTCACTCTTGGAGTGAATATGGTGATGATGGCTCTGCAGAGGCAGAAGATCCAGGCAGAAAAACCGGCAACGGATACATTCGTGCGATACGAGCGGGAAGGCCGGGCAGCGGCATTCGAACTGTGTTCCGTTTTGAGGAAACAGGGGCTGAATGTCGAACTGGACGTCTCGAACATGAACGTTCAGGAGGCTGCCAGGTATGCTGCCGAAAAGAACATAGGCGGCGTCATCAGCATCCTGGACGAGGACAATGTCGAGATCCATTATATACAGTCGGGGGAGACGACCAGGGTAAAAATCAGCGAGTTGTTGAAGAGGTGAGCAGTATGAGATACCTTTCGATAGCATTGTCCAAGGGAAGACTGGCCGATGCTGCCGTAGAAATGCTGGAAAAGCTCGGGATAGACTGTTCGGAGTATAAAGCCGGATCCAGGAAACTGATTTTCACCGACGAGTCCAACAAGATCAGATTTTTCCTTGTGAAACCTGCGGATGTCCCTACATATGTGGAGTATGGGGCGGCAGACATGGGCATCGTGGGCAAGGATACGCTGCTCGAGGAGGGCAGGAATCTTTACGAGGTGCTGGACCTGGGTTTCGCCGCATGCAGGATGGTCGTGGCAGGACCGGCGGAATTGGCCGGAAAGCTGGACAGCCTCAACAACAAAAGGGTCGCGACAAAATATCCCCGTATCGCAAGGGAATATTTCGAGCATAAACGTCGCGAATCCATCGAAGTCATAAAACTCAACGGTTCCGTGGAACTGGCGCCGCTTGTCGGACTTTCGGAAGTGATAGTGGACCTGGTGGAAAGCGGAAGGACACTGAAGGAAAACGGCCTGGTCGTGCTGGATACCATAGCAGATATAAGCGCAAGGCTTGTCGTGAACAGGGTAAGCGCAAAAATGGAAAGCGAAAGGATAAACCGGATAGCCGACGGGCTGAGGAAGCAGCTTGAAGATAAGCGTAGCGGCGACACCAGCAGGTAACGGAACATGGAACAGGCCGGCGGCAAAAGGCCACTCCCGCCGGAGGGATACTTTTGCCGGGAAGATCCGGGATATCCCGGAGCCGTTACAGCAGAGCAAAAAACGGTTCGGCGCTGACAGCGCGAAACTGAAGGAAGGGGAGATTTTCATGCTGAAAATAATCGATATCAGGCAGGGGAAAGATTCGGACCTTTTTGAAAAGCTTGCGGACAGGGAAAGTGTCGGCATGCAGGATGTAGTGGACAAAGTACGGGAGATCATTGAAAATGTCAGGAAAAACGGGGACAGGGCAGTCATTGAATATACGAAAAAATATGACGAAGCGGATCTGGACGCCTCGTCCATAAGGGTGTCGGGAAGAGAAATAGAGGAGGCTTACGATTCCATTGACCCGAAGCTGCTCGACATAATCAGGAAGTCCAAATCAAACATCATGGCATTCCATGAGAAACAGAAAATGAACTCATGGTTCACCACAGGAGATGACGGGATATTACTGGGACAGCTCTGCAGGCCTCTCGGAACGGCGGGCATTTATGTTCCCGGAGGTACGGCGGTGCTGACGTCTTCGGTGCTGATGAATGCTTTGCCTGCGAAAGTCGCGGGAGTGGAGAGGATCGTAATGGCTACGCCTCCGCGCCCGGACGGCAGCGTGGACCCGGCGGCGATTGTGGCAGCCGTAGAGGCGGGAGTGAGCGATATTTACAGGATCGGCGGCGCCCAGGCCATCGCGGCAATGGTTTTCGGGACGGAGACCGTGCCCAGGGTCGACAAGATAGCCGGACCCGGCAATATATATGTAGCCACGGCCAAAAGGCTCGTTTACGGCTATTGCGGCATAGACATGTTCGCCGGACCGAGCGAGATCATGGTGGTTGCCGATGATACGGCCGATCCGGTTTTCGTCGCCGCAGACCTGCTGTCGCAGGCGGAACACGACGTGCTTTCCGCGGCGATCCTCGTTACGCCTTCAGTGGATCTTGCACGGGCAGTGTGCAGGGAAATGGAGGAACAGTATAAAAAACTGACGAGGAAAGAAATACTCGGCAGGTCATTGTCGGAATACGGCGCTGCCATAATAGTCGGCGACCTGGATGAAGCGATGGACGTTGCAAACCGTATCGCGCCCGAACACCTGGAACTGTGCATCGAGGAACCTTTCAGCCGCCTTGCGTATGTCAGGAATGCCGGAGCGATTTTCCTCGGGAACTGGTCGCCCGAGCCGCTGGGTGATTACTATGCCGGACCCAACCATGTCCTGCCGACCGGAGGGACTGCGAGATTCTTTTCGCCTCTCAGCGTGGATGATTTTGTCAGGAAATCCAGTGTGATATCATATACGAGGAACGCCCTTGAAAAGGCGAAAGATACGGTGATCGGCTTTGCAGAGTACGAAAGGCTGGACGGGCACGCAAATGCGATCAGGGTACGTTTTGAAAAATGACCCGCAGTCCGGAAACCGGGCAACGGAAGAAAAGGAGAATCGGTATGGACAGATACTGGAGCAGGCTTGCAAGGAAACTCGAACCTTATGTTCCCGGCGAGCAGCCAGGGGACGGAACTTACATAAAGCTGAATACGAATGAGAACCCGTACGGGCCGTCGCCGAAGGTACTGGAAGCGGTAAGGAGGGCGGCTGATGAAAGTATCAGGCTTTACCCCGACCCGTCCTGTGACGCGTTTATCAGCTCGGTCGCCGCGAGATACGGAGTAAGTAAAGACCAGGTATTTGCCGGCAACGGGTCAGATGAAGTGCTTGCGTTCTCGTTCATGGCTTTTTTCGACCCGGACAGGCCTATCGTATTCCCCGATATAACCTATTCGTTCTACCCGGTGTATGCAACGCTGTTCGGGCTCAATTACGTTACGGTGCCGCTCGACTCCGAGTTCAAAATCCGGCCTGAGCAGATGAGGAGCAGCGGCGGCGTCGTCATCGCGAACCCCAATGCGCCGACCGGCAGGGCGCTGCCTTTGTCGGAAATACGCAGCATATTGGACGGCAACCCCGGCGCTGTCGTCATAGTGGATGAAGCATACGTCGATTTCGGCGGACAGTCGGCAATAGGCCTGATAGATGAGTATCCGAATCTCCTTGTGGTACATACGTTTTCAAAATCACGGGCGCTTGCCGGCATGAGGATAGGCCTCGCCTTCGGCGACAGCGGGCTGATACGGGCGCTGGAAAGCGTAAAGAACTCATTCAATTCGTACACCCTCGACAGGCTTGCGCTGGCGGCCGGAACTGCGGCACTTGAGGACGACGAATATTATAAAGGGACCTCCAGGAAAGTGATAGAAACCAGGGAATGGTTCACGGCTGAATTAAGGAAACGGGACTTCAGCGTAACCGACTCTTCGGCCAATTTCGTGTTCGCGAGCCACAGCCGCGTCCGGGCCGAGGAACTGTACCACAGGCTCAGGGATAACCGCATACTCGTCAGGTATTTCAAAAAACCGCTGATCGACAATCATCTGCGCATTTCGATAGGCACCGATGAGGATATGCGGACCGTTATCGAAGTGCTGGACAGGATATTGTGAGCGCAGGTGCTCCGGACGTCGGGGGCAGCAGGAAACATGCAGAAACCGTCCCCTGGCGGAGATTTCCGGGCAGGGAGATTCTTTTGCGGCAAACCGCATGTTATTCTATACAGGATACATTAACCGGAGGTGTGGGGATGGACAGAAAAGCAGAATTGAGCAGGAAGACTGCAGAAACCGACGTATGGCTGAAGCTTGATGTGGACGGCAGCGGAAGGTATGCTGCGGAAACGGGCATAGGCTTCTTCGACCATATGCTGACGCTTCTTTCGAAGCACAGCCTCATGGACCTTGAGATCAAGGCTAAAGGCGACCTGGATGTAGATGCGCATCATACGGTGGAGGATGTCGGCATCGTTTTCGGACAGGCGCTGAAACAGGCGCTGGGCGGCAAGGAATCCATAAAAAGGTACGGCTCGGCCAGCGTCCCGATGGATGAGGCGCTTGCGATGGTCAGCGTGGATCTCGGCGGGCGGCCTTACCTTGTGTTTAATGTAAAGTTCAGCGGCGAATTAGCGGGAAGTATCGAGACCGGACTGATAGAGGAGTTTTTCAGGGCGGTGTCCGTCAATGCCGGCATGAATATACATATAAACGTGCCGTACGGGAGCAACAACCACCACATATGCGAAGCCATCTTCAAGGCGTTCGGAAGAGCGCTCGACGAGGCGTCGAGGACAGACAGCCGGGTAAAAGGAGTCATGTCCACCAAGGGAGTGCTGTGACACGGTTTTGGCGCCGGACAGCAGCCGAATGGATGGCAGCGCAAGGCTTATGACAATGCATGTGATCGGAGTGATGGCGGATGGTGATTTACCCTGCGATAGATATCAGGGATGGGAAATGTGTGCGGCTGGTCCAGGGAAGGTTCGACGATGTGACGGTATATTCCGATGATCCTGTGGAGGCGGCCCGCAGCTTTGTACGGGCCGGTGCGCAGTATCTTCACGTGGTGGACCTGGACGGTGCCAGGCTGGGGAGCCCGCAGAATGCGGACATAATATGCGCAATAGCGGCACAGGCGGGGATACCGGTGCAGACGGGCGGGGGTATCCGGACCGCGGAGACAATGGAAATGCTGCTGAACAGGGGCATAAAAAGAGTCATACTCGGTACTTCGGCAGTAAATGATCCGACGCTGGTAAAAAAAGCGGCCGAAAAGTTCAGCGGCAGATTTGCGGTAGCCATCGACGCAAAGGGCGGCTTCGTCGCAACGGAAGGATGGGAAAGGACCAGCGGGTTCACGGCGGTCGGATTTGCCAGGAAAATGGAGGAGCTTGGCGCCGGAGTGATAATATACACCGACATATCAAGGGACGGAATGCTGAAAGGCCCCAATCTCAAAGCGATGGAAGAAATGGTGAAGGCTGTCGGGATCGATGTGATAGCGTCGGGCGGAGTCACAAGCATACAGGATATAAAAAACCTGATGGATACCGGGGTTGCAGGAGCGATAATCGGCAAGGCCCTTTACACAGGGAATATCGACCTGCGGGAAGCTATCGAGGCAGTAAAATGAATCCGGCAACATACTGCCCGTTCCAACTGCGGATTTACCGCAGCTTCGAATAATGATCCGTGGGAAGATACCCGGGGCCTGAATGAAAATTTGATACGGGACCGTCAAAATCCTTGCGAATGGTTTTGTGTGAAAAGATACTTGTAAAATCTGAACGGGAGAGGTCAAAATATGAGCACTAAAAGAATAATACCATGCCTTGACGTGATAGGCGGCAGGGTCGTCAAGGGAGTGAATTTCGTCAACTTCAGGGATGCGGGGGATCCTGCGGAAAACGCGATGTTTTACGAAAAAGCCGGGGCAGACGAGCTTGTATTGCTGGACATAACGGCGTCGGCGGAGGGGCGTGACACGATCGTAGATGTGGTCAGGCGCGTTGCAGGGTGCATTTCGATCCCTTTCACGGTGGGAGGCGGGATCAGGACCTGCGAGGATTTCAAAAGAATGCTCGAAGCCGGGGCGGACAAGGTCTCGGTGAATACCGCCGCCGTGAAGAGGCCTGAACTGATATCGGAGGCGGCCGAACGCTTCGGAAGCGGGCGCGTGGTAGTCGCCGTCGATGCAAAAAGGCGTGAAGACGGAAACGGCTGGGAAGTGTATATTGGCGGAGGACGTGTAAACACCGGCCTGGATGCGGTGGAATGGAGCGCCCGGGCAACGGAGCTCGGCGCAGGAGAGATCCTTCTGACGAGCATGGACCGTGACGGCACGAAAGATGGATTTGATATCGAACTGACCAGGGCAGTCGCGGAAAATACGGGCATACCGGTGACAGCGTCCGGCGGCGCAGGCTCAAAAGAGCATTTCTATGATGCGCTGACAGAAGGCAGGGCCGATGCGGCGCTTGCAGCATCGCTGTTCCATTTCAGGGAGATAGACATACGTGAACTGAAACACTGGCTGGCAGAAAAAGGTATAGAAATGAGGGTGTGAAATGACGAACATTCCCGATATGGTGAAATTCAACAGGGATGGTCTCGTCCCTGTGATCGCACAGGATGTCAGGACTGATGAAGTGCTGATGCTGGCATATATGAATGAAGAGGCGCTTAATGAGACGATAAGGACCGGCATGGCGCACTACTACAGCAGGAGCAGGCAGAAGCTGTGGCTCAAGGGGGAGACGTCGGGCCATTACCAGAAGGTCAGGAGCATCAGTATCGACTGCGATGGAGACGCATTGCTGATAAAAGTCGAGCAGACCGGCGCTGCCTGCCATACGGGGCACCGTTCCTGCTTCTTTACAAAGTTCAGTTCATCAGGGCAAGGTGGGACTCCAGGTACGGCTGAGACAGCGGGCAGCAGGACCACGGCCGCTGACGCGGCAGGCAGCGGAGGATGCGGCAGTGACAGCCCGGCAGGCCATACAGGGCCTGAGATACTGACCGAAGTATTCAGCGTCATCCTTGACAGGAAAGTCAATCCGAAGGAAGGCTCCTACACCAATTACCTGTTTGCCAAGGGACTCGACAAGATACTCAAGAAAGTCGGGGAAGAGGCAGGCGAGTTAATAATAGCTTCGAAGAACGGGTCTCCTTCGGAAATACGGGCAGAGGCGGCGGACCTGTTTTATCACATAATGGTCCTCCTCGCAGAGAGAGGGATGTCACTGTCCGATGTATTCGATGAACTGAAAAACAGAGCGTAAGAATGAAAAACGGTGAAACAAGGCGGATTATCCATGTAATTTAAAATATCGGCCCAAAAGCGGCACATTTTAGAAAATCCGCATATTTGATTAAAAAATGGGTATTATATAATATAATTAGTACGATTAGCACTCAACATTAGTGAGTGCTAATAAAGTGCGAAAAAATATAACAGGAGGTATACTTTATGACAATAAAGCCATTGGGTGAAAGAGTCGTTATCAAAATGCTTGAAACCGAAGAAGTTACCAAGGGCGGCGTCGTACTTCCCGGCAGTGCCAAGGAAAGGCCGCAGGTTGCCGAAGTCGTGGCAGTCGGACCCGGCGGCTATGACGACAAGGGCAGAGAGATCAAGATGGAAGTGAAAGTCGGCGACAAGGTACTTATCAGCAAATATGCAGGAACCGAAGTAAAGATCGACGACGTGGAGTACACGATCCTCAAACAGAGTGATATCCTGGCGAAAGTGGAATGATCCCCGGATCGTTTGTTTGGTTCAATAAATTATTAGCGTACAAGGAGGCATAAAACATATGGCAAAGGAAATCAAATTCTCGGAAGATGCCAGGCGCGCGCTGGAAAGAGGCGTAAACCAGCTGGCTGATACGGTTAAGGTAACTCTCGGACCGAAGGGCAGGAACGTAGTCCTCGACAAGAAATTCGGGACCCCTGTTGTTACCAATGACGGTGTTACAATTGCTAAGGAAATAGAACTTGAAGACAAATTCGAAAACATGGGCGCTCAGCTCGTCAAGGAAGTAGCAACAAAGACCAACGACGTTGCAGGTGACGGTACGACCACAGCGACCCTGCTTGCCCAGGCTATAATCAGGGAAGGCATGAAGAACGTGGCTGCCGGCGCAAACCCGATGATACTCAAAAAAGGTCTTGCAAAAGCAGTAGACGCGGCAGTCGAGGCTATAAAGGAAAACAGCAGGAAGATCCAGGGCAAGGAAGACATAGCAAGAGTCGCTGCTATATCTGCAAACGACGAATACATCGGCGAATTGATCTCGGACGCCATGGAGAAGGTCACAAATGACGGCGTCATCACTGTCGAGGAAGCCAAGACCATGGGTACGAGCCTTGAAATAGTCGAAGGTATGCAGTTCGACAGGGGATATATTTCCGCATACATGGTAACCGATACTGACAAGATGGAAGCTATCCTCGATGATCCGTACATCCTCATTACCGACAAGAAGCTCAGCAACGTACAGGATCTCCTGCCGCTCCTCGAGCAGATAGTACAGGCAGGCAAGAAACTGCTGATAATCGCGGAAGACGTTGAAGGTGAAGCGCTGACGACCCTGGTGCTCAACAAGCTCCGCGGCACATTCATCTCTGTTGCTGTCAAAGCTCCCGGCTTTGGCGACAGAAGGAAGGAAATGCTCAGAGATATAGCTATTCTGACCGGCGGCCAGGTGATTTCCGACGAGCTTGGACTGGATCTGAAGGAAGTCAAGCTTTCTCAGCTTGGCAGGGCAAGACAGGTCAAGGTACAGAAGGAAAACACCATTATCGTCGACGGCGCAGGCAAGCCGGAAGAGATCAAGAAGAGGATCAGCTCGATCAGGAACCAGATCGAAGAGACCACTTCCGATTTCGACAAGGAGAAACTCCAGGAGAGACTCGCGAAACTGGCAGGCGGCGTAGCCGTCATCCAGGTCGGCGCTGCAACGGAAGTGGAAATGAAGGAAAAGAAGCTCCGCATCGAGGACGCTCTTGCCGCGACGAAGGCTGCAGTGGAAGAGGGTATCGTTGCAGGCGGCGGCACAGCATTCGTGGATGCTATACCGAAGGTTGCAAAGCTGCTTGATCAGACTCATGGAGATGAAAGGACGGGCGTACAGATCATACTGAAAGCCCTTGAGGAGCCTGTAAGGCAGATCGCGGCCAATGCAGGACTCGAAGGCTCCGTCATCGTCGACAAGGTCAAGAACAGCCCGGTCGGCGTAGGCTTCGATGTATTGACAGAGCAGTACACCGATATGATCAAGGCAGGTATCGTCGATCCTACCAAGGTCACAAGGACTGCCCTCCAGAATGCTGCATCCATAGCCTCTATGGTACTCACCACCGAGAGCGTTGTGGCAGACAAACCGGAAAAAGAGCCTCCGATGCCTGCCGGCGGCGCCGGAATGGGCGGAATGTACTAAAAACAGGCTGCCCGCGGAATATGCGGCATGAATTGACAACAGAACGGTTTACAGGCCTGAAAGGGGTGCCCCGGTGTAGAACCACCAGGACACCCCCTTTTTATATGAGCGTACAAATGCTTTTCTTGCTGTATATTAAGGCCGCGATTACTGCAGATGCCGCGTCAGACCGCGTAATCTGTGTCCGGCACAGACCCCTCGATCCCGGACCCGGACTGCCGCGCGGATCGGCGTGATCTTTCATGCAGCTCGGTCATCCTGTGTCCGGAGGTTTGTTTACAGACAATTCTTTCTGATCTGTGGTATATTTGAAAGGAAAAGCCTGTACGGCGAATCCAGCGGACGGGAAAGGGAAAGCGATGGACGATCGGATTTTTTACGTAGCAGCCGGTATCATAGCTGTTTCAGCAATAATCATATCCGGGCATGTCAAAAACAAGCGCAGGATAAGGAAGCTGGAGCAGGAACTCATCGGGCAGTGGGGCAGAGTACCCGAAAATAAGTACAAAGATACCGACATGAAAGCCATAGCCGGCTTTTACAGGGAATTGAGCCGTAACAGCGACGAGGATTTCCTCATTGATGATATTACGTGGAACGACCTGGACATGGACAGGATTTTTATGAGGATCAACGACACGCAGTCAACTGTTGGCGAGGAGACCCTGTATTCCCTGCTGAGGAGGCCTGTTTTTGACGGAT
>ENA-UPSB01002541-UPSB01002541.1-bioreactor-metagenome-genome-assembly--contig:-NODE-2541-length-16686-cov-5.700499_pt1 | contig 16686 bp, 14 predicted proteins | sample MGYA00238182_ERZ773286 | MGnify/ENA primary metagenome ERZ773286 (study PRJEB29026, sample SAMN07631240) | bioreactor metagenome | isolation source: Switchgrass digestor | place: USA: Dartmouth... | reverse complement strand
CGGCGCCGGCGGCGACTTCGTGGTGCTGCGGGCCGACGGGGTCATCGGCTACCAGCTGGCCGTGGTGGTGGACGACGCCCTGATGGGCGTGACCCACGTGCTGCGGGGCGGCGACCTGCTGGACTCGACGCCCCGGCAGATCCTGCTCTACCTTGCCCTGGGCTGGCCCGTGCCGGAGTTCGGCCACCTGCCGCTGCTCCTGGGACCCGACGGCGCCCGGCTGGCCAAGCGGCACGGCGCGGTGACCCTGGCCGGCATCCGGGCCGCGGGCACCCGGCCCGAAGCGGTGGTCGGCCACCTGGCGCACCTGAGCGGCCTCATCGACCGGCCGGAGCCCGTCCGGGCGCAGGAGCTGATCGCCGGGTTCGACCTGGCCCGGATCCCCCGGGAGCCGGTGTGTCTGCCCGCCGGGGTGCTGGCGGAGTTGAACGGCGGGGCGGCGTGAGTCCGGTGCGGGACCTGGTCGGTGCTGCGCTTCCGGCCCGCCGACCGGGTGGGCGCTGAGCGAACGCGGACCGGTTCTCTTGATTGGAGGTCCTGGCACGGATGACGCTGGTCAGGCCCGGCCGTGGTCGCCGCCGCGCCGTCTCCAACCAGGCTGGCTGAGCCGATGCCCATGTTCGACCACCAGACGATGTTGGTCCCCTTCAGGTCCTGGCCGTCGTGGAAGAACAGGACTTCTGTCCGGAACGGGTCGCCGTTCCCGTCTACCCCTGTAACGACGAGGACCTGACCTCCGAGGAGGACGGCACGCTCTGTTTGCTGCGATGGCAGTTCGTACGTGCGCAGGATCTCCGGGACCTCCTTCGGGGCTCGTTCCCAGAGCCTTTCCAGGTCACGGAGACACTTGGTGCGAGAACCCGCGAAATCACAGATCGTGGTCACATCGTCGAGTGCTGCATGGACGGCCCGGTCGAAGAACGACCGGGCCTGGTCTTCCGTGACCGGTTGGGGAGTCGGGACGCGGCAGGCAACGCTTCACCGGTCAGCACCTCACTCAGCTGTGCTCGCCTGCTCCGGACGCCAGTCCTTCAGGAAGACCCAGCGGAACTCCTTCGCCCGGGTCCGCTTCGTCATCTTGGACATGCAGTTCTCGCAGGCCGTGGCCGCCGTGCGGTAGCCCGGCATGCGCTCCTTGGACTGGATGATCAGCGCCGGCTGCCCGCACCACGAGCACGCGTCGGTTTCGTACACGTACCGCTCGAAGTTGGGCTCCACGCCGAACCTGCGGATTTCGGCGGCGTCCATCATCTGCTCCCACCTCCGTGACCTGCCAGACATGCTGCTGAACACGCAGACGGCGGCTGCGCCTTACAGGCCGCGCCCGGTTGCCCAGAACATGCCTGTTATGTGGACCGCGGCGCCGCGCAGACTATCGCGGACCAGACTGCGCGCGGAAACCGCGCATTGGGGGGAGTCTGCGCCGTGAGTCTGTCAACGGTGACCCACAGCCTCGGGCTGCCGCCGGCCCCCAGCATCTTCGCCGGGAACGAGTGGGGCGCACAGAGCCCGGACGCACCCCTCCAGTTTTTTGACCTGCCCGCGCCGCCGGAGGGTGCGGCGCCGGATCCGGACGCCCTCTGGGCCCCGCCGGGCGAGGAGCTGTACGACTACCAGGTGGACGGGGCCCGTTTTCTGATGGAGCACCCCGTGGCCCTGCTCGGGGACGAGATGGGGCTGGGCAAGTCGATCCAAACCATCGCGGCCCTGCGTCTGCTCATCCGCCGGGGCGAGGTGGCCCGGGCCCTGATCCTCTGCCCGAAGACCCTGATCTTCGACTGGTACTGCAAGATTCGCCAGTGGGCCCCGGACCTGCGCACGGTGCCCGTGGAGGGTCCCCGCCGCCGGCGCTGGTGGTACTGGCGCTGCCAGGTCCACGTGCACCTGGTCGGGTACGAGACCTGGCGCGAGGACCTGAAGACCGGCCTGGCCTCCCCCGGCGCCTACGATCTGATCGTGCTGGACGAGATCCAGCGCATCAAGAATCCCGAGACGGCCCTGCACCGGGCCGTGGCGCAGGTCACCGCCTGCTGGCGCTGGGGGCTCTCGGGCACGCCGCTGGAGAACCGGGTGGAGGAGCTTCTGGCCATCTTCGCCTACCTGAAGCCGGGGCTGCTTCCTGACCGGAAGGGCTGTCCCGTGGAGGAGATCCACCGGCGCATCGCGCCCTACGTCCTCCGCCGGCGCAAGGCGGACGTGCTCCGCCACCTGCCGCCGAAAGAGCACCGCACCGTCTGGCTCGACCTGACCCCGGCCCAGCGCATGGCCTACGAGGCGGCCGAGCGCGCGGGGGTGGCGGCCATCCGGCAGGCCGGCCACGCCGCCGCGCCCATGATCGCCCTCGCCCTGCTGAACAAGCTGAAACAGCTCTGCAACCTGGATCCCGCCACGGGATCCTCGTGCAAGATGGCCTTCCTGGAGCAGGAGCTGGCCCCGCTGATCGAACGTGGCGACAAGGTGCTGATCTTCTCCCAGTATCCGAAGGTGACCCTGGAGCCGCTCCTGCCCCGGCTGGAGCCTTTCGGGGCCATCCTCTTCGACGGCTCGCTCAGCGACTGGAACCGGCAGCTCATCGTCCACCACTTCCAGCACAAGGACATGCCCCGGGTCCTGGCGATGTCGCTGAAGGCCGGCGGGGTGGGCATCACCCTCACCCGGGCCAACCACGTCTACCACCTCGACCACTGGTGGAACCCCGCGGTGGCCCAGCAGGCCGAGGACCGCACCCACCGGATCGGCCAGCGGCGCCCCGTCTACGTCACTACCCTGCTCACCCGCGGGACCGTGGAGGAGCGCATCGCTGAGCTGGTGGAGCGAAAGCGGGAGCTGTTCCACCAGGTCATGGACCCGCTGACGGAAATGAGCGAGTCCGAGGAGCAGCATTACCTGCTGCAGCGGCTCACCCGGGAGGAGATCCTGTCGCTGTTCGGCGTTCACTGAGAAGGTCCGGAGCCTTCCGCACGGCTCCGGACCCTTTTCGTCCCCGGGTCTTCCCAGGCGGCCGTTGCGAGCAGCCGTCTCGGGCAATCCGCCTGCGTCCGCTGCGATCCCGTCGTCTCCGGACATCGGCCTGCGCTCCTCGACTCCGGCTGACCGCTGTCCCGCTCAGCCTTGCCTCTCCGGCAGCCGTCGCTCGAAGGGTTCCCGTCGCGGCAGGTAGTAATACTTGCTTGTGGCCCGCTGCCAGTCTCAACAGGGGGGGTGAACGAGTGCAGGCCTTCCGGCTGAACCGCGAGAGCTGCGTTCCCATCAAGGAGCAGCTTCAGGCCCAGATCCGCTACCAGATCGCCGCCGGGCTCCTCCACCCCGGCGATCAGCTCCCGTCGCTCCGGGACCTGGCCGCCGGGCTGGCGATCAACGTCAACACCGTGGCCCGGGCCGTGGAGGAGCTCATCCGGGAAGGCTACCTGACCTCCCACCAGGGCAAGGGCATCTTCGTGGCCAACGATCCCCCGGGGCAGGCGCCGGGAGCTGCGCTGCGCTCCCTCCTGGCCGGCGTGCTGGCGACCGCCGACGAGTGGGGGATGGACCCCGAGGAACTGGCGCTTGACCTGCTCTCGCAGGCGCTGCTGGCCCGGGGGCCGGCGCCCGCTGCGGGGCGCGTCATCCTGGTGGGCACAGCCCGGTCCGACCTGCGGCGGCTGCAGCGCCAACTGGAGTCGCTGCTGCCGGGGACCCAGGTGGCGCCCGCCCTTCCGGACGAGCTGGCCCAGGTTCCCCCTGCCACCCCCGTCGCTGCCACGCTGTTCCACGCGCCTGCCCTCCGGGACCGTCACCCGGTCGTCCTTGCCGGGCACGAGGCCCAGGCCGCGCTCCGGCGGCTGCAGGACCTGCCCGCGGGCGCCTGCGTCGCCGTGGCCGCGGCGGACTGGGTGCAGGCGGCGCGCATCCGGCAGAGCCTGGAGCAGGGCGGCTTCGGCCATCTTCGTTTCCGTTCCGCCACGGACGCGGAGCAGCTCACCGCCCTCCTGGAGGAGGCAGCATGCCTGCTGGCGGCGCCCAGCGGCTCCCACCTGGCAGACGCCGCCCGGGCGGTCCGGCCGGACATCCCCTGCATCCGCGAGCCCCTCACCGCCCCACCGGAGGCCGTGACCAGCCTCCGCCAAGCCCTCGGCGGCGTGTCCCGGCCGCCGCGCGTGGCCGTGCGGTCCTCCTGGGTCTAGGCGCAGTTCACCGGCCGCCTGCCGCATTTCGTCGCCGTTCGTACTACACCCGCCCCGGTTGCGATATCATAGGCGTAACGACAGCCGGTGGAGGTGATGGCGGGTGAGCCAGTCCATGGCGGGCGGGGCCACGATGCACGAGGTCTACCTGGGTATCCTCGAGCGGACGGAGGATCCGACGGCCCTGCGGGTGGCGATCATCTGCTCCGATCAGTTCCCGGATGCGCTGAAGGAGCAGGCACGGCTGGCCCCCTCGCTGGAAGCCCTGCGGAAGCTGCTGGCCGAGCACCGCCGCCGGTCAGTTCCCGTCTCCTGAAACATGCCCCGAAACGCCATGAGCCGGGCTGGGGATGCGCCCCGCCCGGCTCGCTTGCATCTCCTGGCATCGCCAGCTAGCTCAGGTTGTTCTTCAGCCGTGCGACCGTCTCGGCGTCGAGCTTCTTGATAACCGCCGCCAGCAGTTTGGCGGCGTTCTCCATGTCGTCCCGGTGGATCAGCCCCGCGTGGCTGTGGATGTACCGGGTGGCGAAGCCCACGACCAGCGAGGGCACGCCCCGTCCCTGGATGTGGATCCGGCCCGCGTCGGTGCCGCCGCCGGCCATCGCCTGGAACTGGATGGGGATCTCCAGCTCCTCCGCCGTGTCGATCACCAGGTCCCGCAGGCCCCGGTGCGGCACCATCGAGGCGTCGTAGACCATGATGAGCGGGCCCTCGCCCATCTTGCCCTCGACCTGCCCGTCACCGCCGGGAACGTCGGTTGCCAGACCGACATCCAGGGCAAAGGCGATGTCGGGCTCGATGGTGTTGGCCATGGTGGTGGCACCGCGCAGGCCGACTTCCTCCTGCACCGTGCCCACCGCGTAGACCTCGTTGGGATGGTCCTGGCCCTTCAGTTCCTCCAGCACCATGATGGCGACGGCGCAGCCGGCCCGGTTGTCCCAGGCCTTGTTCATCAGGATCTTCTCGTTCGGCATCACGTGGAAGTCGCAGTGCGGCACAATCGGGTCGCCCGGCCGCACGCCCCACTCCCGGGCCTCATCCCGGGAGCTGGCGCCGATGTCGATGAACATGTCCTTGATCTGAACGACCTTGTTGCGCTCCTCCTGGGTGAGGATGTGGGGCGGCTTCGAGCCGACCACGCCGACCAGTTCGCCCTTCCGGGTCAGCACCTTGACCCGCTGGGCGAGCATCACCTGACTCCACCACCCGCCGACGGGCTGGAACTTCAGGAAACCCTTTTCGGTAATCTGCGTGACCATCCAGCCGACTTCATCCAGGTGGCCGGCCAGCATGATGCGAGGGCCGCCGGTCTGCCCCTTCTTGATGCCGGCGATGGACCCCAGGTTGTCGCTGATGATCTCGTCGCAAAGAGGCTCCAGGTACTTGCGCATCACCTGCCGCACGGGCTCCTCAAAGCCGGAGATCCCATTGGCGCTGGTCAGCTCTTCGTACATCTTCAGGCGTTGATCTACCAACTGGGCCACCCTCTCCCCTCCTCGGTAATGGTTCACGAAGTCTGTGGTTAATTCCACCACCCGGCAGAAATCCCCTGCCTACCCCCTAGCCTCAATGATCCTTTGGTCTATTGCCCCTTCGCAGTGGCGCCCCTAATCTGATCATAAGCAGAGCTTTTCGGCCGACACAGCATGACGCGAAAGGGGGGCCACCTCCATGCTGTTGTCCTATCTGCGGGTGTACTGCGACATCATCGAGACTCGCAGCTTCTCGAAGGCTGCTGCCCGGAACTTCATCTCCCAGCCTGCCGTGAGCCAGCAGGTGAAGGCGATGGAGGAGCACTTCCAACAGCGGCTGATCGAGCGGTCGCCCCAGGGCATCTATCCGACGGAGGCCGGCCGGGTGTTCTACGAGGCCGCCCGCGAGATCGTGGACCGCTACCAGGCCCTGGAGCAGCAGATGGCGAACCTCAGCAAGTCGGTCTCGGGAACCATTCGGGTCGCCACCGTCTATACGGTGGGCCTGCACGACCTGCCGCCATATATCAAGCGGTTTATTCAGGCCTACCCCCAGGCCCGGGTACACCTGGAGTACAGCCGTACGAACAAGATCTACGAAGCCGTGCGGCAGAACCAGGTGGACATCGGAATCGTCGCCTACCCGCAGGAAGGGCGGCACATGGGTGTCATCCCTCTGCCCTCCGATGAGCTGGTCGTCATCGTCAGCCCCAACCACCCGCTGGCCCTGGCCGGCAAGCCGGTAGCTCTGCAGCAGCTTCACCGCATCCCGTTCATCGCCTTCGATCCCGACATCCCCACCCGCAAGGCCACCGACCGGGTGCTGCACGACCACGGCGTGGATGTGGAGGTGATCCACGAGTTCGACAACGTCGAGACGATCAAGCGCTCCGTGGAGGCGGAGCTGGGCGTCTCGATCATCCCCCGCCGGTGCGCCCGGTGGGAGGTCAGGTCCGGATCGCTCGTCGCGCTGCCCATCGCCGACATGCGCATCGAGCGTCCCGTCGGCGTGATCTACAAGCGGGGTAAGAACTTCAGCAACACCCTGCAGAAGTTCATCGCCATTCTGACGGGGCGCGACGAGGAGGAAAACTGACCGGCGGTCGTATGCCGCCTCACCGAGCACAGCGGTGCTGCCCCACCGGGGCGGCACTGCTGCGGTCACATATGCCCACATGCCTTCGAACTTCTTTACGGCGACAAAGCAAAAACTCGAAGGGGAGCCCGTAACCTTCAGCGTCCATTCTCGTTAGTAAGGGCGATAGCAGATGGAACGACGCAGCTCGAAGCGGCTACGGACAGTGTTGACGGGAGGGACTCACTGCTATGGCATTGTTGACGGATGAGCAATTAGTGGCACGGGCACAGGATGGCGATCGCTGCGCGCTGAGCGAACTGATCAGCCGTTACGAGCAGCGTACCTATAATCTCGCTTACCGTTTAATGGGAAATCACGCCGACGCATGCGACGCGGCCCAGGAGGCCCTGGTGCGTGTCTGCGTGCGGCTGCACAATTTCCGCGGCGACTCCCAGTTCTCCACCTGGCTGTACCGGGTGGTGACCAACACCTGCCTGGATGAACTCCGGCGCAGGGGTCGCACGCGCTGTACGTCGCTGGACGAGGCCCTGCCCCTGGATGAGGGCTCCGTGCCCCGCCAGGCGGCGGATGACGCCGACGGGCCGGTCGAGTATGCTGAGCGCCACGAGATTCAGGCCGCCGTTCAGCGGGCCATCGGCCGGTTGCCCGATGACTACCGCGTCGTCGTGATCCTGCGGGATCTCCACGACCTGAGCTACCAGGAGATCGCCGCCGTGCTGGGGACCACGCTGGGCACCATCAAGTCGCGGCTGCACCGGGCCCGCCAGGCGCTGCGGTGCATCATCGAGGACACCGAGGGCAAGCGCCTGGACATTGCCGGATAAGCGAAACTTTTGTTCGTACGTTTCTTTCAGAAAAGTAACCCTCCGTTCGCTGTTCGAGGGGCGCAGCATTGTGGTAGACTGAAGGTGCAAGGGGCGCAGGGGATGGCTCAGAAGTCCGAAGCCAGCCGATTCGAGATCTCCGGATCCAGAATGGCGACCCGGCCCGGTACGTGGAACCCGTTGTTCCGAAATCCTCTGGCGCTCCTTTGAGGTGCCCGGTGTGGTGTTGGGATAGGGAAGAATCGTGGAGCCGGGCACCACAACCCCCTGAAGGGAAACCTCCAGGGGGTTGTTCGCGCGTGCAGGGATTGTGCCGGTGCGACACGAAGAGGCTTGCAGGGCTCGTGCCCGGCTGTGCGGTTGTTCGCAGGGCTCCCTACTCAAAGATCCCGGGCGGCTCGTGCTCCCAGGCCTGCTCGTAGTTCTCGGGCAGCCAACCCGGCCCCTCTGTCTGGTCCTTCTCGCGCCGGCCGGTCCCGCTCTGTTCTGTCGCGTCCTGCCCGGTTTCGCTCCGGCGGGCTGCGCCCTGGCCGGGAGTGCTTTCGGTCGCTCCGTCGGCCGTTGCGCCGACCGTTGCGCCGGCCTCTCCGCCGGCGGACATCAGGCCGGCTGTGTCCTGTGCGGTCTGCCCCTCCAGAGCCTGACCGGTGGCAAGTTCGGCAGTGGCGCTGGCCTCCCCGGTCGCGACGCCGTCCGCCGTGCCGTTCGAGGTGAACGGAGCGCCCGATTGCGTAAGGCTCGGGCCAACGGTACCCGTGGCGTGGGCACCGACCTGGTAATCGCCCAGAACGGAGACGTTGCCGGTGTCAGGCTGATCGTCGTCCGGGCGTTCGCCGTCCAGCGACAGCGGGGTTTCGTTTTCACCGGTACGCGGCACAAACAGGAACCAGGCAATGCCAAGCACAGCCAAGAAAAGCAAGAACCAGATCATCCTGACTTCCCCCCCGTCCCGCATAGTCTGCCCCGCTCCGCAGAAAACCTTTCCTGAAAGGGTCGATGATCATCCAGTCCATGCTTCTGGTCGACGGCGGCCTCCTGTTTCGGGCGTTCTTCGCGCTTCCGCCGATGACAGATCCGCACGGCCGCCCCGTCAATGGCATCTACGGCTTCATGAGCATGCTGCTGAGGCTGGTCGCAACCGTGCGGCCCACCCACGTGGCCGTGGCGACCGATGGCCCCGTCGCCGACAACCGGCGCACCTCGCTCTATCCGCCGTACAAGGCCAACCGGCCGGAATGCCCGGCCGATCTGGCCCCCCAGTTCGACCTGCTGCGGGAGGTCCTGAGATCGCTGAACATCACGGTCCTGGAAGCGCCCGGGTACGAGGCCGATGACCTCATGGGCACCATGTCCCGCAGGGCCGAGGAGGCGGGGATGGAAGTCATTTTGGTCACCGGCGACCGGGATGCCTTCCAGCTGCTCTCAGGCCAGACCTGCCTCGAGTATGTGAAGCGGCTGAACCAGACTGTCACCTATGATGTGCCGCACTTCGTCGAGGAATGGGGCATCTTCCCTTCCCAGGTTGCCGATTTGAAAGGCCTGGCGGGCGATGCCTCCGACAACATCCCCGGAATCCGGGGCATCGGGCCCAAGACGGCCGTCAGACTGCTCCAGCAGTACGAGTCGCTGGAGTCGGTCCTTGCCCACGCCCACCTACAGCGAGGGCGGCTCAGGCAGATGCTGGAGGAGGGCAGGGAGATCGCCCTCCTGTCCAAGCAGCTGGCCACGATCGACCGGCACGTTCCGATTGCGTGTGCGCCGGAAGACTGTGCCCTGCGCCTGGACCCGGGCACCAGCGCAGCTGTCTTTGAGGCCCTGCACTTCCGCTCGCTTCTGGGCGCCCTTCGGCGCTCGGCACCCCATGTCATCGCCAGCCCTTAAGCGCTGTTCGCATTACGTGTGGGTACAGCCCGCGCCGAACGGGCAGTAGTGAATGCCGGTATGCGCATGTCTTCACGTGTGCATACCGGCATCAGTTGTGATTCGCCTGCGAGCACAGGTGCGCCAGCATCAGCCGGCTTCGCGACCGCACGCCAGACCCGCGGAACGTCATCAGCGTGCAGCACAGCCGCATGCCAACAGCACCTGCGCCGGCGTCAGCCCCCCCGGCCACATCTCCATACCCGTGCCCCAACGTTGGCATGTTCCGGGCCCGCACGCCTGCACCTGCGGATCCTCTTCAGCGTGCACCACCACCGCATCCTGCACCCGCGGATCCCCATCGGCGTGCACCACCGCATCCTGCACCCGCAGGCCGGCGCCAGCACACTGCACGGCCCCACCCGAACACCCACGCGCTTGGCGCCGGCGTGTCCTCGGGTTCCAACCTCCGTGCCGGTTGCAGCGCGCCTGGATCGAGACACGAGCGCGAACATCAAGCCGACATCCTGAGCAACTCCAACTCCGGCGGCATGCCGTGTGTCCGGTTGGCACGTGAAGCCTTCCTTACGATGTCGCAGTACCAGACGATGTAATGCTCCAAGTACCGGGTGGCGATGCCTTTGAACTGATGGAACCACCCGTAGGCATACTCAGGCACGGCGGGCAGGTCGGCCCAGTAGTGGTCTGCATCTGTTCGCGACTCAAAGCGAGCGGTCAGTGCGCGCCGCGCGTCGCAGAACTGGAAGCCGCCTTGCCGACAGGCGACCTCGAAGTTCCGTCGATCATAGGCGTAGACCGCCGAACCGGGCCGGACCAGCTCTCTCAACCCCGCCGCCAACCGCTCCGGAGTGACCCGCCCCTGGCCCAGGTCCACCAGCTGATAGCCGTGTTCGTTCTGGGCGACCATGAGGATGCTGGGCCGCCCGTCCGCCAGCAGGCGGAATCGCTGGTCCGTCCGGGTGGGATCCAGTTTCCCCAGCCGCAGCCAGTTGAAGTAGCCCCAGCTCCCGGGCCCGTTGCAAACGCGGCTGCCCTTCTCGGAGTACCGAATGAAGAAGTACCCGACGCACACCCGACCCTCCAGCCGGGGGCGGGGCCTCCGTGCCAGCAGGGCCAGGGCGCGGTGGCGCCACCGAAAGGCGGTGGAAAGGCTCACGTTCAGCCTGGCCGCCATCCGCCGCAACGACAGGTAGTCCGTGAGCAGGTGGACCATCTCGTTCCATTCCCTGCGCTTGCGCAGCCGGCAGGTCGGCGTGCCCGTAGCCTGACTGAAGGTCCTGCCACATGTCCGGCACAGATATCGCTTGAGGCGAGTGCCGTCCTTGCGCCTGTAGGCGCCGTGCCCCTGCACGGCGGCCTCCCGACAGTGGGGGCAGGTAGCCGGCCGATTGGCGCTGCCGTTCATGGGTCGCAGTGCCCCTCTCGTGTTCGGTTTCTGTTCCCATAGTATTCGAACTTCCGTTCGTTGTCAAGCTCTTTCGGCGCACCAGTTGGCGTGATCGGACGGAACCCCAGAATGGTCAGACCGCCGGGTGGAGGTTCTCCCGCCCGCCAAGGGCACCCCACCCACACGCAGGGCGAACAGCACGGAAGGACCGGAGCACCACCCCTGGCAGCGCTCTTCGTCCCCACCCGCCACCAACCTCTCAGACACCTGCCCACAGGTCGGCTGCCCACACGGAAGGCGAACAGCGCGAAAGGACCGGCGTGCCACCCCCTGGGGGGCACGCCGGTCCCATCACCTGCAGATGGTCTATCCGTTTGCCTTCAGCGCCTCCTTACGCAGGCACCGATCCTGCACCGTCAGCAGGCCCATCGCCTCGGCCTCGGCGACGGCCTCGTCGTTTACCACGCCCTCCTGCATCCAGAGCACCTTCGGCTTCGCAGCCATCTCGCCGATCTCGCGCACCACGTCCAGGGCGTACTGCGACGCGCGGAACACCTGCACCACGTCCACCGGGAAGGGGATCTCCCGCAGTGACGTGTACACTTTCTCGCCCAGGATCTCACCGCCCTTGGGGTTGACGGGCACGATGCGGTACCCGCGGCGCTGCATCTCCTCGGTCACGTGATAGCTCGGGCGGGCGGGGTTGTCGGAGAGCCCGACCACCGCCAGCACTTTCGGGCCGTTCAGCACCCACGCGATCGTGTTCGGATCGTTGACCGCCACGCCAATCGCCCTCCTTTCCGTACGCTTTAACCTTTGAGACGCACCCATAGTGCCGGTCGGGATGGATGGCCCGGAAAGGCGTTCACGCGCCCCTCGTGGCCTTCTCCAGGGCCTGCTCCAGGTCGGCGATCAGATCCGAGACCGCCTCGAAGCCGACAGAGACGCGGATCAGATCATCGCCCACACCGGCGGCCTCCCGCTGGGCCGGGGTGAGCTGGCTGTGCGTGGTGGATGCCGGGTGGATCACCAGGGACCGGGCGTCGCCGACGTTGGCCACATGGGAGAACAGCTCCACCGAGTCGATGAACCGAGCGCCGGCCTCCAGGCCCCCCTTCAGGCCGAAGACCAGCATGCCGCCGTATCCTCCGCTCAGGTAGCGCTGCGCCAGTGCGTGATCGGGATGGCTGGGCAGGCCGGGGTACCGCACCCAGGCCACCGCCGGGTGCTCCGAAAGGTACCGGGCGATCTCGCGCGCATTCTCGCTGATCGCGCGCATGCGCAGAGCCAGCGTGTCGAGACCCAGCAGCAGCAGGAAGGAGTTGAACGGCGACTGGCATCCGCCCAGGTCGCGCAGCATCTGAGCCCGCACTTTGGTGATGAACCCGGCCCGTCCGAAGTCCACCGCGTAGCGCACGCCGTGATACGAGGGGTCCGGTTCGGTGAAGCCCGGGAAGCGGGGCGAGTTCCAGTCGAAGTTGCCCGAGTCCACCACGACGCCGCCCATCGCCGCGCCGTGCCCCCCGAGCCACTTGGTGGCCGAATGGATGACCAGATCGGCCCCGTGCTCGATCGGCCGGCACAGGATCGGCGTGGCAAACGTGTTGTCGATGACCAGCGGCAGCCCGTGCTCGTGCGCGATGGCGGCCACGCCGGCAATGTCGAACATGTCCAGCCGGGGATTTCCGATCACCTCGCCGAAGATCAGCCGGGTCCGTGGAGTGATGGCCCGTCGGAAGCCCGCCAGGTCGCCCGACTCGACAAACCGGGCCGTTATGCCCCACTTGGGCAGCGTGGTCGCGAACAGGTTGTACGTTCCGCCGTAGAGGCTGGAGGAGGTGACGATCTCGTCCCCGGCGTTGCAGATGGCCATCACAGTGGCCGCCAGCGCGGCGTGACCGGAGGAGAAGGCCACGGCGCCCACCCCGCCTTCCAGGGCCGAGATGCGTGCCTCGAACGCCGCGGTGGTGGGGTTGTTGATGCGGGTGTAAATGTTGCCCTCCGCCTCCAGGGAGAAGAGTTGCCGCGCGTGTTCCGTCGACTGAAAGGCATAGGCGGTGGTCTGGTAGATGGGCACCGCCAGCGCACCCGTCACCGGATCGGCCTGAAAGCCGGCGTGGACCGCCAGCGTTTCAGGCTGGTACCGCCTGGGGTCAGACATCGCACTCCACCTCCACCTGCTGCATGATCTCCGGCGGCAACACCGGCCGGGCGCCCACCCGGGTCACCACCTCCGCCCCCAGGCGGTTCGCTCTGAGGGCGGCCCGGTAAGGATCCAGTCCCCGCCGCAGGCCGTCGATGAGGGCTGCGCCCCAGGCGTCGCCGGCACCCGTGCCGTCGACCGGCGGAGCGGAAGGCGGGACGGCAGGCACATAAGTGAGCTGCACGGCCCCGGGCTGCGCGAGCAGCGCCCCCTCTGGGCCCAGCTTCACCGCCACCAGCTCGGCGCGGCGAGCCAGCAGGCGGGCGGCCTCCTCCACATCGCTGCAGCCGGTGAGCGCCAGGGCCTCATCCCGGTTGGGCATGAGCACCCTGAGGCCCTCCGGCAGATCCAGTCCGTGCCGGCGGATGAACCCGGCGGAGGAAGGATCGAACGAGATGGGCACGCCGGCCGCGCGGGCCACCGCCAGGGCCCGGTCCAGGGCCCGGCGGGTGCTCTCCCAGAAGAAGGAGTAGCCGGTGACATGCATCCAGCCTGCGGCGCGGATGCGCTCCACGGGCAGGTCGTCGGGCCCGAGGAAGTGGTTCGCGCCCAAGGGGACCATCATGTGCCGCTGCACCCCATCGCTGAACAGCACCAGAACCGCGGTGGGACGAACCGGATCCATCGCGGCGTGGACCTCGACGCCCTCCGCGCGCATGTCCGCCACCAGGGCCCGGCCCAGCAGGTCGTCGCCGACGCGGGTGGCGAAGCAGACAGGACTGCCGAGGCGGCGGGTCCAGACCGCGAAGTTGGCCGCCGAGCCGCCCGGGGCGGAGCGCACGTCGCCCGGCGTGTCGGTGTCCGGCTCCAGGCGCGACGCTGCCGTGGCCACCACGTCGAAGACCAGGTCGCCGAAGGTGAACAGGTGCTGCATGCCGTGTCCTCCTTGCAGGCAAAGAACAATCGCCGTTGGGTAAATTTCCCCAGCGGCGATCGCAATTCCTATCGACTTCACGGTCACACGGAAGCGGCCAGCCGGTGCAGCCGTCGACCTACGCCTTCCCGGCGCAGCCGAAGAGCCGCATCTTCGCCTTGATGTGCTCCTTCAGCACGTCCCGGGCGGGGGCGAAGATCTTGCGGGGGTCGATCTCCTCGGGCCGCTCGGCCAGCTGCCGGCGCACCTCGCCCAGGAAGGCCTGGCGCAGCTCGGTGTCGATGTTCACCTTGCGGATGCCCAGCTCGATGCCCTTGCGCACGTCTTCCTCGGGCACGCCCGAGCCGCCGTGCATCACCAGGTAGGCGCCGGTCTGCTCGTGTACCGCGGCGATGCGATCGAGCGCCAGCTTGGGCGGCAGCTTGTACGGGCCGTGGGCCGTACCGAACGACATGGCCAGAGCGTCGACCCCGGTGGCCTGGAAGAACTCGATCGCGTCGGGGACGGGCGTCAGCATCGCATCGCGCTCGTCCACGGAGATGTCGTCCTCCACGCCGCCGATCTTGCCGATTTCGCCCTCCACGGAGACGCCCACCGCATGGGCGATCTTCACGATCTCCTTGGTGCGGGCGATGTTCTCCTCCTTCTCGTACTTGGACCCGTCAAACATCACCGACGTGAAGCCGGCCCGGATGCAGGCGATGACGGTGTCGAAATCGGTGCCGTGGTCCAGGTGCAGGACCATGGGTACCGTGGCCTTGGCCGCTGCGGTCTTCACCATGCCGACGATGTAATCGAGGCCGGCGTACTTGATGGCCCCCTGGCTCGCCTGCAGGATCACCGGCGAGCGGACCTCCTCCGCCGCTGCAACGATGGCCTGAACGATTTCCATGTTGTTACAGTTAAAGGCGCCGACCGCGTACTTGCCAGCCTGTGCTGCATCCAAGAGCGTCCTCAGTGAGACCAGAGTCATCGTCTTGCCTCCCACAGCGCCCTGGGGGCGCCCTTGCTTCTAAGTGGACTGTTATGCCAGCGGCACGCTTGCTTCCTATCGGCAGGGGTATAGATTCTTTGAATACCGCCTATAGGGTGCCTCCATAGTATCGGCAGGCCGTGCAGGGACCATCCCCGCCGGACTATTTGCCGGCCTGGTGCAGCAGCGCCTCGGTGTTGGCCCCGCCCGGCGGCACGATGGGGAAGACGTTCTCCTCCTCCTCGACCACGACCTCCAGCAGCACCGCCCCGTCGTGCGCCCGGGCCTCGGCCACGGCCTGCTCCAGCTCGCCGAGCCGGCGCACCCGCAGGCCCTTAATGCCGTACGCCTCGGCCAGCTTCACGAAGTCCGGCATGCCGCGCCGCAGGTCGACCTCCTTGTAGCGGCCCTTGTAGAACATCTCCTGCCACTGGCGCACCATGCCCAGGTAGCCGTTGTTGAGCAGCACGATCTTGACCGGCACACGCTCCTGCACCACGGTGGCCAGCTCCTGGATGCACATCTGGAACGAGCCGTCGCCGGTGATGAGCACCACGTCCCGGTCGCGCCGGCCGATCGCGGCGCCGATGGCCGCCGGCAGGCCGAAGCCCATGGTGCCGAGCCCGCTGGACGAGAGCCAGGTGCGGGGCTCGGTGCGGGTGCAGTAGTGTGCGGCCCACATCTGGTGCTGGCCGACGTCGGTGGCCACGATGGCCTCCGGCCCGAAGGCCGCCTGGACCGCCTGGATCACCTGCTGCGGTTTCGGCACCCCGGCCGGATCGGTCGGGATCTCCTCGCCCCGGCGCACACCCCAGAGCGGGACCTGCTCCTGCCAGGCGTGCACCTGCGCCCGCCACTCGGGCAGGGACTGCGACCAGTCGCCCAGCGCCTCGTTCAGCTGCGCCAGCACCAAGCCGCAGTCGCCGACCAGCTCAATGTGCGAGGTCAGGTTCTTGGACATCTCCGCCGGGTCGATGTCGATGTGGATGATCCGCGCCTTGGGCGCAAACCGGGAGGCCATGCCGGTCACCCGGTCGTCGAAGCGCATGCCGCAGGCGATCACGAGATCCGAGTTCGCCACAGCCCGGTTGGCGGCGAAGGTGCCGTGCATGCCCACGAGCCCCAGGCACAGCGGATGGTCCATCGGGAAGCCCCCGAGGCCCATCAGGGTCTCCACGACGGGGGCGTCCATCCGCTCGGCCAGCGCCCGGAAAGGCCGGGCAGCGTCCTCGGACGAGACGACGCCGCCGCCGCAGATCAGCACCGGCTGCCGGGCGGACTTGATGGCCTCCGCGGCCGCCGCCACCGAATCCGGGCTGGCCTCCCGCGGGACCCGGTAGCCCGGCAGGTGGATGGCCGGCGGGTACTCCCAGCGGATCTGCGCGTTGGTCACATCCTTCGGGATGTCAATCAGAACCGGGCCGGGCCTGCCGGTGCTGGCAATGTAGAACGCCTCGCGCACCACCCGCAGCAGGTCGTCCGGGTTCGTCACCAGGTAGTTGTGCTTCGTCACCGGCATGGTGATGCCGGTGACGTCGGCCTCCTGGAAGGCGTCCCGCCCGATGAGCGAGCGAACCACCTGTCCGGTGATGGCCACGATGGGCGTCGAGTCCATCATGGCATCGCAGAGGCCGGTCACCAGGTTGGTTGCGCCGGGGCCGGATGTGGCCAGTACCACACCCACCTTGCCGGTCGCCCGGGCGTAGCCCTCGGCCGCGTGGATGGCCCCCTGCTCGTGCCGGGTTAGCACGTGGTGGATGGGGCTGTCATAGAGGGCGTCGTAGATGTACAGACTCGCCCCGCCGGGGTA
>ENA-UPSB01002532-UPSB01002532.1-bioreactor-metagenome-genome-assembly--contig:-NODE-2532-length-16746-cov-6.009945_pt1 | contig 16746 bp, 12 predicted proteins | sample MGYA00238182_ERZ773286 | MGnify/ENA primary metagenome ERZ773286 (study PRJEB29026, sample SAMN07631240) | bioreactor metagenome | isolation source: Switchgrass digestor | place: USA: Dartmouth... | reverse complement strand
GAGACAGTCCGGGGTAAAGCACTGATAAAGGTGGGCGACAACATTACCACAGACCATATCATGCCATCCAACGCAAAACTTCTGCCCTATCGTTCCAATATTCCGTATCTGGCAGAATTCTGCCTTACTCCCTGTGATCCTGATTTCCCGAAACGGGCCAGGGAAAACGGCGGTGGATTTATAATAGGAGGAGCAAACTACGGACAAGGTTCAAGCCGCGAACATGCGGCACTGGCGCCCTTGCAGTTGGGGATTAAGGGTGTTATCGCAAAGTCCTTTGCCCGAATCCACATGGCAAACCTTATAAATTCAGGAATAATACCCATGACTTTTGCAAACGAATCGGATTATGACTGCATTGAAAGTGGGGATGAGCTGGTGCTGGAGGATGCACGGAGCCAGATCAAAAACGGCAGGGAGCTTGTGCTCCGCAACATTACAAAGAACAAAGACATCCCGGTAAAGGTGGCGCTGTCGGAAAGACAGGTGGAGATAATCCTGGCCGGAGGCCTTCTAAACTATACACGCAGGCAGAGCCAATAAAAAGATCGAAGCAGACTTGATAGAAAGAAATTATTGAGTTAAAACTTAAAGATGAAAGGCATGTAATGAAATATAACGGATTGAGAGCCAGGGACAATGCCTTATGGGACCTATGTTCATAAAGCCGGGACTTGAGCTCTCAACTCCTTTCAAAAAGGAGGACCGATGTGTCAGGCATATTGAATAACAGGGACGAGGGATATTCGGTTTCCCTTAGGCAAAGGGTTTTTGAACGCCTTCAGAATGACATTTTAAACGGTAAATACCAGCCCGGGGACAGCCTCATTGAAACCCGCCTGTCGGAAGAGCTTGGGGTGAGCAGAACTCCCATACGGGAAGCAATAAGACAGTTGGAACTGGAGGACCTTGTACAGGCGATACCTAATAAGGGAGTTGTCGTAAAAGGTATTTCCCAGCAGGATATAAAAGATATTTATACGATAAGGATGCTTATAGAAGGGTTGGCTGCCAGATGGGCTGCCGAAAAGATAACCGATGAAGAATTGAAAGAGCTCAAGGAAGTACTGGAGTTGGAAGAGTTTTTTACAATGAAAAACGATGCCCAGCACCTGGGGCAATACGATTTCAAATTCCATGACATTATATTCAAGGCCAGCAAAAGCAAGCCTCTTATGCACACCTTGAGCACTTTCCACCATTATGTTCAGAGGGCAAGAAAAGCATCTTTCAAAACGCCCGGCAGGGCGCTTAAAGCACTGAAAGAGCACAGGGATATTTATGAAGCGATTGCTGCAAGGGATGCGGAAAGGGCAGAGAAGCTGGCAACCGAGCATGTATATAATGCAAGCAAAAATCTTTTGAATAATGTAAAAAAAGAAGAAGATATTTAATATCTTCTTCTTTTATATGGTGACCCATAGGGGATTCGAACCCCTGTTACCGCCGTGAGAGGGCGGTGTCTTAGGCCGCTTGACCAATGGGCCGTTTGCAGAAGTTATTATAACATAGTTTTTTATAAAATACAACATAAAAAATCAAAAATATATTGTTATATATTGGACTTCCGTCATGTGTTATAATAGCCCCTGTAGTAAATCATATATAATATAGAGATGAAAGCTTGCTTCATATTGCTGTCGGTATAAACAGCCGGTAGATTCCTGAATATGAGCCCCATGGAATATTCTTTTTGATTGTTTTACATAAAATATGACAAAACAGGAGAAATATATGAAACTGCCAATGGAGTTTTTGGATAAAATGAGAGGATTGCTGGGCGAAAGCGAGTTCGATGAGTTTTTGAAATCCTATGAAATGCCAAGATACAATGGTTTGAGAGTAAATACCCTGAAGATAGGCGTGGAAGATTTCCTCAGGATATCTCCTTTCCGTCTGGAACCCATACCCTGGACAAAGGACGGTTTCTATTATCCCCAGAGTGAGAGCCCAGGGAAGCATCCTTACTATTATGCGGGATTGTATTATATCCAGGAGCCCAGCGCCATGCTGCCGGGGACGGTAATTGACGCCAAACCCGGGGAGAAGATACTTGACTTGTGTGCGGCCCCCGGGGGTAAGACGGTTCAGATTGCTGCGGGAATGCAGGGAGAAGGGTTGCTTGTGGCAAATGATATAAATTCCGACAGGGTCAAAGCTTTGGTAAAGAACATAGAACTATGCGGAGTCAAAAACGCCATAGTGACCAACGAGTCTCCGGACAAGCTGGCAAGGAATTTTGAAGGCTTTTTTGACAAGGTGCTGGTGGATGCCCCATGCTCAGGGGAGGGGATGTTCAGAAAGGATGAGGATGCCGTCCGAAGCTGGGAGAAATTCAAATGTGAGAAGTGTGCCGGGATGCAGTGGGACATACTGAAAAATGTGGACAGGCTTCTCAAACCAGGAGGTGTGGTGGTCTATTCCACATGCACTTTTTCACCCGAAGAGAATGAGAAAATGATCGACATGTTCCTTAAGCAGCACGGTGACTATGAACTGCTGGAAATTCCAAAAATCGCGGGAATGGAGGGTGGAAGACCCGAGTGGGCGGATAACAATACAGACATGGCAAAGACGGCACGCCTATGGCCTCATAGGCTAAAGGGCGAAGGGCATTTTGTGGCAAAGATGCGCAAGAGGTTGAAAGAAGAAAAGGACATTGACCGCGGCACATTAAAAAAAGGGAAGGACGTCCCAACATCCAAGGAAAAGGAAATGTCAGAAATGTCAGAGCATATTGAGGCATTTAAGGCTTTTTGCAGGGATAATCTTAATATAGGCATAGACGGTCATTTTGCCGTCAAGGGAAATAACCTTTACTGCCTTCCTGTGGAATATCCTGATCTCAGCGGCATAAAAGTGGCGAAATTCGGCTGGTATCTTGGGGAGTTTTCCGGAAGAAGATTTGAACCGTCCCATTCCATGGCTATTGCATTAAGCAGGGATGATTTTAAAAATGTGATGGATATTGAGTCCGGTTCCGGGGATGTCATCCGGTATCTCAAAGGGGAGACGCTGATGGCTGAAAGCCCGAAGGGCTATACCGTTGTATGCGTGGATGGCTATACGCTGGGTTGGGGAAAGCAGATGGGAGGTATGCTGAAAAACCTGTACCCAAAAGGTTGGAGGAAGATGACATAAATGGCGATATTGCTGAACGGAGTTGATTTTGTTGAGGGAGACGCAACGTCTGGACAAGATTATTGCAAATTTGGGATATGGAACCCGTAAAGAAGTAAAACTGCTAATTAAAAACGGCGCTATCAAAGTAAACGGTATTGTCGCCAAAGACGGCGCCATGCATGTTGACCCGCTCAATGATGTAATAGAGGTGGGCGGGCAGGTCCTAAACTACAGGAAGTTCATATATCTTATGATGAACAAGCCCCATGGAGTGATATCGGCTACCTATGACAACAGGCATAAAACCGTGGTGGATATTCTGCCGGAGGAGTACAAAAGCTTTGGATTGTTTCCCGTGGGCAGGCTTGATGCTGATACCGAAGGCTTGCTGATAATGACCAATGACGGACAACTGGCCCATGAACTCCTGTCTCCCAAGAAGCATGTACCAAAGAGATATTATGCCCTGGTGGCTGGAAAGGTTACCGAGGAAGATGTTTTAAAATTTAGGGAGGGCGTGGTTCTTGACGACGGCTATAAAACCATGCCGGCCCATTTGGACATACTGGTGTCGGACGACTTTTCGGAGATTGAACTGGTTATATATGAAGGCAAGTTTCACCAGGTAAAAAGGATGTTTGAGGTTGTCGGGAAGAAAGTAAAATATCTCAGGCGTATTGCCATGGGTAGCCTGGCATTGGATGAGAACCTGCAAGCAGGCGAATGCAGGGAACTGACGGAAGATGAAGTGAATATGCTGAAAGAGATGCATTAAAAACGTTTTGTAAGCATGGGCGGATGTGCCGGTTAATTGGAAACATTGCCGTTGTGGATTCAGGGACAGCCGGCCGCAATATTTCCTAACCCTGAACCTGTGTGGTCGAAAATGCCGGCACAATGATTCAGATTGCAATTTTCCGGGATGCTATTGACAAGGAATGGAATAAGGAGTATTATAATATAAATATTCATATAGGATTACTAGGAAATGGTGGTGTGGCAATGAAGCTGTCTACAAAAGGCAGATATGGCCTGAGGGCGATGGTAGACCTTGCTGTGCATTCGACGGTTGGTGTTGTTTCAATCAAGAGCATTGCGGAAAGGCAGCAGATATCAGAAAACTATCTCGAACAGGTTTTTTCATCGTTGAGGAAAGCCGGACTGGTAAAAAGCATAAAGGGCGCCCAGGGCGGATATGTCCTGGCATCGGAACCGTCGAAGATAACTGTGGGAGATATTCTGACAGTGATGGAAGGAAGCCTTGAGGTGGTAGAAACCGGGGAGTCATCGCAAACAGGGGATAATCCGATAGAGGATGTGATTGTTACCCATGTATGGGAAAAAATCAACTCATGTATACGGGAGTATGCGGATTCAATCACACTGCAGGATCTTGTCGATGAGTATAAAAGAATCAATTCTGGGCAGGGATACATGTTTTACATATAGGCCATCCATTACCGGCAGCTGAATATGAAAGGATGACATCCGGACAGGAAGGCTTGCCGGCAGTCAAATGATGGATGTGAGCATCAAGAGCCAATATTGTGCCAGGTCCGGAGTTATTTACGCGATCATTTCATTGTTCTTAAGAAACCTGAAATAATCAATTTGCTTTAAGGGGAGGTTTTAACATGGGAGAAAGAAAACTAAAGTTTGACACATTGCAGGTTCATGCAGGGCAGGAAGCTGATCCCACCACCGGATCAAGGGCAGTGCCTATTTATCAGACCACTTCATATGTGTTTCATAATACGGAGCACGCTGCAAATCTTTTCAGCCTTAAGGAACCGGGCAACATTTACACCAGAATTATGAATCCTACAACGGATGTGTTTGAAAAGCGCATGGCTGCTCTTGAAGGCGGAGTTGCAGCCCTTGCTGTCGCTTCAGGATCGGCAGCCATTACATATGCTGTGATGAACATAGCTGAGCAGGGGGATGAAATTGTTTCAGCAAGTACGCTTTATGGAGGAACTTACAACCTTTTTGCCAATACACTGCCAAAGTACGGAATAAAAACAATCTTTGTAAATCCCGATGACCCTGAGAATTTCCGCAAGGCCATAACCGAGAGGACAAAAGCTTTATTTATTGAAACGATAGGTAATCCGGGTATGAATATTGTGGATATCGAAGCTGTTGCCGCTATCGCTCATGAGAGCAAAATTCCCCTGATAGTGGACAATACTTTTGGAACTCCTTATCTCATAAGGCCTATCGAGTTTGGTGCGGATATAGTTGTTCACTCGGCGACCAAGTTCATTGGCGGTCATGGTACATCCATAGGCGGCGTTATAGTTGACTCCGGCAAGTTTGACTGGATAGGGAGCGGAAAATTTCCGGGGCTCACGGAACCGGATGTAAGCTATCACGGCATAAGGTACGCCTATGACGTTGGTGCCGCAGCCTATGTGACAAAAGCCAGGGTACAGCTCCTAAGGGATACCGGAGCTGCAATGAGCCCTTTCAATGCTTTCCTGTTCCTTCAGGGCTTGGAGACCCTGTCCTTGAGGGTGGAAAAGCATGTTTCCAATACAAAGAAAATAGTGGATTTTCTGTCCAAGCATCCATTGGTAAGCTGGGTGAACTATCCGTCACTTAAGGGCAACAAGTATTATGAGCTGGCCTGTAAATATTTCCCGAAAGGCGCGGGTTCGATATTTACTTTCGGGATAAAGGGAGGCCTGGAAGCAGGAAAGAGATTTATCGACAGCCTGGAAATCTTCTCTCTCCTTGCAAATGTGGCCGATGCCAAGTCCCTGGTGATTCATCCCGCCAGCACCACCCATCAGCAGTTGTCCGAAGAGGATTTGAAAGCTGCAGGAGTTACTCCGGATATGATAAGGCTTTCAATAGGAATTGAGGACCCGGATGATTTGATATACGATCTGGATCAGGCGCTTAAAAAGGCGGTTAGGGAATAGATTGGTATCAAAGCTAAATTGCAATTAAAAAAGGAGAGTTTTATACTCTCCTTTTTCTTACCATCTGTTATCCGAATATCTGTTTCCGCTCGAGAAATTATTGTTTCTCCTCTGGGCCTTTCTGGCTTTTCTGCAATCAGGACATCTCTGGGGTTCATTTTCAAATCCTTTTTCCTTGTAAAAAGCCTGTTCTCCCTCAGTGAAAACGAACTGGTTACCGCAGTCTTTGCATACAAGAGTCTTGTCAGCCATATAAACTACCTCCTTATATTATGGATTTAACTGGTTTCGGACACTTTCTCCATAATACAGGAGGCAAGGGTCTAAACTAATTAAATCTTTTTTTACTAGGATAATTATACCATACGCAAAGATAATTCTCAATACGTTTGTTGTAAAAATATTCTGTGTTTATAAGGCGTTTCTATTGAACATAAACATCCAAACCGGCAAGAATCTCATATTACAAAAGCATGCTTTCAAATCTGCTTCCTGTGCCGGCATAACAAGTTAAATCAATGCTTTTTTTCCAGGTATCTCTTTATCTTCTTGGTTGTTGTCTTTGCAAATTCCTTTTCCCGCAGACTGAACTCTTTCACATGCTTATATATTACCAGTTTCTTGTTTACGGCTTTGATTTCATTGTGGATTATTTCCCGCACTCTATCGTCCGTTATGGAGCTGATATTGAAATCCGCCTGTATCTTTTCCATATCGGGGATGATTTCTGCCGCTACTGTCACTTCATCACTGTCTTTGCCCATTTTGCCGTAAACCAGCGATTCCTTTATATAAAAGGACCGGTTGAGGAGAGTCTCAATCTCTTCCGGATAGATGTTTTTTCCGTTCTTGGTAACGATGACATCCTTCAGCCTTCCGGTAATATGAAGAAAACCGTCACTGTCTATATAGCCCAGGTCTCCCGTGTAGAACCATCCGTCTTTCAGAACTTTTGAAGTGGCTTCTTCATCCTCATAATATCCCAGCATTACATTCGGACCCTTTACCACAATCTCTCCCACCCCTTCGGAATTGGGGTTATCTATTCTAATTTCCATACCGGGTAGGGGAAGACCTGCTGCATCATCCTTAAAGTCAACATCCCGATTCAGGGCAACAATAGGGGCACATTCGGTAAGGCCATATCCTTGAATAAATGATATGCCGAGGTCTCTGAAACCTTTGGAAACCACAGGGTCTATCCCGGCAGCGCCGCTTATGAAAAGCCGTATATTTCCTCCCAGGCTGTTATGTACCTGTGCAAAAAGCTTCCTTGTTATATCGATTCCGAACTTCCTGAGCAGATTGCTTATCTTTATGCCCATCCTCAACTTCTTGTCCATGCCGGATTTGGCAGCCTGATCCCATATGCGTTTGTACATGGATTCGAAAATCAGAGGCACACCCAGCATTATTGTTGCCCTGGATTCGGCAAGATTCTTGGGTATGTGTCTCAGACCCTCGCAATATGCGATGGTGCTGCCTCTGTACAGCTCGCACAAAAAACCGCAGGTACATTCATAAGTGTGATGTATGGGCAGTACGGAAAGGAAAACATCCTTGTCGTCGGTGTAAGTCATCTGACACATGGCCATGAGATTTGCACAGATATTTTTATGTGATAGCATCACGGCTTTTGACTGATCAGTAGTTCCTGAAGTAAAGAGAAGTATGTTCATTGCCTCATTATCTATTTCTGCATCAATAAAGCTTCTGTCACCGGTTTTTACGAGTTCATGCCCTTTATTCAGAAGCCGGCTGAAAGATAATGTATTTCCTGAATCTTCGGAAATATCCATGTCGATGTAATAATCCACCGTGTTTAGCTCTGCCGAAACGTCTATAATGTCATTTCTCTTGCTTCCTGAGAAAATTATGGCATTGGCTTTCGACCGGATGAGCAGGTTGGCAATTTCATTTTTCGGAAGCTCCTTATCCAGCGGGACTATGATGCCTGTGCCGTTTACGACAGCAAGGTACGAAACGCTCCATTCATACCTGTTTTCCCCGATAAGAGCGATTCTCTTTCCTTTAAGTCCAAGACTGATCAATGCCGTTCCAAAGGCATCCACATCGGCTTTATACTGCTTGAACAATATGGGTTTATAATCCCCTCCACCCTTGGGTTTTGTCAGGAATGCGGGCTTGTTTCCGTAAAGTTCCGTACTGGTATTCAACATTTCCTTGAGGTTGCTTATCGGCCTTACCTCATAAAGCGGTATATTCTTCATATTACATGCACCTCGTCCACTTTTTACTATTATCATTATATACGAATAAAAGGCCGGTTAAAAGAAATTATAAAAATATTTTTTAATATTCGAACTAATGTTTGTTTTTTGGGTACAATCTGTTATAATATTAGGGTGTTTATATAGGAGCAATAGGTGTAAAAGCTGATTATTAAAGCATATATAACCCGTTGCGCTGGCATTTTCCAAGCGTGTGCCCGGGTTACAGGTATACAGGCAATGACGGGAATTGAGCCATTTGTAGATGGAATCTACAAGACTCAAGTTTCTGACTTTTGATATTTTAATGGTAGTTGCAAGATTTTAAAAAGTGGGTGCGGTTTATGATAAAAAAGAATATTTATATAAAAGGTGCAAGGGAACACAATCTTAAAAATATAGATGTTGAGATACCAAGGAACAAGCTGGTTGTTGTAACGGGCCTCAGCGGTTCGGGAAAGTCCTCTCTGGCTTTCGATACGATTTACGCAGAGGGGCAGAGGAGGTATATGGAGTCTCTTTCTTCCTATGCGAGGCAGTTTCTTGGACAGATGGAAAAACCGGATGTGGATTATATAGAGGGATTATCCCCGGCCATATCCATTGACCAGAAGACTACCAGCAGAAATCCCCGTTCCACGGTGGGAACGGTTACGGAAATATATGACTACCTGAGACTTTTGTATGCAAGAATCGGTGTGCCCCATTGTCCCAACTGCGGCAGGGAAATATCCCAGCAGACAGTGGATCAGATGGTGGATCAGGTGCTATCCCTGGAAGAGGGCACCAGGATACAGGTCCTGGCCCCTGTTGTGAGGGGAAGAAAAGGAGAATACCATAAGCTGATAGAAGATACCAAAAAAGCCGGATATGTCCGGGTGAGGATAGACGGCCAGGTGATGGATGTAAATGATGAAATAAACCTGGATAAAAACAGGAAGCATACCATTGAAATTGTGGTGGACAGGCTTATCGTAAGACCGGATATCCGCAAAAGGCTGGCGGATTCCATAGAAACCGTCCTCCAGCTGAGCGGTGGGCTGGTGGTAATAGATGTGATAGGAAAAGAAGAGCTACTGTTCAGCCAGAACTTTGCCTGCAGTGAGTGCGGAGTGAGCATTGAAGAACTTACTCCCAGAATGTTTTCCTTTAACAATCCTTACGGTGCTTGTCCGACATGCAGCGGACTGGGAGTGTTTCTAAAGATAGACCCGGATCTGGTCATACCCGACCGATCCAAGTCCCTGGACGAAGGTGCGATAGTCGTATCCGGCTGGAATATCGAAAATGCGGATGCATACTCGAGAATGATTTTTAATGCTCTGGCTAAACACTATAAATTCAGCCTGAGCACACCGGTGGAGAAACTGCCGGACCATATAGTTGACATAATACTATACGGCACAAAAGGGGAAAAAATAAAGGTTGAATATGAGCGGGGTTATGGAAGCGGCTATTACATGACTGAGTTTGAAGGCGTCATAAATACCATTGACAGGCGTTATCACGAAACACAATCAGATAGTGTGAAGCAGTATTACGAAGGATTCATGAGCACCCATCCCTGTCCCGCATGCAAGGGCGCAAGGCTGAAAAAGGAAAGCCTTGCTGTGACCGTAGGCGGCAAAAATATATATGAGATCGCGTCCATGCCGGTGGTAGAGCTGAAAGAGTTTTTTACAAAGCTGGAACTTTCAGAAAGGAAACGGATGATAGCCCAGCAAATATTGAAAGAAATAAACGCAAGATTGGGTTTCCTTACGGATGTGGGTCTGGACTACCTGACATTGTCCAGGTCCGCCGGAACCCTGTCGGGAGGAGAGGCGCAGAGAATAAGGCTGGCAACGCAAATTGGTTCCGGACTGACAGGAGTTTTATATATTCTGGACGAGCCCAGCATAGGTCTTCATCAGAGGGACAATGAGAGGCTTCTTGCTACGCTGAAAAAACTGAGGGATTTGGGCAACACCCTCATAGTGGTTGAACATGACGAAGATACGATGTATGCTGCAGATCATATAATAGACATAGGTCCCGGAGCGGGTGTGCATGGAGGCAATATTGTCGCCCAGGGTACTGTGGATGACATCAAGAAATGCGACCAGTCCCTCACCGGCTTGTATTTAAGCGGAAAAAGAAAAATAGAAGTGCCTGAATGCCGGCGCAAACCCAATGGTAAATGGCTTGAGATTATCGGCGCCAGGGAGAACAATCTGAAAAATATAAATGTGGCGATACCGCTAGGGGTATTTACATGCGTTACAGGGGTATCAGGTTCGGGAAAAAGCTCCCTTATAAATGAGATCCTTTACAAGCGCCTGGCGTCTGAACTGAACCGGGCAAAAATGAAAGCAGGGGATCATGATGCAATAAAGGGAATCAATTATCTGGACAAAGTGATCAATATAGACCAATCGCCCATAGGAAGAACTCCCAGGTCAAATCCGGCAACCTATACTGGGGTGTTTGATCTCATCAGGCAGGTTTTCGCTGAAACCACGGAAGCAAAGATGAAAGGTTACAAACCAAGCCGCTTCAGCTTCAATGTAAAGGGCGGACGGTGCGAAGCCTGCAACGGAGATGGAATCATCAAGATTGAAATGCATTTTCTTCCTGATGTATATGTGCCTTGCGAGGTTTGCAAGGGGAAAAGGTATAACAGGGAAACCCTTGACGTGAAATACAAGGGGAAAAGCATAGCCGATGTCCTGGATATGACGGTTGAGGATGCCCTTGAATTTTTCAGGAACATACCCAGGATTCAGACGAAGCTCCAGACATTGTATGATGTGGGTCTGGGCTATATAAAGGTAGGGCAGCCTTCCACCACCCTTTCAGGGGGAGAGGCCCAGAGGATAAAGCTGGCTACGGAATTGTCCAGAAAAGGTACCGGCAGGACAATGTATATTTTGGATGAACCCACCACAGGTCTTCATATAGCCGATGTCCATAAGCTGATTGATGTATTGCAGAGACTGGTGGACGCCGGTAATTCGGTTGTGGTGATCGAGCACAATCTGGATGTCATCAAGACAGCGGACTATATAATCGATTTGGGGCCGGAAGGAGGAGACCGGGGAGGCTATGTCGTAGCCTCGGGAACTCCGGAAGAGATTGCAAAGGTGGAAGAATCCCATACGGGACGGTTCCTGAAAAAGGTTTTAAACCAGTAGGTATGGCCGCGTCAAAGACAGTGTAAAATATTGCTGCGGAATTTAATCAGCTGCCTTGAGCGTAATTTAAACGAATAAATAAAGTTATTTCATTTATACACGGTCCATATCACTATTGCCTGAAATTAGACGTAGAGGGTCATGTATGTTATACTAAAAATGAATATAAGTATAGGTTAACTGTAATTTATTTTATTTTAAACTTTCAACGGATGGGTATATATTTCTTGAGATGTTATATACATCATTAACAGGAGATGATTATAATGATGATGTGTTCAATTTGCAAAGAGAATCTCGCAGTAGTGTTTGTGACCAAGATTATAAACGGACGTCAGGAACAAGAGGGACTTTGCTTATCTTGCGCAAAAAAGCAAGGTATACAGCCAATAAACCAGCTGATAGAGCAGTCAGGCATGACTGATGAAGATATTGATAATTTGAACAAGCAGGTAAACGGTATGTTTGAAAATATGGATGAAGACAGCCTGGAGGCTTTTACGCCAAACCAGGATCAGACCCATTCCGGAAACCCGTTTTTCAATTTTCTGACCAGGGCTTTTTCCAAGAACAATAACGGAACTGAAGCCCAGAATGAGCAAAAGAATAACGCAGAGGACAAAGATGCAAAAAATACCCGTACAAAAACTCAGGAAAAAAAGCATATAAAGAAAAAGAAATATCTGGACACGTATGGAATAAATCTCACGGACAGAGCCAAAGAAGACAAGATTGACAGGGTTATAGGCCGTAACAGGGAAATTGACAGGGTGGTGCAAATACTGAACAGGAGAACCAAGAACAATCCTGTTCTTATAGGTGAGCCCGGAGTAGGAAAAACAGCCATAGCAGAAGGGCTGGCGGTGAGAATTGCCAACAAACAGGTTCCTGCAAAGCTCTACAACTCAGAGGTATATTTGCTGGATCTTACTGCGGTGGTGGCAGGTACCCAGTTCAGGGGACAGTTTGAGAGCCGCATGAAAGGGATAATTGAAGAAGCCAAAAATCTGGGAAATATAATCCTGGTCATAGATGAACTGCACAATATAATGGGAGCAGGAGAAGCGGAAGGAGCCATGAATGCAGCCAACATCCTGAAACCGGCATTGTCAAGGGGAGAGATTCAGGTTATCGGTGCTACCACCCTCAACGAGTACAGAAAATATATCGAAAAGGATTCCGCCCTTGAAAGGAGATTCCAGCCGGTATTGGTGGATGAGCCTTCGGTGGAGGAAACCATAGAGATATTGAAAGGCATAAAGGATTATTATGAAAACTATCACAGGGTAAAGATACCCGATAAGGTGATAGAGGCTGCAGTTGTATTTTCAGAAAGATATATAACCGACAGGTTTCTCCCGGACAAGGCGATAGATGTGATAGATGAGGCAGGCTCCAGGGCCAATCTTAAGAACGTCGGTTTGGTAGAGCTGGAAGCGCTGAAAGAAGAATTGAAACAGGTACAGGAAGAAAAAGAAAACGCCGTTTCAGCGGATTCCATAGAGGATTACCAGAAAGCGGCGGATTTGAAAGTCAGGGAATGCAAACTGCTCCAGAAAATTAAAGAGATAGAGGATAAGGCAAAAGACGTGGAACTTACTGTGGAAGACGTGGCCTATGTGATTGAGTCCTGGACAAAAATCCCGGTTCAAAGGCTTACGGAGTTTGAGGCAGACAAGTTGATAAATCTTGAGGAGAGGCTCCATCAAAGGGTTATAGGCCAGAAAGAAGCGGTTGAAAGTGTTGCCAGGGCTATAAGGCGCAACAGGTCAGGCTTCAGGAAGAAAAAGAAACCATCCTCCTTTATTTTCATCGGGCCGACAGGAGTGGGCAAGACGGAGCTGGTAAGAGCCCTGGCTGTCGAACTGTTTGAAAGCGAGGATGCGCTCATAAGGCTTGATATGTCTGAATATATGGAAAAGCATACGGTATCAAAGCTGATCGGCTCTCCTCCGGGATATGTGGGTTATGATGACGGCGGGCAGCTTACTGAAAAAATCAGAAGGAAGCCTTATTCAGTAATACTGATGGATGAAATTGAAAAAGCCCACCCTGACGTATTCAATATGCTCCTGCAGATCTTGGAGGATGGAAGGCTGACCGACAGCCACGGAAGAACTGTTAATTTTGAAAATACAATTATAATAATGACGTCCAATGCCGGTACGACAATGAAATCCAACGGGATTGGCTTTGGAAACGATGGTTACGCAGCGCTGAAAGACAAGGTAACCGAAGCATTGAAGGAATTCTTCAGGCCCGAGTTCCTGAACAGGGTAGATGAGGTCATAGTATTTAATGAGCTTCAGAAAGATGAACTCAGGCAAATTGTAGAACTTATGCTCAAGGAAGTCAGGGAAGAGATGACCCGGAAAGGTATGAAGCTCAATGTGACCGAAGCTGCCATAGACTTTATCCTGGAAAAGGGTTATGATCCCAAGTACGGGGCAAGGCCGCTGCGCCGCACCATTCAAAGATATATTGAGGATGTGCTGGCGGAAAAATATATTAAAAAAGAGATCCTTGAGGGAAACAATGTGACCGTGGATTGTGAGAATCATGAGCTGAAGTTTATAGTTGCATAGAGAAAATGCATGTTTAGTTATATGCTTGAGACAGGTAAATAGGGGCTGCGGCAAAATAATATAAGCATTTTGACGCAGCCCTCTTCTCTTTATGCTACAGATTTCTAAAAGAATTAGTTTACATAAAAATGATTCATAAATGATTACACTATCATACCTTGCCTTGTGCGCTCATTATTTTACCGGGATAAAATCTCCAGAGACTATTTCCTGGCCTTCATAACCGAGTATAAAATCTATAAAAGATTATGCCGCGTTGCCCATTAAACGCTTCTGCCAGCATTCTTGCGACAGGTTCAGCTGAGGCGGAACCGACTATCAGGATGTCGCCCTCTATGGCTGATCCGGTCTCATCGCTTGTTCCCGGGTCGTCGCTCCTGTTTCCGTTATCTGATTTCCGCATGCCGTAAAACCAGATATGCTGATAATATCATGGCAATTACCATTGCAAAAGGTTTCAACTGTTTTTCATAAGCTTATACCCCCATTGCTTGGTACTGACTGCAATAAGTGTTAATGTTGCTTGGCCTTCACAATTCACATATTACTTTTCCAGTGCTATTGGGGAATTAAGCGTATGTTAAGTTGATGCTAAATCTAACGGGATCGCATAATCCGGTTTTATGCCAAGCGTTGGTTTGCCTGCAGGAGAAGAATTCTGTAATGAAGGCAGGGGTGAATAAATATAATATATCCGGAGGTTTATATCAGGAGAAAAGGATGTACAGCAGTTCCAAAAGGCTTCAGGTCCATGAATATGACAGGGGAGAAGCGGTAAGGTATGCCCACCGATGGGCTTACAGCCGTAATCCAAGATACCTTGATTTTGAGAATCTGGGAGGGGATTGCACTAATTTTGCATCCCAGTCCATATATGCCGGAAGCGGTGTAATGAACTTTACCCCGGTATACGGATGGTATTATGTGAATGGATACAACAGGACTGCTTCCTGGACAGGAGTTGGCTATTTGTACAATTTTCTCGTGGGAAACAAAGGCGTGGGCCCTTTTGCAGAAGTGGTGGAAGCAAAGGACGTACAACCCGGGGACATCGTTCAGTTGTCTTTCCTCGGGGGAGGTGTGTTCAATCATTCGCCTGTCATCGTCCAGACAGGGAGCCCACCCGGGATAGATAACATCTTGGTTGCTGCCCACACCTATGATGTGGATTATTACGCTCTTACCAATTATACATGGGTAGACATCAGATTTTTGCATATAATAGGAGTAAGAAAATAAAACATGCAATGGGATGAAAGCGCACGAAGATATAAAAAAGCAAGGTGCGCACTCTATGCGGAAATGATCCTGTCCGGAGCGATTATATTGATATGCTTTCCATCTATGTCCGTTGTCCCTGTAATAAACTTGTTTACTTTCTTATTTGCGTTTTTTGCGGCATCAACTTCATAGTTGTGCACAATTTCATTGGTATTGTCGATGATGAACCCTATCATCTCCGAATTTATTCTGACGGTCACAATCCTTGTGTTTTCATCGGCTTCACGGTCAGGAAGACTGAACCTCTTTCTCAGGTTGAACACAGTGCATAAATCGTCCCTCATGGGTATGATGCCTTCAATATAGTCGGGCATGTTGGGAACTTTTGTTATCTTTGTATATGGTATTATTTGCTCGACCATATCCAAATCCAGTCCGAAATAATCATCATCCAGTTTGAAAATGAACAATTGGCCCTCTACCATTAGACTTCCCCCTATACAAAACGATGTAGAAAAACAGAGCTTAATGTCTTATTTTTTCATTATATCAGCAATTGCAGACAACGGCAACCCGATAGATACGGCTTTAGGACCTGTAACTGCCGTTTATTTTTATATAATCGTAGCTGAAATCACAAGTCCACATCCTGTCGAAAAAGATGCCTTTCTTTAAGTTTATGGTTATTTTTATCTCCCTTTCATGGAGTATTTTTTTGGCATACTCTTCATCAAAATTCAAGGCAGCACCGTTTTGGCATACCATAAGGTCACCGATGGAAATATCCACCAGGTTGGGATCAAAAGAGGCTCCGGAGTATCCCGCGGCTGTAATTATTCTTCCCCAGTTGGCATCCTCTCCGAATATGGCTGTTTTCACCAGGGGAGATCTGGCTATGCTGCTGGCGACTTTGTGGGCATCTTCAGCGCTCAGCGCTCCCTGGACATTTATCTCTATGAGCTTTGTCGCTCCTTCGCCATCCCGGGCTATCATCCTGGCAAGGTGGGTGCAAACATGATTCAAGGCGTTTTTAAATTTTTCATACTCCATGCCTTCCCTTACTATTCCGGCATTTTCTGCCTGACCGTTGGCCAGGATTACCACCATGTCGCATACGCTGGTGTCTCCATCTACAGAAACCCTATTGAAAGTGTGCATTACCGTTTCTCTTAACGCTTTGTCCAGCAAGCTCCTGGAAATGTTGGCATCGGTGGTGATTATTCCGATCATTGTTGCCATATTGGGATGTATCATACCGGAACCCTTGGCCATCGCTCCGATTCTCACCACCTCATCCTGTATTTCCAGCTCGACCGCTATCTCCTTGGGAACAAGGTCGGTAGTCATGATGGCTTCCATGGCGTCATGGCCTCCATCGGGGGACAAGCTGGCCACAGCCGTTCTGATTCCCGAACGGACCAATGGCATGTTGAGCCGGCAGCCTATCACTCCCGTAGACCCAACCAGTATGTTATCTACCGGACAG
>ENA-UPSB01002529-UPSB01002529.1-bioreactor-metagenome-genome-assembly--contig:-NODE-2529-length-16785-cov-4.565929_pt1 | contig 16785 bp, 9 predicted proteins | sample MGYA00238182_ERZ773286 | MGnify/ENA primary metagenome ERZ773286 (study PRJEB29026, sample SAMN07631240) | bioreactor metagenome | isolation source: Switchgrass digestor | place: USA: Dartmouth... | reverse complement strand
ACAGCTTACCTCTGTTAAGCGCAGCCAAACACCCTAATGGAATTCCAATTGAGACAGCTACTAAAATCGCAATACCACCAATTTTGGCTGAAACTTTAAAACCGGTAGAAATTATTTCTCCAACCGTTCTGCCTCTTTGTTTTATAGAAACCCCCATATCACCTTTCACTAAATTCAACATATAATTTTTATATTGAACAATTTTAGGCTGATCTAGCCCGTACTTCTTATTTAAAGCCTCCAAAGTCGCCGCCGATGGGGATTTCTCCGCCAAAAAAGGTCCACCCGGAACCATGAACATTAACCAAAAAGTTAATGTAGCTACGAGCCATACTGAAAAGATTGCGAGCAAAACTCTTTTTACAATATATTTTACCATTACTAGCAGTCCACTCCTCTATTTACATAATTCGTAGCTTTGCCCAAAAAAAAATAAAAACTGAAATATTTTGTCATTATAATAACTATCATATCGAATTTTGCACTAATATGATTTTACAATGTCATAGTACAAGCGTCAAGCTAATAAGAAATGGTAATACTATTTTTAATCTAAAAACTGAATCGGGCATTTACATAAAAATAACTCTTAGAATAGATCCAAGAGTTTTTAATAACGATTTAAATAGAGTTCTTTAAATAGAGTTCATATCTTTTCAACTATTCTGTTGATATAATTAACGAATATCAACATTCTGTCAACATAGTAAACAAACTGCTCTTCATTCATCTCATCAGTAAATTGGAAATTATTTGTAAGTTTAAATAATTCAGTTGTACCGTCATCAATAATATTCTGAGGTCCCCAAACACCATTTTCAGTTTTTAAAAATTGAATTGCGTTATTCAAATCTTCAGTATTTGTAATTTTAAGTAGTAATTTTTGGTAAACATCTAAAATGTCTATAATAATATCCTTACGCTCCTTGTTTTGTTCAGTTTTAAAAAGTTTTATTTTTTGGTTATAAATATATTTTTCTGTTTGTCGACAAAGATTTTTCAGGTTTAGTTCACCATGAGTTCCTTTAAAACTTTCGTCAATAGGTTTTACAGTAACCCACGGAGATTTAGGATTATTCCTAATTCTATAGCCAAAATTGTTTTCTGAAAAAACGGTGTTTAAATCATCTATTACTGAACCGTTAAGAAATTCTACAGCTATTGTACCAACAGCATCCATAAACTTATCTAAAGGCTCAAACAAAAAACCCTGGAAGGCCGCTTCATAATCCTCAATTAAAAAATACCAGCCCCAGTTAGATGTTTTTTCCCTGTTTGTATATTCGCAAATTATATCACACAAATTTTTCAATAAATTGTCCAATTCAAATTTATTTTTTATTTTGCTAATGCTTGCTTTCTTCCGCAAGCCCGAAAGTAAGACTTTTGAAACTTCACTTAATAGCCTAGGGGTTACATTGGTCATTAGAAAATCCCTATCGGAATATAACTCATAGTTTTCAAAAATATCTCTAAATTTTGTAACCATGCTCTCCCTCCTTTTTCTAAAAACTTTTATTACTTAAAAATGTTTTTAATTTAAATAATTATATCAAAAAAATTACTATAAATAATTAAGTATTATCTTCCATTTATCAAGTTTTTCTTCAAGTTTTATAGTATTAGCAGGACTTGTGGAGGGCAGTTGTCTATACTCCTTTGGACCTGCGTCTAACCAACCTACACCTTTTTTATATAATTCAAAGGCTTTTACCCCATTAAAAGCAATAAATCTAATATTAGGATAAGCTAAGTAAAAGTTCTTAAAATCATTGAAAGTTTCGTTTTTAATATTTGAGTCCAAACTGCCTTTTCGCTGACACGTTGCAACAACGTCCCAAATTGCAATACCTTTCTTTAAAACAAAGCGCACCCTCTTCTCGTATTCATGTTCTATAGGCTCCTCAAATAGAGCAAATATTATTGGCCAAAACTGATTTTTGGGATGAGCATAATATTGTTGCTCTAATAGAGACTGAACACCTGGCATCGAACCAAGAATTAATATTTTGGAATTTTCATCAGCAATAGGACCGAAAGATTGTAATCTTTCCAAAGTTATTCCTCCCGTTATTCGAACACAGTACCAAAGCTATTCGTCATAAATATCCAAAAAAAACGGTTATCGATTAATCGATAGGGCCTTTCTTTTTTCAACTTTCCGCCAGAAACTCGCTGTTAATACAGTAATAATCAATGCCAAAGCTATTCTCATAAATAACAAAGGCAAAACATTAATTCCCAAAGGTACAAAAATCAATGTATCTTCAATAACAGCATGACAAGAAACCAGAAAAATACTAACTAAATAAATGTCTTTTTTGGATAGTTGTTCTTCTTTTGCTGTTTGAATTATAACTCCAGCTCCATAGGCTATGCCAAATAAAATTCCGGCTAACAATGTTATCCCGGTTTTTTCGCTAACACCGATTAAATTAGTAAAAGGCCTTATTAAGTTCGAAACCATTGGCAAGAAATTTAAATCTTTAAGTAATTGAATAACTATCATGATAGGAATGACAATAATTGCTATCTGTAATACACCAATAAAAGATACTTGAAAGGCATTCATTAAGATTTCTAACCAATCATGTAGAACTTGCTCGCTATTTGAGGAAATGAATCCATACTGAGCAATTTGCTGCCCTCCTGTCCACAACAAATTGATTGTAATCGCAAAAATTAACGATGCCATAATCCTCAAAAAAGCGATAAACCATGGGCTTACACCTATTTTAGTAGTTATTGCAGTTTCAACAATTAAATTATGAGATAAACTAAGCATCACTGCCAAAATGAAGACTTGTTTTACAGTCAGCTCCATTGTAAGAATAGCACCTATCGCAGCATAAAGATTGAGAACATTTCCCAATACCAATACAATTGCTGCTTCTCCGGTTAAACCAAGTACACTCATAAAGGGCTCTAGTGCCTTAGCAAAATAACCTAATACCGGTGTATTTTTGAGTACGGTAATTATAAAAGTAACGGGAAAAATTATTCTAGCCAGGTCCTTGGTCGTTGAAAAACCGATAATAATCCCTTTTTTCATCGAATTGAATTTATTTTTATGCAAACCCTGTCCCGCCTAATCATTTGAGTATTATAAAGTAAAAAAGAGTAAGTTTGATCTTACCCTATTTTACTTAGCAAAAAAACAATGTTTTGAACAGAAAATTGAATAATTCGCAGAAAACTATTCGGAAATCACCTGATTTCTTAAAATACCTACCATGGTAGGAACGTCAATTCCCATAGGACATCTTTCAACACAACGGCCGCAACGTAAACAAGTATATAACATCGGAGCAGCTGTTTCAACGCCACCATCAACAAAAGATGTCCAGATGGAACCTATTCCACTTAAATATGTTTTTCCATAGTAGCCCGCAGTTACTTGAAAAACAGGACATTCATACATACAACCGCCGCACCGCAGACAATGGGAAGCCTGGGAAAAGTCTGGGTTTTCCATCATTTTACTTCTTCCGTTGTCCACAAAAATTACATGAAACTCTTTAGGTCCATGGGCTCCATAAGTGGTTACTTTTTCGATATCACCTGTTTTACTAGGACCACTGATAACATTAAGGTAACTCGGAGCAGTATAATTTGCAAATCGCCAGGTGACTTCTGCTACCTTCATTGCATCGAGAAAGGTCGGCACTAATTTTTCTATACCAACAACTACAATATGAACGGGAGGAGCCCCGGTACACAATCTTACATTTCCTTCATTTTCAATAATTACCACCTGGCCTGTATCCGCAGCAACGACATTCGCACCGCTAATACCGACATCAGCGTTAAAATATTTTTCACGAAGGAATTCTCGAACAGCCCCAACTTCTGCAGCAATATCAGGCGGAATATCCTTCTTAAAAAATCCCGAAAATATTTCAGCTACTTGTTCTCTCGGAACGTGGATAGCCGGTGAAAGGATATGCATAGGCTTTTCATTTTTCAATTGTAAAATAAACTCACCTAAATCCGTTTCCCAAACTTCATTACCCATTTCTTCCAAGCCATGGCGTAGCTGAAGTTCTTCACCTAACATGCTTTTTCCTTTGACAATTACTTTACCAGTCCCAATAATTTGTTTAAGTATATTTAAAACCTCTTCCCGATCTTTGGCATAGTATCCTTTTCCCTTATTACTCTCAATCGCTTCAATTGCCTTCTCAAGAAGCTGCTTGTAATTTTTTACAGAATACTCCTTTATTTTACGGACTTCATTAGCTAATTCGACTGTATGCGGATACTTTTCCATAGCATTTTCCACATTATTTCGATAAGATTTAACTGCCCTAGTCATTGCATTATTAATATTGGAATCCTTACTCGCTTTATTTAATTCCGTAATGTATTTATTTAATTCCTTTTCTAGATCTTGCATGCTCCTTCATACCCCCTAAATAAAAACTCTACTATGTCTTCCAGTTCTATGGAAGCGTTGTTATTTCCCAAGCCGTTCTCAAGAGCCGATAAACAATACGGGCAGGAAATAAGTGCTTTTTTTGCACCTGTCTCCTCTAATTCAGCCACTCTTCTGCTCGCAACTATTTTAGAAATTTCAGCGAATAACATCTTGTTTGGACCGCCACAACAAGTAGTCCATTTTTTATTTCTATAAGCTTCGACATACTTAATACCTACCGCATCAAGAATATCCCTATATTCCTCAATTATGCCAAGCTCGCGGGCCATCCTACAGGAATCATGTATAACTACCGGATATTCAAATTGAACAGGTGGCAGTAAATCGCGTTTTTCCCAAACTAATTCAATAAAAGTTTTAACTTCAATCTCAGGAAAATCGGTTATTTTAGGATATACTATTTTAAACATTTCTCCTGCATGCGGAGACAAACACACTATTCTTTTAGCGCCGGTTCTTTTTATGCTTTCTACGACTTTAACGGCATATTCTTTCAGGTCATTCCAAAAACCCAGCTCGAAGAGAAGAGCTCCGCTATACAAGTCCGCATCTTTATTATAAAAGATACTGTATCCCAATTTTTTTAAAATATATGCAGCTTTATAATTTATAGAAAAATATCTTTCTTTGTCTTTAGCTAAAAGGGAAGCATATATTTTTTCAGAACTTATTCCTAATTTATTTACCAGCTTTCTAGTTTTCATCAAAGCTGAAAAGGCCGTACTGGAAGTATCCACGAACTCCATTGTTTTAACCAAAGAGTCCATATATGGCAAAAGCTGATACTCTCCGCCGGTATAAAAAAGGATATCTCCTTCTGTAGGCAAACTAAGGTCTTTTACCCAAACTGAAGTTTCCTTGGTTTTTAAACTAAGGGGGTTATTATGTTTGATAATATTTTCTCTTATTATTTCAAAAACTGCAGGAATTCTGGGTTTATTCATAGAGTCACTACCCTTCAGCATGTGTATTTGCATACTTCTATTATTTAATACAAAATGGCTTAATTAGTAAATGGTAAAAATGCAAGTATAATGTATTCTTTATTATATGGGTTATCGTTTAAAACAGGGCATTTTGGGCTTTATTTTTTACTGTTAATATTATATTAATTACTCCAATAAAAGACAAAATGCAACTTGAAGATTATAGTAAGCATTAATTTTTATAGTTATTTCAGTAGTTGAAATACATAATAGATTTGAAAAACATAATATGGTAAAATGTTTTATAAATACAAAAAGATTTCTGTGAGGGGTATATGAATTCAAATTCTGTAGAAAAAAAATCTAAAAGGATTATATTTGGATTTATTATTCCAATTTTAGCCGTTGCACTTATTGCCGGAATCGTAGTATTTAAAGCTTATTATATTGTTGAGCCAGGCCATAGGGGTGTAGTGGTTCAACTTGGTGCTGTTCAACCAAGAGTACTAGACGAAGGATTTCATTTTATTGTACCTTTTGTTCAAGAAGTAGTTCCAATAGAAGTACGTGTTCAAAAAGTACAATCCGAAGAAACAACATCTTCAAAAGACTTGCAAGTTGTAAATACCGTAATAGCTGTAAATTTCCGACTTGATCCTGACAATGTAAACAAATTATATCAAGAAGTCGGCTTGTCTTATAAAGAACGTGTTGTAGATCCGGCAATTGCAGAGTCTCTAAAAGCCGTTACGGCTCAATACACAGCAGAAGAGCTAATCTCCAAAAGATCGGAAGTTAGCTCTAAGATAAAGAGTATACTTAGCCAGAAATTGCTCAATTACTATATGATACTCGACGAAATCAATATCACAGAATTTCGTTTTAGCGATGAGTTTAATCAAGCCATTGAACAAAAACAAATCGCTGAACAACAAGCACTTAAAGCAAAGTTAGATCTGGAAAGAATTCAGATTGAAGCACAGCAAAAAATCGAACAAGCCAAAGCTGAGGCTGAAGGACTAAAACTCCAGAAGGATCAAGTAACACCGGAACTTATAGAACTTCGAAAAATAGAAGCACAACTTGAAGCCATAAAAAAATGGGATGGCAAATTGCCGATTGTTGCAGGCAGCGGGGCTGTTCCATTTATAAATATTGATAATATAATAAATCAGGCAAATGAATCTCATGGATCTCAGGAAAACGAATCAAATGAATAGTCGGTTTAATTGGTATTAAACGTTTATATTTAACAATCTACAACGAAGTTAAAATGATATGCTCCCCAGCGAGTAGATAACCTGAAATAACAATAAATCCAGGCTACTCAAAAGGGAGTTTTTTAGTACACAGAAGAGAAGTATTAGCAATAAGAGAAGTTGGCCCCTGTCATAGACAGCGGCCAACAATAATAGTTTTTATTCTAGAGAACTTTAAGAATCTTGATCTCTAAGGATTTATCGGCACAATACCTGGGAAGAAATAGGCCTCAACCAAGACAATTACAATGATGGCCAATAAGAATATGATAGTATGTTTTATTGTAAAGCGTAACAGGTCCGATTCTTGGCCCACGAGACCGGTAGCCGCTGCCGCTACCGCAATTGATTGCGGTGATATCATTTTGCCGACTACTCCTCCGGAACTGTTGGCTGCCACAGTCAGAACCGGGTTGACCCCAATCTGTTCTGCAGTTACTTGTTGCAGTTTACCAAACAAGGCATTAGAAGAGGTATCGGAGCCTGTCAGGAAAACTCCAAGCCAGCCAAGTACCGGTGACAAGACCGTGAATAATGAACCTGTTGATGCGAATAAGAGACCTAATGTATAAGAAAGCCCTGAATAGTTGGCTAGATAAGCAAAGCCGATAACAATGGCAATGGTCAAAAGCGAGTATTTGAGTTGATTTAGGGTATTGACGAACACTTTTACTGCTCTGCCTGGAGAAACTCCAAGAATGAAACTGCTTATGATCCCTGTAATCAAGATTGCCGTACCACCGGAACCAAAGAAATCCCACTTATAGTAAGCAGCATAAACTTCGGGACTGTCTACAATAGGAACTCCTTTGTAAACTATTCCGTCCAATCCTGGCCAACTGGCAATATTGACGAATAATCCAATATCTGCTACCCACGCTTTAAAGGCAGGAAGGCCCCAGATAGAAACCATTATTGTTAGAAGAACGAAAGGAAACCAACCACGGATAGTCTCTTGAATTGTGAACTTTTTAGTCACTAAGGTGACCTTCTCATCAGCGAAATGCCATGTATTTTTTGGCTTCCAAAATTTTAAAAGAATTGCAGTTGCCGCTAATGAGACAAGCGAAGAAATGATATCCGGCAGGTAAGCACCAAGGTAGTTTGAAGAAAGGTATTGCGCAAAGGCAAAAGAAAAACCGGATACCAAAATAGCTGGCATGACTTCTTTGGCTCCTTGCCAACCTGACATTAATACCACTAAATATAATGGGATCAATACGGATAAAAAAGGCAACTGGCGTCCAATTGCTTGAGCAATAACGAAATCGCTCATTTCTGTGACTGATCCGGCAGCAATAATCGGAGCACCTATAGCACCGAAAGCAACAGGTGCAGTATTAGCAATCAAGCATATACCAGCAGCATACAATGGTTTAAATCCAAGACCAATCAATATTGCTGCCGTAATGGCAACCGGAGCACCAAAACCTGCTGCTCCTTCCAAAAAAGCACCAAAAGAAAAAGCAACAAGCAGAGCTTGAATTCGACGGTCATCAGTAAGTGTGGAAATGGAGCTTTTTATAGCATCAAAATAACCTGATTCAACAGTTAAGTTATACAGAAATACAGCAGTAAGTACAATCCAGGCAATCGGAAACAATCCATTAATAATCCCCAAACCAGCGGCGGATAGCGCAGCTGCAATAGGCATTTTATAGACAATTACAGTTATTACAAATGTTATAAGTAAGGTATAAAAACCAGCAATATGAGCCTTCATTTTTTTTACTGCCAAAGCCCATAACAGGAAAATGATCGGAATTGCGACGACAACTGATGTTAAAACTAAGCTGTCACCGAGAGCAAAATAATTGTGAACCCATTGCATTATACTAACATCACCTTTCACCCATGTTTTCCTTTGTTTTCCTTTGTTTTCCTTTGTTTTCCTCTGTTTTCCTATGTTTTTTGTATTTCTTATTTGTCATTGAGAGTGTTTTCTTTTATTAAACAAATATAATTCTTCAATATGGTTAATCATATTGTATGCTGATATGATGGCCATACCAATTACTATGCCTCCTCCCTAAGATTTAGTTTTACCTTAAAAGATAACGGTTTTTCAATTTTTTAGGCGATCTTTGTCATACTTAAATTGATAGAATTTAAAAAATTAATCGAATAATGTCGATAGTCTAAACCACTCGATTATTTTAATCTTTGTGAATAGACTGAAAATTTAGTGAAAAACCGTCATTACAAAAACTATTATAGCCCTATGGTAGTTGGTGTCAATAATTCAAATAATAGTCCAAAATTTCTACATATTTCTTAATTTTTTTATTTTGTTTATATTACGATTTTTCAAATATATTAAAATATACACATAATTAATTAGACTCTGTCATTTGACAGAGTCCGGTCTAAAGCTCTCTATTTTTATTAAAGACTATTTTTATAACATGAAACGATCCATCATCTTTTAATTTTATTGGAAAATCCTTTTGCTCAATATTATCTACAACTATAATCTGCTCAGAAGGAGCAATAGAGTTAAATTCAACAAAAATATTGTATTCTGTTGAACCAAATATGAACTTAATTTGATATTTAGGCCAATTAGAAGGAACACATGGAGTTATAACTAATTCGTCGCCATATATATTAAAGCCAAGAATGCCTTCTAAAGCCACTTGATACATCCATCCCGCTGCGCCTGTATACCAAGTCCATCCTCCCCTTCCGACATTCGGAAATACTGAATAAATATCAGCGGCCATAACATATGGTTCAACCTTATATTTATGGACTTCTATATTCGTGCGGGCATGGTTTATCGGATTAAGCATGTTAAATAACTCAACGGCTTTATCTCCGTCTTTAAGTTTCGTTAATGCTAGGACAGCCCAAATAGCCGCATGAGTGTACTGCCCTCCATTTTCCCTAACGCCCGGCGTATAACTTTTGATATATCCTGGGTTCTTTTCTGTCTTATTAAAAGGCGGTGTAAATAATTTAAGAATCGATTCTTCCCTGTCCCATAAATATCTTTCCAGAGCTAACATTGCATCGGATACTCTACTAATTTTACCAAATCCTGATATGGCAGCCCAGGATTGTGCTATTTAGTCAATTTGACATTCTGAATTCTCTATTGAACCCAAAGGAGTACCATCATCATAATAAGCCCTACGATACCAAGAGCCATCCCAGGCGTGTTTTTCTATATTTTCAGTTAACTGTTGTATTATTCCTTCATATTTCTGAACCCTCTCAAAATCTCCTCTTTTCTTGCAGATAGGAATAAAATCTTTCAGAGTTGTCAGCAGAAACCAACCTAGCCATACACTTTCCCCTTTGCCTTCTCTACCGACTGCACTAAAACCATCGTTCCAGTCTCCTGTACCAATAAGCGGTAGCCCATGCTGTCCAAACCTTATGCTGCGATCAATCGCGCGAACACAGTGCTCATAAACCGTAGCTGTACAGCTACTTACTTTTGGTATAGCATATCTTTCATCTTCATCCGGTTTAAGCAATTCCTGTTCTAAGAACGGTGTTTTTTCTTCTAGAATGCTATAATCATCTGTATGCCTAATATAGTCAGCAGTTACAAATGGCAACCACAACAAGTCATCAGAAAATTTAGTCCGAATCCCTTTACCTGTTTCTGGATGCCACCAATGTTGGACATCTCCTTCAGGAAACTGCCTGGAACTGTGTAACACAATTTGTTTTTTTGTTATTTCCGGTCTAACAACAGCCAAAGCCATCACATCTTGCAATTGGTCACGGTAACCATAAGCTCCACCAGATTGATAGAAAGCCGATCGAGCCCAGATTCTACAAACTATTGTTTGATAAAGCAACCAACGATTGAATAATAGATCAAAACTCCTCTCCGGTGTCTGGACCGTAATTGTTGTCAACAAATTGTCCCAAAAATTGATTACTTCTTGGAAGAAGCCCTCAATAATTGATGTTTGCTTTTTGAATGCATTTAAAACATTGACAGCGGCCTCTTTGTTTTCGGCGTCTCCAATTATGAAATAAATATTTTTTTCTTCACCGGACTGCAAATCTATTTCGATTTGAATCGCGGTACATGGATCATAAATGTTATTAATATTATCGTTTAATTTATCCAATTGCAATCCCATCGGTTTAGCAAGAGTATTGTTTAACCCAATGAAATTGAGTCTATCGGCAGTGAAAGATTTAAATTCACCGCCAACAGCAGTTAAAAAAGCCACTCTGCCTTTAAACTCTTCTTGGTATGTGTTTCGACAGAAAATAATATCTTCTTGCTTTTCCATGAAAAGGTACGGTGCACTTGTATCTCTACTAACTCCTAATACCCATTCTATATAATAATAAGCATAAATCTTTCTGGGTAAATTTTTTAAATTTTTTAGCTTTAATTTAACTATTTTCATGTTCTGTTTTAAAGGTACAAAAATCGTAGTTTCTTGGTACAAAGCATTACTTAAATGCTCAAATATTGAATAGCCTTGACCATGTCTAATAATATATGGGTTTTTATCTCTTATAGGTTGCGGCATGGGTGACCAAGATTTCTCGGTACTTTCCTCTTTAAGATAAATCGCTTCTCCGCTTGTATCCAATAATGGATCGTTTGACCATGGAGATAATTTATACTCTCTACTGTTCTGAGCCCATGAAAAACTGGAACCTGCTTCGCTAATTATAGTACCGAAACTTTGATTGGCAATAACATTGACCCAAGGTAGAGGAGTATTTTTTTCTTTCTCAAGGATTATCACATACTCTTTGCCGTCTTTATAAAAACCCCCATAGCCATTATAAAACTCCAGTTTATCTTTTATTTTTAAGTCAAGTCCACTTGTTTCTTCTTTGTCGTTTATTGCATTATTTTTCGGGTAAACAGGTTCTGGTGATTTTTGGTAATTATTAATTTTAAATTGATTATTAAACATCTCCTTCTGATTGGGAATAACCTTTTCCGCGGAACGGATGTATTTATAGATTTGATTATAAAGAGAACCATTCTCTGCTGAGAAAATCAGCCTTGCTACAGTATGCAGTAGAATCAATACTTCCTGGGAGAGTTGGTCGCTTTTCAACAGAAAAACACCACCAGGCTTGTTAACCAGCCTTCGAGCATGGCTAAAGCCTATCTTTTCTTGAATCAATTCATGTATAGTTTGAAAGTAGCCTGTTTTATCCTCGTTAAGAATAACCAGGTCAACAAATAAGCCTTTTATTTTCCAGTACTCATGGATCCTTAATATTTGTTCGATATACTTAATTTGACTGCTGTCCTGAATTTTGAACAATACAATAGGCAAATCACCAGAAAGGCCAAATGCCCAAAGGGAAGACTGCCCTTTTTTATTAAGTTTAAGGGTTTTATACTTTTTCTCAGAGTTTGGATATACAATTTGGCCCGCTAAGCTGGATAGAATATTAGCCTCAGTAAAAGATAAGTTAAGGTTTGTCAATTCCATAAGGTTTTGAGACCACGAAAGCTCTTTAGCCTGACTTAATGTCTGACTATTACGGTATTTCTCGGCAAGTCGAAGTACGGTTTGCTTACTATTCCCTAAACCGGTAAGGAAATAGACAGTAACTGTGTTGCCAGGTTTTACTCTTACTGTACAACGAAGACTTAATATCGGATCTAGCACAGCACCAATTGAATTGGATAAAGGTTGATTTAAATCCATAGCTTTAGGACTGCTGAGATCTCTTCCCCTACCAACAAATTTTACCCTGTCTGTTTCGTATTCAGGTTCACCTAATAGCTCTCCTTCTGTAAAAAACGTGTGCATAACATAAAATTCTGTTTCATCCTGGTGCCTGGGTTTTCGATATGCAATCAGCGTCCCATTTTCATATGTGGTCTGGATAAATAGTTTACTAAATGCCGGATGAGCAATATCGGCTTTTAATTTGTCTAAAACTACTTCGGAATAAGTTGTTAACTGTATATCTCTCGTATATTGACTTTCATTTGTAATAGAAACCTTCCTAACCTCAACAGGATCTTCAGGGGTTACAAAAATTTCGGTCTGAGTAATAATATTTCCATCTTTGCGCCTAAATTTTATACTATTGGGGAAACAAGTAACTTTATAGCCGTCTCCCGTCTGGTTAACCGGTTTATAAGTGGCAGACCAAACATTTCCGGAATTAAGATTTTGGACATATATATAACTCCCAAACATGTCAACCGTCGGATCTTCCCGCCAACGTGTGACAAACAGATCGTTATACTTGCTGTAGCCGGATCCAGAAAGTGTAATCATAACAGAATATTCTCTATTGGATATAAAGCTAGTACGCGGCACCCTGGTATGAGGGCTAAAATAATGAACCGGTTGTTCTACTTTTTTCTTAGAAATTGCCAGTATTTTTTCTTCACTAATCTGTTCAATATTGGGGTTAAAAGTATATTCTTTAAGCGGAACCTGTTCTTGCAATAAAAGTTCAACAGATTTTATTATAGGTTCTTGATGAAACCTTTTTTGAATTATATTATTCAGCAAAGCATTGGCTAAGGAGATAAAACTCATCCCTTGGTGATGAGCCATATAGCTTTTAACAACCCGAAAACTTTCGTTATATGGGACACGGGATTTGGTATAATCTATTGCTTCGTAAGGCCCATATAAACCAATAAATTCTTTATTTTTCATATGTTTGATATTGTCCATGCTTGATTTAAAATCTACCGTCAAAGCCATAAAGGTGGAATAAGGAGAAATAACCACATCTTTGGCCAATCCCCTTTTTAAACCTAACCCCGGTACTCCAAAAGCCTTATATTGGTAATTGGATTGAACATCGAATGAGAAAAAGCCCGATTCGGATATGCCCCACGGCATTTCTTTTGAATCAACATAGGATTGTTGTATTTTAACAACGGATCTATAAGTTTCATTTAAAAGTGTACCTCTATAATTTTTAAATAAAATTACAGGCATAAGAAATTCAAACATAGTGCCACTCCAGGAAACCAGACTTCTATAGCCGTTAATTCTGGTAAGAGGGCGAGACATTTTAAACCAATGCTCTTCAGGAACATCGCCTTTGGCAATAGCAAATAGACTTGTTTGCCTTGCTTCTGAGGCCAACAAATCATAATAGGATTTATCCAATTTTTTTTCAGATAGATTATAGCCAATGGAAAAAAGTTTTTTCTGTTTGTCATACAAGAATTTGAAATCCATTCCAAAGGCTATATTTCCCAGCTCTTTTTGTAATCTATTTATCCAAATACTACATATAACAGTATTTTTTAACGCTCTTTTTACAAGTCTGAATTCTTTAGTATGTGGCTTGTCATAGTTTCCAAGGAATTTAACATATTCATAAATCAAATCCTTTAAAGACAAGGCTGATGGATTTATCAAATTGTCCGGCAAGGTGGGAACATTGTCAACATAGACTATATAAGGATAATATGTTCGAATTACTTTTTGAAAATCATTTAACATTCTTTTAAGCATTACAACCCAAAATTGCTCATTATAAGGTTCAAAAATCTTATCTCTTTTTTCCTCAACATTATCTTCAAAATGGCTGAATTTTATCAACCACTTAGTTGCAAAATCGTAGCAGTTTTTAAGCTCAAAACTATTCTCTAATTTTCTGAGCTCAATATCAAACTCTATGAAAAGATTCTTTAATTCTTCTGTTTTTTCTTTAATTAAGTTACGGGTATCCCTAATACCTTCAAGAATGTTTTTTTCAATCAAAGGCTTTCTCATGAACTCTTTAAGGCCGTTTTTCAAAGCTATTAAATAGGTTGCAAAATTTCCGTTATCTACTGTTGAGATATATATTGGATATAAAGGTTTAAGCGTATCAGTAGTGTACCAATTATAAATATGGCCCTTCCATTTAGGAAGCTTTTTTATTGTCTTAAGAGTCTTCCTAATCCTTTCTAGTGAGCATTTTTTGGTTATATAACCAAAATCTTCAGCAACCAGATTTGCAAGTAGAGCGAGACCAATATTAGTCGGGGAAGTTCGTGGAGCCACTCCTTTATAAGGCTCAAATTGAACGTTATCAGGTGGAAGGAAATTGTTTTGTTCGTTAACAAAAAGCTCAAAAAAAGCCCATATCTGCCTTGATATCTTTTTCAGTTCAATCCTATCACTTGCGGAAATATTATCTATTTCCTCTGTATACGGTAAGCTTAATTTATATGCTATATAAGGTGAGCTTAACCATGTTATTGTTAAAAGACCTAATAAAATTCCGGTATATATACTTACGAAGTATAATCCGTAAAGGAATACAAGAATAATCACAATACCAGGACTCATATAAAAGTAGAAATTTTTAAGAGTGCATTTAATATTTAACTCAGAATCTGCAGCAGTCTCCCATTCCAATAATTTCTTTTTGGTAACAATTTGTCTCCATAGGCTTCTGAAAATAGCGTCCGCTTGAGTCGCTGCTAAGTGTGGCAATACGGCCAGGGTAAAAAATATCTGGGCAGAGGCAACTTTTATTTCATATTTCAATATCCTTAATGTTAGTGTGCGATTAATAATGCCATTGACAATATTTAATAGTAACGGAGTACCAAGGCTAAATAGTACTAATCCTATTAATAATCCAAAGATATCATGATAAAATGTAAAGGCTAAAAAAAGTAACAATAACTGAGCTGGAGTTTCTAAACTCCTTCTAAGATTGTCCATTATCTTCCAACGTGATATTAAAGATATTCCGGGATAAAGAATATATCGAGCTATTTGCCAATCCCCTCTAATCCAGCGATGAATACGTTTTACATAGGAAATATATTTAGTCGGATACCCATCGAAAAATTCAATATCCGTAGCAAGTGCAGTTTTTGTAAATATCCCTTCTATTAAGTCATGACTTAATATGGTATTTTCAGGAAATCTGTTTTTTGTTATTTTATGGAATATGTTTAGATCATAGATACCTTTACCCGTAAATATACCTTCTCCAAACAAATCCTGATATATATCGGAAATGGCACAGGTATAAGGGTCGATTCCTGCTCTGGCGGAAAAAAGGGTGGCAAAGGGTGTAGAAAAGGCACTGGAAGCTGTTATGCTGATTCTAGGTTGAATAATTCCATACCCTTCTAATACTTTATTATTTTCTTTATTAATTTTGGCCTTTTGCATAGGATGGGCTATGGTTCCGATTAATTTAACCGCGCTACCTCTAGGAAGAATTGTATCAGCATCAAGGGTAATAACATACTTAACCCCTTGAAGTAATTTTAGGTTGCCAGTTTTTATAATGTAACTGGTTTCTCCGTCATTAAGCAATAGACTATTAAATTCTAAAAGTTTTCCTCTTTTTCTTTCCCATCCCATCCAGACTTTTTCTTTTTCGTTCCATTTTCTGGCTCTATGAAAATAGAAGAATCTATCTCCATATTTTCGGTTAAGTTTTTGTATTGCTGTGATACCGGCTTTTATTATTTTACTATCATCAGGCATTTTTTCTTTGGGCGCGTCCTTAAAATCCCCCAGGATGGCAAAATATAAATTGGATTCTGGATTGCATAGATAATGTACTTCTAATTGATTTATTTGTTCTATAACTTTTTGGGAATCATTAAAAATCACGGGAACCACTACAACGGTTTTGCATTCCTCAGGTATTCCATTGCTAAAATCAAGCTTCGGCAAAAAGGTCGCCGGTAATATATTCAAAAATAATTTATTAATAACACATACTGCTATACCGTTTAATAACAATAACATGAACGGTAAAGCTATAAAAACAAAAGAGATATAATTATCGGGTATCAATCGATAAGCCATTGTACCCAAACCAATGAGCGGTAATAAAGTTGCGAGCATAACTGAACCCAAATAGGCTAAAGTAGGTCTATTTTTATAAAAAAGTAGTAGCTCGTGGCAAGATTTTCGAACCTTGCCCCAGTTATTAACAAGTTCTTTTTCTAATTGAATTCTACCTTTACCTAACAAATAGTACCCAACATGATTTAAGGGCGATTCTGTAGCCTTTAGCGCCATTTTTTCTAATGTTTTAGCAACAGTTAATTCAGAAACCTTATATTTCTCAGCTATAGCTTCTATTTCATGTCGATACTTGTCTCTTGATTCAAAATCCATTCTTCTAAAAACATCCGCCGGGTCATTATTTAAAATCTGTTGAACCAAGCTTACCCCTTCGAAAAACTCAGCCCAGTTTTCAGAATTAATCATTTTTATGG
>ENA-UPSB01002520-UPSB01002520.1-bioreactor-metagenome-genome-assembly--contig:-NODE-2520-length-16857-cov-6.072075_pt1 | contig 16857 bp, 15 predicted proteins | sample MGYA00238182_ERZ773286 | MGnify/ENA primary metagenome ERZ773286 (study PRJEB29026, sample SAMN07631240) | bioreactor metagenome | isolation source: Switchgrass digestor | place: USA: Dartmouth... | reverse complement strand
CGCCGGCGGCGGGGTGCTCTACGACCTGGGCTCCCACGCCATCGACCTGATCACCTTCCTGCTGGGCCGGCCCCGGCGGGTGATGGGCCTCACCCGGACGTACATCAAGGAGCGGCCGGCGGCCCGGGGGAGCACCCGGCGGGTTCCCGTGGGCGTGGACGACGTGGCACTGGCCTTGCTGGAGACCGAGGCCGGCGCCGTCGGGCTCTTGGAGGCCACCCGCCTGGCCACGGGCCTGCGCCGCGGGCCGGACGTCACCATCTACGGCACCCGGGGTTCGGTGGCGTTCAACGGGTCGACCAACCCCGACGAGCTGAGCCTCTACCTGAAGGCGGAGAAGGCGCCCGGCCTCAGCGGGTGGGAGCGGATCAACACGGGCGGACGGCGCCCGGTGCCGCTCCACGTTGCCGCCCAGGGGCACTTCCTGGAAGCGATCCGGGACGGGCGGACGGACGCGGAGCCGAGCTTCGAGTCGGGGCTCCTGGTGCAGCGGGTGCTGGCGGCGGTGCAGGAGTCGGACCGGGCGGGCGAGTGGGTGACGGTGGGGTGAGAGCACCTCGGGCCCCGGCGGGGGCTGCCGGGCCTAAGCGGATTGGGGCCCGACCTGCGGGGCGCGTGCCGGGGGGAATTCGCCCCCGGTGCGGGCCCCTTTTGCGCGCGCAGCCACGGAAAGCGAGCGCCCGCGTGAAAATTACTACCAAGAATAACGAGTAAGAAGGAGAATTACCACCAACGCCGAATGCATCCTACCAGAGGTGGGAAATCGATGCCCGCCCGGCAAGGAGGTAGCGAGATGAAGCGAGTTGCCGCTCTCGTGGTCGCACTTGCGTTCGTCGTCACCGCGTGCAGCGGTGCGACGCAGCAGCCCCCGAATCAGGGCACCCAGGCACCCCAGGACAACCCGTCCCAGCAGACCGGAGAACCCGTTACGCTCACCTTCTGGCACTACTTCACCGACCGGGCGCCGCTCATGGAGCAGCTGGCTGCGGCGTACGAGGCCGAGACCGGCGTCAAGGTCAAGATGGAGCTCCTTCAGACCGACGTGCTCGCCCAGAAGTTCCAGGCATCCATCCAGTCCGGCACCGCCCCTGACCTGGTGGCCGCCTGGGCCGGCATCGGCGACAAGACGGCCGACTACGCCAAGGAAGGCTACATCATGAACCTCCAGTCTTACATGGACGCGGGCTGGGGCGATCGGTTCGAGCCCGCCTTCCTGGAGGCCGTCTCCTTCAAGCCCGACAACAAGTGGGGCGTGGAGCCCGGCGTCTACATGGTGGCCCTCGACTCCAACAACATGCAGATCCTCTACAACACCGAGGCCTACGCCAAGGCCGGCCTGCAGCCGCCTAAGACGTTCGAGGAGTGGCTGGGGCAGTCCGCCGCGCTGCGGGAAGCCGGCTACGCCCCGTTCGCCGCCGGCTTCGTCTCCTGGGCGTTGCCGTCCTTCGCCTCCCTCTACATCTGGAACGTGGTCGGCCCCGAGAACATGGAGAAGACCTACAACGGCGAGATGCCCTACACCGCCGAGCCCTGGGTGCGATTCCTGAACCTGTTCGTGAAGATGCGGGAGGCCAACATGCTGGCCGACGGCGCGATCACCTTCGACGTGCCCGCCTCCGAGTCGCTCTTCGTGAACCACCAGGCCGCTGCCCTGTACGACGGGTCGTGGGCGATCGGCGTCTTCAACTCGATGAACCCCGACTTCGAGAGCTATGACGTGTTCATGCCGCCGCCCTCGGTGGACGGCCAGTACCCGGTGAAGATTCCCGGCGGCGTGGGCGCCCTGCTGTTCGTGAACGGCAAGTCCGCACATAAAGAGGAGGCCGTGAAGTTCCTCCAGTGGCTGACCGACGTAGAGGCCCAGGCCACCTACGCCACCTCGTCCTTCAACCTGCCCGCCATCAAGGGCGTGGCGGATCCCGAGCAACTCAGCCCCGTGCTCGCCAACTTCGCGGCCCACATGGGCGACATCGCCCCTACCCTCAGCGCCACCATGGAGCCCCAGGTGGAGACCGCCATGACCAAGGGCATCCAGGAGATCCTGCTGGGGAGCAAGACGCCCGAGCAGGTGGCCCAGGAGATGGAGGCCGCCCGTCCCTAAGCTCCACCGGGGAGGGAAGTACATGGCGCTGTACACACGCAGCCCGCAGGCGCCGGGAGCCACCCGCGAGGTGGCTCCCCTCCGGCGCCGGGTTTTCCTTGAAACGCTGGGCAACAGCCTCTTCATCCTGCCCGCCCTCGTCCTCTTCGCATTGTTCAGCCTCTACCCGCTGGTGCGCACCGTTGCGCTCAGCGTCACGGAATGGAACGGCCTGTCGCCCACCGTGAAGTTCGTGGGGGCCGCCAACTTCGTCGCCGCCTTCCAGGACGCGGTCTTCTGGCGGGGCATGTTCAACGCCCTCCTGTTTGCCCTGGTCGCCCTCACGGTGATGAACGGACTGGGGCTGCTGTTGGCGCTGCTGGTGGACAACCCCCGCATCAAGGGCGCCGGCTTCTACCGGAGTATCTACTACATCCCGCCCATCATGTCGCCGGCCGTGGTGGCCGTGCTCTGGAAGTGGATCTACCATCCTTACTCGGGCACCCTCAACAAGCTCCTGCGGGCGGTGGGGCTGGACAGCATGGCGAAGGCCTGGCTCTCCCTGCCCGAGACGGCGCTGTGGGCGGTGTCGGCGGCCACGGTGTGGCAGGGGGTCGGCTCCCCCTTCCTGCTTTATCTGGCCGGGTTGCAGTCCATCCCGACCGACGTGCGGGAGGCCGCTGTCATCGACGGCGCCAATTCCCGGCAGGCGCTGTTCTATGTTACCCTGCCCCTGCTGGCGCCGGTGGCCGTGCGGGTGTCGATCCTCACCATCCTGGGCGCCTTCCAGCTCTTCGCCGTCATCCTTATCATGACGGGCGGAGGCCCCGGATACGCCACCGAGGTGCCCATGCTCACCATCTACCGCGAGGCCTTCGACTACCAGCGCTTCGGGTACTCGACGGCGCTCTCCCTGATCCTCGGCGTGCTGTTGCTCCTGCTCAGCTTCGTGCAGACCCGCCTGGCCGCACGGTTCGGAGGGGGGGACTAGCCGGTGTACCACGCGAGTCGCTGGCGCCTGGCGCTCAACCAGGCCTTCCTGATTACCTGGGCGATCGTGAGCCTGCTGCCCCTCATCTGGATGTTCTCCGCCTCGCTGCAGACCAACCAGGAGATTTACGCTGGGCTGAAGCTGATCCCCACCGCGCCTCAGTGGTCCAACTACAGCCAGGCCTGGTCCATGTCTGACTTCGGCACCTACTTCATGAACAGCCTGTTCTACACCGTGGCCACCGTGGTGGGCACGATCCTGATCAGCTCCATGGCGGCGTTCGGCTTCGCCTGGCTGAAGATCCCCGGCAAGGAGATCTTCTACTACGCCTTCCTCTTCCTGTTGATGATGCCGATCCCGGGCCAGTTTGTCCCCTTGTTCCTGGTGCTGGTGAAACTGGGGCTGGCAGATACCCGGTTAGGGTATGTCCTGGTCTTGATCAACTCCTCGCTGGCCGTCTCAATCTTCCTCCTGCGCGGCTACATGGAGTCGGTGCCCAAGGCGCTGGAGGAGGCGGCCCGCATCGACGGCGCCAGCACCCTGATGCTGTACTGGCGCATCATGATGCCCCTCTGCCGCCCGGCGCTGGCGACGATCACCATCTTCACCGCCCTCAGCGCCTGGAACGAGCTGGTGCTGGCCCTGATCATCTTCTCTGACCGGAGCAAGCTGCCCGTGCAGGCGGGCCTGATGATCTTCCAGGGCACTTACCTGACGCGGTTCGACCTGATGATGGCCGCCACGACCATCGCCACTATCCCTGTGATCCTCATGTACGTCGTCGCCCAGCGTTCCATCATCAAGAGCGTGATGGCGGGCGCGGTCAAAGGCTAGATGGAGGGGACCGTGATGAGCTTGAAGGATTCGCAACACCTGCTGGCCAGCCTGCAGAGCGCCATTCCCGGGTTGCCGCCCGCCGAGCAGAAGGTGGCTGCCTACGTGATGGAGCACGCGTCGGAAGTGGTGTACCTCTCCGTGACCCAACTGGCCGACGCCGCGGGCGTGGCCGAGGCCACCGTCACCCGCTTTTGCCGGTCCATCGGGCTCAGGGGATACCAGGAGCTGAAGATCCGCCTCTCGCGCGACCTGGCCTGGCACGCGGGGGCCACCTCCCAGGTGGTCGCAGAGCCGGGGGTGGCCGAGTCCAGCACGGTGGCCGGCCTTGCGCAGCGGCTCACGCAGCTGTCTGCCCAGTCGCTGGAGGCCACGTTGCAGATGATTGACCTCCAGGCCGTCGAGGCCGCTGCGGAGGCCATCGTGAATGCCCGGCACATCCGCTTCTACGGCATGGGCGAGTCGTGGCCGCTCTGCTACTGGGCGCAGGTTCGTCTGCTGGCCCTGGGTCGGCCGGCCGACGCTTACATGGATGCTCACATCCAGGCCATGTCTGCCGCCCTGCTGGGGCCGGGCGATGTGGCCTTCGGCATCTCCCACATGGGCGAGACCAAGGACGTGGTGGAGTCGCTGCGCACCGCCAGGGAGGGTGGCGCCACCACGATCTGCCTCACTGCGCAGGGGCGCGCCCCTGTGACCGAGGTCTCCGACATCCGCCTGATCTGCGTGACGCAGGACCTGGCGCTGGCCCGGCGGACGGTGCGCAGCAAGATCTCCCAGGTGCTGCTGCTGGATCTGCTGATCACCCTGGTCGCCCTGAAGCTGCAGACGGCGCAGGAAAGCGCAGACCGTGCGACGGAGGCCGTTCTGGACAAACTCTATTAGCCATCAACGAAAGGAAGTATTTATGTTCATGTGCTATACCCAGTATCCGCAGATTGCGCAGCTCGCAGGCGGGCTCGTGGTCTCGTGCCAGGCCTGGCCAGACACCCCGCTGTATGGCCCCGTCTTCCAGCGCGCCATGGCGCTCAGTGCCCTGCAGGCCGGTGCGAAGGGCATTCGCGCCAACGGCGGGCCCGACATCCGGGCCATCAAGGAGGCCGTTCCGCTGGTGCTGATCGGCATCAACAAGTCGCCCAACAAGCACGGCGTGACGGTGATCACTCCCACGCTCGCGGCCGCCCGGGAGGTGGTGGAGGCCGGCGCGGACATCGTCGCCGTCGACTGCACCTTACAGGCCTGGCCGGACGACGCCGAGCTGGCGGAGCACCTCGCGGCGATCAACGAGGAGCTGAGGGTGCCGGTGATGGCCGATGTGGCCACCGTGGCGGAGGGTGAGCGGGCCATTCGCCTGGGGGCCGCGTTCGTGGCCACCACGATGTCGGGCTACACCCGGGACACCGAGCACAGAAAGGCGAGCGGCGAACCGGATTTCGAGCTGATCGTCGCGCTGAAAAAGGCCCTCGGCGACATTCCGGTGCTGGCGGAGGGCCGCTTCTGGCTTCCCGAACAGGCTGCGCGGGCCCTGGCACTCGGTGCCCACTGCGTCTGCGTGGGCACGGCCATCACCGCCCCGTGGGCGATTGCCCGCCGCTTCGTGGAGGCCATGGCCGAGCGGAGGTGACGCTGTGGACGCGGTTCTGGGCCTCGACTGCGGACAGACTTCGACCAAGGCCTGTCTGGTCGCGCTGGACGGGGCGCTGGTGGCCCGAGGCAGGGGCGGCGCGGTCGCCCCGCTGCTCAGCCCCGCCGGGTTCGCCCGGTCCGAGCGCTCTGTGCGGGAGGCCCTCGCCGGCCTGAAGGCGGCCTTGGGCGACCGGCCGGTGTGCGTGCGCGCCGCCGTCGTGGGGTTCAGCGGCATCCTGCGGGAGTTCGAGGAGACGGTGGCCGGTTGGGTGCGGGGCCACTTCCCCGCCGACCGGGTGGCGGTGCTGGGGGACGCTCCGGTGAACCTGGCCGGAGAGCCGGAGCCGCCCGCCCGGACGGTGGTGGTGATTGCGGGCGGCGGCAGCGTCGCCTGGGCCGTGGGGGCGGATGGTGCGGAGGTGGTGAGCGGCGGCTGGGGGCATACTTTCGGCGACGAGGGCAGCGGCTGGTGGCTGGGTCGTTCCGCGGTGACGGCCGCCCTCCGGGCCATCGACGGGCGGGGCCCCGCGACCCTGCTGACGAACGCGGTGGCAGCCTACTTCGGCGTGGACGACCCGGGGGCCGTGAAGCACCGGTACAACGCCGGCGCGATCACCGACAGCGACCTCGCCGGTCTGGTGCCCCGCATCGTGGCGGTCGCGGCGGATGGCGACGCCGTCGCCCGGGACCTGCTGGCGGCCGCGGGACGGGAGCTGGGTCTGGCGGCCGCCGCGGTGATCCGGCGGGCGGGCTGGACCCACGAGACGCCAACCGTGCTGGCCACCGGCGGGGTGTTCGCAGCCGGGCCGCTGCTGTGGGATCCCTTTGCACGGACTGTGCGGGAGGTCGCACCCTCGGCCGCCGTGCGGCGGCCCCGCTTCGAGCCGGTGGTGGGGGCGGCCTTGCTGGCCCTGCGGCAGCTGGACGTCGACCTGACGCCGGCGCTGCTGGACCGGCTGGAGAAAAGCCTGGAGGTGTTCCACCCATGAACCTGTCTGCAGAGCTGCTCTTTGATACGGCCGAGGCGATTGTGAAGCAGCTGCGGGCCACGCAGATCCCCGCCATCGAGCAGGCGGCCCAGATCATCGCCGAGCGGTGCCACCAGGATGGGGTGATTCACATCTTCGGCGCCGGCCACTCGCGTGCGTTTGCGATGGAGCTGGCCGGCCGGGCCGGCGGCGTGGCCTGCGCGCACGCCATCGGGCTGGAGGAGGTCGCCCACGCCGAGGGGCAGCGGGACGTGCCCATCAACCTCCCCGACCTGGAGCGGGACCCGGCCACGGCGCACAAGCTGCTGAGCCTGATCAAGCTGCACGAGAACGACGTGTTCATCATCGTCTCCAACTCGGGCCGCAACGGCGCCCCGGTGGAGCTGGCGCTGGAGGTGAAACGACGGAACATGCCCGTGATCGCGGTGACCTCGCTCAACCACTCGCGGGCCACTGCGTCGCGCCACCCCAGCGGGAAGCGGCTGTTCGAGATCGCCGACGTGGTGATCGACAACTGCTGCCCCTACGGTGATACGCTCTTCGACCTGCCCGGTACCGGGATGAAGGCCTGCTCGGCCTCATCCATCGCCGGGATGTTCATCGCCCAGGCGCTCACCGCCGAGGTGATCGCCCGGCTGGTGGCCCTGGGCGGCGTGCCGCCGATTTTCATCAGCGCCAACGTGGACGGGAGCGATGAGCACAACGCCGCGATTCAGAAGCGGTACGAGGGGCGAATCTAGTCCTTCGATGCTTTCCGCTTTGCGCACAAGCCCCCGGGGAACGCCATCCCCGGGGGTTTCGTGTGTGTGTGTCGAGCGCTGCCATAGGACGGCGCGGGGGTAAGCTGAATCGAGACGCCCCCGGTTCGGCGGGTACCCATTCGGGTGCCGGTCCGATGATGCCGAAAGGCTATGCGACGCGGACGGCTGGGGCTACTCGGGAGCCACCGATGCGGACGACTTCATCCGCCGCTACCGCGAGTTGATTGACGCCCTCTTCGACTGTCCAAACGTGGTCGGCTGGTGTTACACCCAGTTGACCGACGTGGAGCAGGAGATCAACGGTCTTCTCACCTGTGATCGGCGACCGAAGGTCGATCCGGAGATCCTGCGCCGGATCAACCGTGGATAGACTGCTGGCGACCGCCTGGTATGAAAAGGGGGCGAGAGCACGCAGGTGACCAGTTCAATCTGACCCGGGAACGCTGTCGCCTATCAACAACGGATTTGCCAAGAGGGGGCAAGGTCGATGTCAAGCACACTGAAGCGGACTTCAGGGATCGCAGCGATACTGTTGGTCGTCAGCCTTGTGCTCACCGCCTGCGGTGGATCGGGCGGCTCGACTTCAACTGGGAACACCGGCACCCAGTCAGGACAACAGGGTAAGGTCAAGATCACGGTGGCTCTGCCGGCCGCGGAAGGCGACGTAAAGGTCCGTCAGGCTCAGGCCGAGGCCTTCATGAAAGAGAACCCGAACATCTCGGTGGAGCTGATGCCCATTCCGGAAGAGGGCTACGACGAGAAGGTATTGACCATGATCGCCGGCGGCAACGCACCTGACATCTTCGGCTCTGGCGACGTGGTAATCCCCACCATCGTGAAGAAGAACTACGGCATGGACCTGAAGCCCTTCGTCGAGCGTGATGGGTACGACCTGTCCGACTTCTACCCGCAGTTGGTGGAAGCGCTCACGTATGAGGGTCGCCTGGTGGGCGTGGCCGATAACTGGGACACCCAGGTGATGTACTACAACAAGAACCTCTTTGACGCCAACGGCCTCAGCTACCCGACGAAGGACTGGACCTGGGATGACTTCCTGAACGCCGCCCGCAAGATCACGTCGGGCTCCGGCCAGGACAAGATCTTCGGCGCCATCTACGACACCTGGTTTGCTCCCGTCTATGACCAGATCTGGTCTTACGGCGGCGAGATCTACAGCGAGGACGGCAGCAAGTGTCTGCTGGATTCGCCGGAAGCCATAGCCGCCATCGACTCGATCCAGGCGCTCTTCGCAGAGGGCATTGCGCCGAGCCCGCAGGCCCTGCAAGGCATGGGGCAGGAGTCGCTGCAGCTGTTCCTTTCCGGGCGTGTGGGAATGTTGATCGGCAACGGCCGGTGGGCGGCCTATGACCTGCTGCAGGTGGACAAGTTCGACTGGGCCGTGGCGCCGATCCCGAAGGGACCGGCGGGCCGGGGGAACTTCTTCCACGTCAGCATCTTTGCGATCGCCAGCCAGGCCAAGAACCCCGACGCGGCGTGGGAGTTCCTCAAGTTCATGGTGAGCCCCGAGGGCATGCGGATTGCCGTGGACAACATGCAGGGCATCCCCTCGCGGCAGTCGGTGGCCAACCACGCGGACTTCATCAACCACCCGCTGATCCAGAAGCACGACAGCCTGCAGCCGTTCGTCGACTCGTTGCCCTCCATCCGGAACGCCCCGTACCTCCTCAACTTCTTCAAGTACCAGGACCAGATCGACGTGGCGCTTGAGTCTGTGTGGAGTGGCGAGAAGAAGGCTGCCGACGTGCTGCCCGCAGTGGTGGCCGAGATTAACGCCGAGCTGGCCAAGAACGAGTAGTACAGACCCTCACCGGCAGCGGGGCGGGCACGCCCGCCCTGCTGCCGGCACCCGATAGGAGGTGGACCGGTGGGTAAGCGCCAATCGGCCGCAGCGCGGCGGGAAGCAGTGGCCGGATACCTCTTCGTGGCCCCCAGCCTGATTCACTTCCTCGTGTTTGTGGCGGGCTGTGTGGTCTTCTCCCTCGTCCTCAGCACGATGAAGTGGGATCTGCTGACTCCGCCCAGCTTCATAGGGATCAGAAACTACACGGAGCTGTTCCACGACAAGATCTTATGGATCTCGCTCAAGAACACTCTCCTGTATGTTCTGTTCACGATTCCCTCCGGCATCGCCCTGGCACTGGCCCTGGCCATCGCGCTCAACAACAAGCTGCGGGGAGTTGCGCTTTTCCGCACTGCCTACTTCATCCCTGTTGTCTCCTCCATGGTCGCCGTCTCCATTGTCTGGCGCTGGATCTTTAACCCGGACTTCGGGCTGCTCAACTGGTTCCTGGGGTTGTTCGGCGTGCCCGCCGTTGACTGGCTGGGGAACAAGTCGACGGCCCTGCTGTCGGTGGCCATCGTGAGCGTCTGGAAGGGGCTCGGGTGGAACATGATCCTGTTCCTGGCCGGCCTGCAGTCCATTCCGACCCACCTGTACGAGGCCGCCGAAATCGATGGCGCCAACGGCTGGCACAAGTTTGCCAAAATCACCTGGCCGCTGCTCTCGCCGACCACCTTCCTGGTGGTGGTCATGGCGATCATCGATTCGTTCCAGGTGTTCGACTCGGTCTACCAGATGACCAAAGGCGGGCCGGAGTTGTCCACGACGGTCTACAATTTCTACCTCTACAATAACGCCTTCCGTTACTTCAACATGGGTTACGCTTCTGCGATGGCCTGGATCCTGTTCGTGATCATCGCATTCCTGACGTGGCTGCAGTTCAGGTTCCTGAACAAGCGCGTTCAGTACGAACTGGGCTAGCCGGAAGGGGGGCCGGACATGCACCAACCCTTAGCACCGCGAATTGGCCGCATCGTTGCCTACCTGGTTCTCACCGCCGGGGCGCTGGTGTCGCTGGTGCCGTTCATCTGGATGGTGTCCACTTCCTTAAAGCCGCTGGACCAGGTCTTCGTCATGCCGCCGCAGTGGATTCCCGATCCCGTCAGGTGGGACAACTACACCACGCTGTGGCAGGACCTACCCATGGGCAGGATGATCTGGAACTCGGTGAAGGTCAGCGTGCTGGTCGTCATCGGCCAGGTGATCGTCTGCGCCACCTCGGCCTACGCCTTTGCACGCCTGCGCTTCCCTGGCCGGGAGCTGATCTTCGGCCTCTACCTAGCCTCCATGATGATCCCGGGACAGGTTACGCAGATTCCTTCGTTCATGCTCATGCGCGTGTTCGGCTGGATCGATACCCACTACGCGCTGATCATTCCGGGACTCGCCAGCGCGTTCGGTACCTTCCTGCTGCGACAGTTCCTCCTCACCATTCCGGTGGAACTGGAGGAGGCGGCACGCATCGACGGGGCCAACTACTGGCACATCTTCGCCCACATCATGTTGCCCCTGTCGAGACCTGCGCTCGCCACCCTGGGCGTGTTCACATTCATGGGCGTGTGGAACGACTTCATGTGGCCGCTCATCACGATTAACTCCCTCGACAAGATGACGCTTCCCCTCGGTCTCAGCTTCCTGAACTCCGTACACTCCACGGATTGGACCCGCCTGATGGCCGGTGACGTGATCGCCTTGATTCCAGTGGTGGTCGTGTTCCTGTTCGCACAGCGGTACTTCATCCATGGCATCACCCTCACCGGCCTCAAGGGATAACCAAATCGTTCAGCAGGAGGAGTCGAAATGGGCTACGTTGTCAGCTTTGATGCGCCTCGTTCCGTCTCGCTGGCTGAGTACCCGGAACGGCCCCTGGACCCGCATGAAGTTCGCCTGAAGACCCTCTACTCCGGCATCTCGGCGGGAACCGAACTGACGGCTTACCGCGGCTCCAATCCTTACCTCAACAAGCGCTGGGACGACGACCGCCGCATCTTCGTGCCGGGCGAGGTCTCCTTCGAGTACCCGGTGAAGGGCTGGGGCTACGAAGAGGTCGGCGAGGTGGCCGAGGTCGGCAGCGCGGTGACCAAGATGAAGGTCGGCGACATCGTCTGGGGCACCTGGGGTCACAAGAGCACCAACATCGTGAAGGAAGACTGGGCTGCCGAGCGGCTGCTGCCGGAAGGGCTGGACCCGATTTGCGGCATCTTCTCGCAGATTGGCGCGATCGCCCTCAACGCTATCCTGGATGCGGACATCCACGTGGGTGAGTACGTGGCCATCTTCGGCCAGGGAGTGCCGGGCCTCATCGTCACCCAGCTGGCCAAGCTGAACGGCGGCACCGTCATCGCCGTGGATGCGATGCCGAAGCGGCTGGAAATGGCCCGCCAGTGCGGCGCTGACTATGTGATCAACTTCAAGGAGCAGGACTCGGCCGAGGCGATCAAGGCTATCACCGGCAACCGGGGCGCCGACGTGGCGATTGAGATGTCCGGTCACTACTCGGCACTCCACGATGCCATTCGCTCCGTGGCGTACAACTCGAAGGTGATCTCCGCGGGCTTCTTCCAGGGCGACGGCCGTGGCCTCTATCTGGGCGAGGAGTTCCACCACAACCGGGTGCAGGTGATCTGCTCGCAGATCTCGGGTGTGAACCCGCGGCTCGACTACCGCTGGACGCGGCTCCGGATGGACAAGACCGTCATGCGGTTGCAGGGGAGAAGAAGGTCGATCTGCAACAGCTGGTCTCCCACGTGTTCCCCATCGCGGAGGCGGCCAAGGCCTTCGAACTGCTGGACAAGCAGCCGGATGAGGCCGTTCAGGTTGTGCTGAAGTTCTAACGAGAAAGGTGGTCCTCTTCGATGAAGCTCGCTTGTCAGGAGCACCTGATCCCTGGCCAAAACCTGATCGAAAAATGGGCTTTCATCTCCGATGCCGGGTTTGACGGCATTGAGCTCCACGGCCACGGCGATTTCAAGTTCCGCGAGCGGCTGCCCGAGCTGCGTGCGGCCCGCAAGGCCGGCGTGGTCTTTTCGAGCGTCTGCGTGATCATGGACCACTTCATCGGCGACTTCGACCCGATCAAGCGCCGCGACGCGATCGAGAACATGAAGTCGCTGCTCTCTGTGATTGCGGAAGTTGGCGGCGTTGGCGCCATCACGCCCGCGGCCTTCGGCCTGCACTCCAACGCGCTGCCGCCGTTCCGGGCCCCGCGCACCCCGGAGGAGGACCGCCAGGTCCTGCTGGAGGGTCTGCACGAGCTGGGCGAGCACGCACACAAGGAAGGCGTGTACGTCCTCCTCGAGCCCCTGAACCGCTACGAGGACCACATGCTGCACACGTTGGCCGAGGCCGTTGAGCTCTGCAAGGCCGTGGGCCTGCCCTCCCTGAAGGTGATGGGCGACTTCTTCCACATGAGCATCGAAGAGGCCGACCTGGCCCAGGCCATTCGCGAGGCCGGCGACTACCTGGTGCACATGCACGCCGCAGACAGCAACCGGCTGCAGCCGGGCATGGGCCATACCGACTTCGCTCCCGCCCTGACGGCCCTCGACGAGATTGGCTTCTCCGGCTACCTGGCCTTCGAGTGCGGGATCAAGGGCGACCCGAAGGAGGCCCTGCCCGCGGCGGCGCGGTACCTGCGGTCGATGATGTAAACCGGCGCGGGGTGGGTCGCTGTGCCCACCCCGCCGTCCGACCACCCTGGGGGTCCCACCATGCTGAAGACTGGTATCCGCTGGTACCTGGTCGCCCTCGGGCTGATCGGCTGCGCCGCGCTGGCTGCCCTGCTGCTGTGTCCAGCGAGCCCGACCTTTACCACCCCCGTCTATGCCCATGATGCGCCGGATCCTGCGGTCATCCGGGCGGACGACGGCGTCTTCTATGCCTACACCACCCAGTCTCTGTACTCTGACCGGATCAACATCCCGATCCTCAGATCTGCCGACCTCGTCCAGTGGGAACTGGTGGGGGATGCCTTTCCGGAGTGGCCGGACTGGGTGATGGGCGACCTGTGGGCACCGCACATCATCCGCTACCGGGACCGCTTCTACCTCTACTATTCCGCCCGTGAATACGGTTCCGGCAACATGGCGATTGGCGTGGCGGTGGCCGACGACCCGCTGGGTCCGTTCGTCGACAAGGGCGCGCCGCTTGCGCGTGGCCCCAGCTTCACCACCATCGACCCGTTTGTCCTGGAGGTGGACGGTCAGCTCTACCTCTACTGGGGCTCGGCGGGAGCGCCGATCCGGGTGCAGCCGCTGGCGGAGGACGGCCTCTCCCTGGTGGGCGAAGCGCAGGCAGTCCTGTGGCCGTCGAAGGACTTGGCCAGGGGCTATGAGAGCCTGGTCGAGGGGCCGTGGATCATCCAGCACGGATCGTATTACTACCTCATGTACTCGGGCAACGCGTGCTGTGGAGACCACGCGCACTACGCGGTGATGGTCGCCCGCTCGCGTTCGCCGTTCGGACCCTTTGAGAAGTACGAAGAGAACCCGATCCTCGAGAGCAACGAGAAGTTCTGGGCGCCCGGCCACAACGCCACCATTCAGGATTTCGCCGGCCAGGACTGGATCCTGTATCACGCGATGAGGCAGGGGGATGTGACGCAGCAGCGGTACATGTTGCTGGACCGCATCGAGTGGCGCGACGGGTGGCCGGTGATCAACGACGGGCAGGGGCCCTCCTGGGCGCCGCAGGTGGGCCCGGTCGTCCGGCCGGTCCGGTGATTTCGGAGAGGAGGAAGCGCCTTGAAGCTTGGGGTCTTCACGCCACTGTTCTACGACCGGTCCCTGGAAGAAACGCTCGACCATGTAAAGGAAAGCGGGCTTGACGCAGTGGAGATTGGCTGCGGCGCCTACCCCGGGAACAAGCACTGCAATCCCGACCTCTTGCTGGAAGACGAGAGTGCGCGCAGGGCGTTCCAGCAGGCCGTGGTCAGCCGGGGGCTGATGATCAGCGCCCTGAGCGCCCACGGGAACCCGCTGCACCCGCGCAAGGAGGTGGCCAGGCCGTTCCACGAGGTGCTGGAGAAGACAATCCGCCTGGCCGAGCTGCTGGAAGTGCCCGTGGTCAACTGCTTCTCCGGCTGCCCGGGCGACAGCGAGAACGCCCAGAATCCCAACTGGCCGGTGGTCGCCTGGCCTGACGATTTCCGCGAGATCCTCGAGTGGCAGTGGAAGGAGAAGATCATCCCCTACTGGAAGGAGATGGGCCGGTTCGCCGAGGAGCACCACGTGAGGCTGGCGTTCGAGATGCACGGGGGTTTCTCGGTGCACAACCCGCCCACCCTGCTGCGCCTGCGGGAGGCCGTGGGCGAGGTGATCGGCGCCAACTTCGACCCGAGCCACCTGTTCTGGCAGGGCATCGACCCGATTCTGGCGGTGAGGCACCTCGGACCGGCGATTTTCCACGTCCATGCCAAGGACACGATGATGGACCCGGTCAGCGCGCGGATCGTCGGCGTGCTGGACACGACGCCTTACGACCAGGTGATGCGGCGCTCCTGGATCTTCCGCAGCGTCGGGTACGGCCACGACTACAAGTTCTGGAAGGACTTCGTAGCCGCGCTGCGGACGGTCGGGTACGACTACGTGCTGAGCATTGAGCACGAGGACATCCTCTTCTCCAGCGAGGAAGGGTTCCAGAAGGCGGTGGCCACGCTGAAGGAGGCCATCGCCGTGGGGCCGCTGCCGAAAGTGTGGTGGGCGTAGCGATGGGCGCGGTGAAGGTTGCGGTTGCGGGCCTGGGCTTCATCGGGACGGCCCACGTGGAGGCGCTCCGGCGCGTCCCCGGCGTGGAGGTCGTGGCCGCGGCGGATGCGAACCCGGCAGTCGCCGAGAAGGGCGCCCGGGACCTGGCGATTCCCCGGGTCTACTCCGACTGGCGCGAGCTCCTGCGAGACCCGGAGATTCAGGTGGTCCACAACTGTACCCCCAATCACCTGCACTATGAGATCAACAAGGCCATCATCCTGGCCGGGAAAGCTGTGCTCTCGGAGAAACCCCTCACGGCCACCGCGGCCGAGGCGACCGAGCTGGTCGCGCTGGCCCGGGAGCGGAAGGTCGTCAACGCCGTGAGCTTCAACTACCGGCACTACCCGATGGTCCAGCAGGCCCGGGCGATGGTCTCATCGGGGGAGCTGGGCACGGTGCGCCTGGCGTACGGCCACTACCTCCAGGACTGGCTGCTCTACGAGACGGACTACAACTGGCGGATCGAGCCTGAGTTGGGCGGCCCGTCGCGGGCGATCGCAGACATCGGCTCGCACTGGTGCGACACGGTCCAGCACGTACTGGGCCAGCGCATCACGCGGGTGCTGGCCGACGTGGCCACCCTGGTGCCTCAGCGTGTGCGGCCGCCCGAGGGAAGCCGGGAGACGTTCACCACCGGTGCCGGCGGCGGCGAGCGGGTGCCGGTGCGGACGGAGGACTACGCGACGGTGATCGTCGAGTTCGATGGGGGCGGCCGCGGGGCCTTCACTGTCTCGCAGGTGAGCCCCGGTCACAAGAACGACCTGTTTTTCGAGCTGGCCGGGACCCGGGCGGGGGTCCGCTGGGCCCAGGAGGATGCCGAGCGCCTCTGGGTCGGGCGGAGAGATCAGCCCAATGCCGTCTTGATGCGGGATCCGGGTCTCATCGCCGGCGCGGCCAGGCCGTTCGTCCACTACCCGGGCGGGCACGGCGAAGGCTGGCCCGACGCCCTCAAGAACCAGATGCTGCAGTTCTACACGTTCCTCCAGCAGGGCGGCGACCTGCTGGCGGACCGGCCTGTCTTCGCCACCTTCGAGGACGCCTGTTATATCGTACGGATCGTGGAGGCCATCCTCCGGAGCGCCCGGACGGGCACCTGGGCAGACGTGTAACGACAGACGACACCTGAGACCCCGGGGAGTGGAACCCCCGGGGTCTCCTGCATGGTTGACGAAGGGGGATACGGAGGCGGCGGGAATCACGGAACGTCACCGAGACCATCGGCTGACGGCCGCTCCCGCCTGTCCCACTGTCGTGCCCGGGTCGTCCTCGAGATGAATGAGTACGAACCGCCGGTTATCTAGGTAGTGGCCCTCCCGGCGCCACCAAGAGTCGCGGGCCAGCGACTCTCACCACCCCAGCGGGAAGCGGCTGTTCGAGGTCGCCGACCTGGTGATCGACAACTGCTGCCCCTGAAGGCCTGTTCGGCCTCGCCCATCGCCGGGATGTTCATCGCCCAGGCGCTCACCGCCGAGACCATCGCCCGATTGGTGGCCTTGGACAGCGTGCCGCGTAGTAGGCGTGCTGGTGCTACTGCTGTTGCTTCCGTCTTCGGGGCTGCTGTGGTTTTGCTCCTGCTGCTGGCCGAAGGGGTGGTCGACTGGGACGAGTTCAGAGCGACGAGCACGGAACATCACCGGGACCATGGATGATCGGCCGCTGTTCGGCCGGCTCTGCCTGGCACAGTTCCACCGCCAGCGCCACGGTCCCGTCCGGGTCATCCACAAAGTGAATCGGCACAAGTCGCCGGTGATCCAGATAGCACCCCTCCACCAGCGCCGCCGGGAGCCGGTCGCCCCAGCCGCCCACGCCCTGGACGGCCACCAGCGGCTTCCGGTGCAGGTAGGCGACGGCGATCTCCGCCAGCGTCCCGGCTCCGCCCCCCACGATGATGAAGGCGTCGGCGGCGTGGATCCGCACCTCGCTCCGCCCCTGGAACGTGAGCCCGGTGGTGACCGGCACGGTGACGTA
>ENA-UPSB01002519-UPSB01002519.1-bioreactor-metagenome-genome-assembly--contig:-NODE-2519-length-16867-cov-860.416786_pt1 | contig 16867 bp, 7 predicted proteins | sample MGYA00238182_ERZ773286 | MGnify/ENA primary metagenome ERZ773286 (study PRJEB29026, sample SAMN07631240) | bioreactor metagenome | isolation source: Switchgrass digestor | place: USA: Dartmouth... | reverse complement strand
TAGGTCGCTGCCAGATTTATATCAAAGCCTTATGGTACCAAACCATAAGGCTTTGCTTATAGAAGAGTTTTTGGATTGTGGAAAGTAGTGTAAAAAACCAAAACTTTTCATAATCTTTTATTTTTTGCTGAAAATTTATTATCCAATTTATATTTAAAGGATAAGATTATTTTGATATAATAGTTAAAACGTATTGGGGAAAAATATAGGATTATTTGCTGCAAATTTTAATAATATACATATTTTTCCAAAATATGAGATTTGGGGAAATTAACCGTAGACCTATGTTTTATTATGACCCATATAAGAGGTGTTTGCTGAAATGAAAAATAACTATATGAGCAATGTGGACGCTATACTTATACAAAAAGAAGGTTTTATGCCGTTTATAAATAAAGAGGGTCAGCGTATACAGTATGATGGAGTAAAAATTGTTAAGAAAGTTATGAATGACAAATTAATAATTGTTGAAATGTTAGACGCTGACTGTATGACTGAGGGGCAAATTAAGAATAAGCTTGAGATGTCCGCTAAAAGCTTATCGCAAATGGGTGCATCGACAGTTATAGCTTTCCAGGTTTTTGTATTCGATTCAATTCCTGATGATAAGAAGGTTCAACTAATAAGGGAAGGACAGATGGAAGACGTTTATATAAAAAAATACCTTCCATGTATAACAGTAGATTTGACAAATAAACAAGTTAATAAGCTATATAATCTACCTATAAAAGTGCAGGGCATAGAAGAAGTACTTAACTCAGTTCTTGATATGGATAATAGCGAAAGTATTTTGTCAGATAATAATGAAAATTCTGTTTTGAAAGCGGAAAAAGAATTTAATCATCCTTCAGTTCGATTTGCAGACAAGGTCCCTTTTATAACCTATGGATTGATTGTAATTAACGTGCTTATGTGGCTGGTAATGAATATATATGCTTTGGTAAAGGACACAAGTGTTCAAAGCTTATTTATCCCTTTTGGTGCTAAAGAAAACAGTTTAATTTTTGCCGGGGAGTATTGGAGATTTTTAACACCTATATTTCTGCATGCAGATTTAGAACATTTAATAATGAATTGTTTATCATTGTTTGTCTTTGGTAGAATAGTTGAAGGCATATATGGTCACAAAAAGTTTGCCTTCATATATTTTTTTGCGGGAATAATGGGAGGTATAGCAAGTTTTATGTTTTCACCTCATTCGGCAGTAGGTGCATCCGGTGCTATATTCGGATTAATGGGGGCATTGTTTTATTTCAGTGTTGAAAATCCTGTTCTTTTTAAAAAGTATTTTGGAAACAGTATTCTGATTATGGTGATTGTAAATCTTGTTTACGGCTTTATAAGGCCGGGAATAGACAATTACGGACATATAGGAGGTCTTATAGGAGGATTTCTTGCATCAGGTATAGTAAAAATTACAAAATCGCGGAAAAAAGTTTTAAGTAGACCAGTGTTTATAGTATTAACGGTTTTGGTGCTGTCTGGCAGCTTGTATTACGGTTTTAATATGAGCGGAAATGCTAAATATTATGAATTTGAAGAGTTAATCCAGGAAAATAAGTTGGAGGATGCTGAAAAAAAGGCAGAGGAAATTTTCAATATGAGCCTGGCAAACAGTGATTTAAAAGCAGATACATTAATTAGCATTGCAATGCTGGAATATTTTCAAGGAAAATATGATGAAGCAATAGAAAAAGCCAATTATCTCAAAGAACTTGATGCTTCAAAAGGACATTATCTTTTGGGGATTATATATATTAATGAACAGAAGTATGAGTTGGCTGAGAAAGAATTAAAGACTGCTGTAAAAATTGATCCTAACCTGAAGGAGAATGTTGATTCATTGCTTGAAAAAATAGAAATTTATGTAAGGTGATTAACAAAAATTATGCACTGCTTTTTTTATAATTAGTCTAAACGGCCACAATAAATAAGGTCCTTATTGGGTAGAGCAATTTTATAAGAAGAATCCATTATTGAACAGAATACATCTACAATTTTGGGATCAAATTGAGTGCCTGCATGTTTCTTTAACTCTGTTAAAGCTTCTTCAGTTGTTTTTCTTTTACAGTAAGGACGTTCTGAAACCATTGCGTCAAAAGAATCAGCAACGCACAATATTCTTGCACCCAAACTTATTTCCTCACCGGCAAGGCCGTCAGGGTAGCCTGAGCCGTCGAACTTTTCATGGTGATGTCTTACGTAATCAATTAAATTATTTATATCCTCGAGGGGTTCGAGTATGTTTTCACTATATATCGGATGCTGGCGAATTATTAGCTGTTCATCTTTTGTCAAGCTATCATTTTTATTGAGTAAACTCTTAGGAATTTCAATCTTACCAATATCATGTAAAAGTCCTGCATATTCAAGAACTGTTATTTCATCGAGACTTAGATTCATAGCTTTGCCTATCATAACTGCATAGGATGAGACACGTTCACTATGGGCATGAGTATATTTATCTTTTGCAGATATGGTGCTGAGCAATCCTTTAAAGGCACCTATTAACTGTTGGTTATCCGAACTGAGGTTTTTACGAATTTGCGAAATAATATCCTGGTACAAGTGAACTTTACCTCTACCGAGGTTTTTGGCATGATATAAAGCCATATCCGATTGGGAAATTAGCTCACTTTTACTGCTGGACCTGTTTGGATATTCGGAAAGGCCTATAGATAGTGTAACCTTTTCCGAGAGCTTTTCAGAAAAATAATCACTTCTTACTTTTTCAAATTTATGTAATATATTATATGCAATCATTTCTAACTTTTCTATATCCGTATTTGGAAATATAATTGCAAACTCGTCACCACCGTACCTGCAAACATGACCGTTTTCTTTGACTATTGATTTTAAAATGGTAGAAGTTGCTTTAAGTATGCTATCACCGCATTCGTGTCCATATAAATCGTTGTACATACTGAAATTGTCTATATCCATCATTATTAAACCAAGAGAGGTGTTGTTTTTCTTTGCATTTTCAATTTCATTGTCAAGCAGAATTCTAAATTGCCTCTGATTATATGCATCGGTTAATTCATCGGTTATTGCATGCCGCTCAAGTTTCTTTTTTTGTACATCTTGTCTGTATGAAAGTATGGATACTATAACGGCAACTGTAACAGTAAGTATTCTTAATGAACAACCTACCAAATAATTTAACTCTTTTGTTTGAGTATATAATGGTATTAATATTGACAATTCAAAAAAAGATAGTAGAGTAGAAAACAATAGACCTAGAAAATTGAATCGAAAGGCCAGATAAAATATTATAAGAATCTGAATCTGTGAAACGAATGCTTGTGTTTCTTCAGGAACTATTTCATAAATAAGACTTAGGGATAAAAAAGATATTGACGAAATGCATATAATAAATTCAATTATCTTGATTTTGCTATCAAAGTAATTGGCGTGTATATTCTTTAGCAATTTTTCAAAAAAAGTCCTAAAAGAAGATAAAGCATTCATTTTACCACCCTTATTGCAGTTATGTGCATTTCAATTCTTATTATACTTTAGTAATTGAGTATTTTCCACAAAATCCAATAAAATGTTTTATGTAAAATTAAAATATTTGATTTTGCTTAAATAACAAACTTCTACATCTGAATACCGTAATTTTAAAAGCTAATGAAAAATTATTTGCAAAAGTCAATAAATAATAAATTTTACTTAACATATAAGATAATTATATCATATTGTCAGCTATTCTAAATAGAAATAATTAAATTAGGGCAATTATTAAAAAAGGAAGAATGCTTAGGTTTAGAGCTATATTCAAAAGGGAAGAGTAAATATTGGGATTTTGAAAGAACTGTTTCTAAAGATTGTATGTAACAAAAATGTCAGATATATAATATAAAAATTAATTGCAAAGTTTGTCCGGAAATGATTAGTGCGAATTTGTTATTTTTTAGTTTTAAGAATATAATTTTAGATAGCTAAGGAAAATCAGTGTACCATTGTATAAAAGGAAGTGTATAAGTATGGGAATATTGACGCTATTAATGAATTTCATTTTTGTATTGATTATATACTGTTTTATATTCAGTATAATACGCTTAATTTATATGGATATTAAGTCTATGAACTATTATTATAGAGCTATCGGTAACGGAAACTTCCCATATTTAAAATTGATAAATCAAAGGGAATTGCTTAATTATAAGGTTGAAGAAGCTTATCTGCTTTCTAAAGATTCTACTATCGGCAGACAGGATAAAAACACTATTGTTATTAAAGATCCTTATATATCGGGTCAACATGCCCAAATAATCATAAAGGAAGGAACTTATTATATTAAAGACCTTGGCAGCAAAAATGGAACTTATGTCAATGATAAACTCTTAAGAAGCGGATATGAATGGAAATTAACCAATGGTGATAAAATTCGAATGGGACAGGTGGAATTTCTCTTTGTAGATGTGTTGGCGAAAAGATAAAATAACGCATTTATAAAGGAAGATAAAAATTTAATGGTAATAGCGAAGTTTATTTTATGTAATGCGACAATGAGGTGATTATGTGTTTGAGATATTTACATACCGTAAACCTATAAACTATGTTATAATGCTGAATTTGTTGGCATATTTGATTATGTTCTGCAATTTAAAGCCTTATAATGTAGAAACACTTGCTTTTGGTATTGGGATAATTGTAATGATATGCATCACTTACTTTATAATATTGAAGAGTAATTTTGGAGATGAATATTTATTTCTTATAGTTTGTATGCTTATAAGTCTTGGTATAATTATGATTTACAGACTTGATAATAATACCGGTATTAAACAGGCAATTTGGACAGCTATTGGTATAGTTCTGTTTTTTGTGACATGTATGATATTTAGATTAATAAAAATATGGGATAGTCTAGCTGTATGTTATATGGTAACATCAGTTTTTCTGTATTTGATTACATTATTGCTGGGCAGGAATATAAACGGAGCTACAAACTGGATAGTGATTGGCGGACAGAGTTTTCAGCCGCTGGAAATATCAAAAATTCTATATATTTTATTCCTGGCATGTTATTTTAAAAATCCCGATCAATTGTTTTTTCGAAGCTCAAAATATGATGAAGCAAAAAGAATTTATTTAAATAAATTTATTTTAGTATTATTTACGTTTATAAATATATTTTTTTTAATGCTTCAGAAAGAATGGGGATCAATACTTTTGTTCTTCCTTGTATATATTATAGTTCTTTATGTATTCGGGAAAGACAGAATTTTTTTTCTGTGTAATATTTTGATGACGATTCCTGTTGCACTTTTCGGCTATCACTTTGTCTATCATATTAGAGTAAGAATTGACACTTGGTTAAACCCGTGGAAGGATATAGCAGGTAAAGGATATCAAATTACACAGTCGCTTTTTGCAATATATTCAGGTGGATATTTTGGAACCGGTCTGGGGTTGGGAAGACCGGATATGGTTCCGGCAGTTAACACCGACTTTATTTTTTCTGCAATATGCGAAGAAATGGGGATATTGACAGGTGTAGCTGTTATTCTTCTTTATATGCTGCTCGCTTACAGGGGATTGAAAGTAGTAATGAAAGTCAAAAGTAAGTTTAACCAGGTGTTAGGCCTTGGAATAACTACAATGCTTGGGTTGCAAACTTTTATTATTATCGGAGGAGTAATTAAACTAATACCATTGACAGGTATAACACTTCCTTATATAAGTTACGGAGGAAGTTCGCTTATAAGCAGCTTTATTATATTGGGAATTCTGCAGGCAATATCAAAAGAGGATTATATTGATTCGGACGGTGAAATTGATGAAGGAGAATAAAAAGATAATACATGTGCTTATTGTAATTTGCTTTCTGTTTTTTTCTCTTGTCGGATACCTTACATATGTTCAGGTTTTTAAAAGTAAAGAAATAGTGAAAAATTCATACAATAGAAGACAATTTCAGGTTGAAGAAAATACTGTACGAGGCAAAATCCTTGACCGTAATGGGGTCATTTTGGCATATAATGAAGAAAACGGCGGTGAACAACAACGAAAATATCCGTATAATTCTTTATATAGTCATGTTATAGGTTATAATTCAAAAGTATATGGCAAATCGTTACTTGAGTCGTCTTACAACAGTTATCTATTGGGGCTCGATGAATATACCAAAGTATTTAGTTTGTTTAAAAGTTCCAATCAGGACAAAAAAGAAGGCAACAGTCTTTTACTAACTATAGACCATGAATTGCAAAAATTGAGCCATGAGCTTTTAGAAAACAGGAATGGAGCAATTGTTGCAATGAATCCTAAAACAGGAGAAATTCTTGCACTAGTCAGTAAGCCCGATTTTGATACTAATGAAGAAATGCTTGCAAACAATTGGAAAGCAATGGTAGAATCTCAAAGTGCACCTTTTCTTCCGCGTGCTACACAAGGGTTGTATACACCGGGTTCTACTTTCAAGGTTGTTATAGCTGCTGCAGCTATTGAGAGCGGCATGGATGATCAAAAATTTAATGATAAAGGTGTAATAACCATAGATGGAAAAGAAATAAGCAATTCCGGAAAAAAAGCATATGGAGAAATAGATTTGAAAAAAGCTCTGGCAGTATCAAGTAACGTTGTGTTTGCTCAGCTTGGTGTAAAGCTTGGGCAGGAAAAACTTCAGGAGATATCCGAGAGATTTTGCTTTGAAACCGATATTTCCTTTGATATTCCGGTGAGTAAAAGTCAATTTCAATATGAAAAAATGGAACAAAACGATATGGCAGCCGTTGCGATAGGCCAGGGGAAAATACTTGTTTCACCTCTTCATATGGCAATGATTACTTCGGGAATAGCCAATAACGGTGTTATTATGAAACCGTTTTTAGTTAGCAGCATAGTATCTCCTAACGGAAAAGAAATAAAAAGCTTTAAAAAAGAAGAATTCAAGAAAATTATGGAACCGGATGTTGCAATAAAAATAAACAAAATGATGCAGGAAGTTGTAAATAGCGGAACAGGAAAAAAAGCAGCCATAGCTGGCATTAAGGTGGCAGGTAAAACAGGAACGGCAGAAAATGAACTCACTCATCAAAAAAAGGATAAGGAACATGCGTGGTTTATTGGGTTTGCACCGGCTGAAAATCCACAAATAGCAGTTGCGATAGTACTCGAATATAGTGGTTCTTCCGGTGGAACAATTGCAGCTCCTATTGCAAAAAAGATTATGGAAAAATATCTGAAAGAAAAATAAATATATTAAATATTGCTTATTTTAATGCAAAAGTATATAATAAAAATCCTTGAAAAAGCGATAAAGTATAAATTGGGTGTGAATAAGAAATTTAAATTTGTGATGCAAACTATAGATCATTTTGGTTTATTCTAAACTTTTTTAAATGTTTTACTGCACTTTTTATGCAGAAAACAAAAGCCTTTGCTGATTATTCAGATAATTGCATGCAGAAAAGATTAGCTTTAAATTGCCTTGATAAGGATAAATCAATATTTGTTTTGGTAAAGCTAAAGTATTAGGTAAAATTATTTGAAATGAGAGGTTAATAATATGAAAGCTATTATTTTTGACATGGACGGGTTAATGATTGATACAGAAATTATATATCATGAGACTGACAGAAAAATAGCAGAATCTTTCGGCAAAACAGTCAGTGAAGAAACTTTAGGGAAGATGATGGGGAGAAAACCCATTGAATCCTATAGGATATTTTGTGATGATTTAGGTATAGAAGAGCCAATTGAGCAATTACTTAAAACTAGATATGATTTAGTGGAAAAGATGCTTTTACAGGAGATTAAACCAATGCCGGGACTTTTTGATATTTTGGATGAATTCAAAGGAAAAATGAAAATGGCTATAGCTACAGGTTCTCCGCATAAGTTTTTAGAAATAGCTTTAGATAAATTGAATATTAGAGAATATTTTGATGTTACGCAGCCATCGGACGGAATAGTAAACGGGAAACCGGATCCGGAGATTTATTTGAAGGTAATGGAAAAGCTAAAGCTTGGTCCCGAGTATTGCATAGTTATTGAAGATTCGAGTAATGGCGCGCGTGCAGGTAAAAATGCAGGTTGTTATACTATCGCAGTTCCATCGGAATATACATATAAACAGGATTTTAGTTTTGTGGATTATGTAGCGATAGATTTAAAGGATGCCAGAGAACATATAAAAAAATTATTGAGTTTATAGGCTGAATAGCAAAATAATATCTTTTTTATAGATAATTTTTGAACTTCTGTTTTTTTGAACGAAAAATGTAGTATAATATTATTAAATGAGACGAATAATATTATATCATGTTACAGAAAGAAGCAATAATGTTAATAACTTACAGTATGCGAATTTTATAAATTTAAATTGATTTTGACCCCCTAAAATTTATTTTTTTTTCGTATTACTATAATTAGAAAAGGAGTTTTCAAGGGGGAAAATCTCGGCTATATGAATAATATTGAAATGTATTCGTTACTAAAGTATCTGTTGAAAGATAAAAAGTTTTAATATATAATAAAATTATAAAATTAACAGAATACTCAAATGAAAGTATTAGGGGAGTAAAGAGGTCATAATGAAAGTCCGAAGACCCTACATATTCGAATCCAATCTAATTAAAGCAAAAGTTAATCCGTATTTTCAGCCTCTTTTATGATGCGCCCTTAATACTTATGAATGCTAAGATATTAGTGGCTTTTAATATGCCATAATTATATAAAAAAGTTTTATGTAAGGAGGAATTTGTGGGGGAAAAGGTTCTTATCTATTTTATTTCTTAGAATTTTAAATTGTTCAAAGTATACTAGAGAAATAATATGCAATTTATCTGTATTTTCGTCGCAGCATCTATTCCTAAATATACATCCATATTTTTTGCAGTAGAGTTGATGTATAGTCTTTTACTATATTTCTACTATTATTTGTTTTTACTATTTACTAATCAAATCTATTTTGTTCCAAATATATATTTCTGTATATTCTCTGGTATTGTAATTAATTTAATTTATTAATTATTTAATTTATTAATTGCTTATTAATATCAAACTAAAGTTGTTTAGTATGATGAGGTACCTGTTTTTGGGCGCCTTAAAGATCTTTAATTAGATCATTATAAAAATAAATTTTTTGGGAGGAATGGTTAAATGAAAAAGGTAATCAGTATGATTGTGGCTATTGCTATGCTTGTTACCATGTTTTCAACTATGATAAACCTTGGAACAGCATTTGCAGCACAAGATGATTCGACGGCATTACCAGCAGGTGTGCTGGGATGGGCAAAATATGGATACGACAATGCTATTGCCCAAATAGAAAATGCTGATATAACAGCACTTGCTACTCTTACATCTGCTGGATTTACTGTAAGCGTTGAATCTGTTGAAGGTAAATCAGGAGAAACAATAACAGTACCTGTAAAATTTTCTAATGTATCTAGTGTATCAGGAGCAGGAATTACTACATGTGACTTGACAATAACATATGACGCAACAAAGCTTGAGTATGTAAGCGGAGAAGCAGGAAGCATAGTAACAAATCCTAGAGTAAATTTTGCACTAAATAAAGAAGAGGATGGAAAAATAAAAATATTATTCCTCGATGAAACATTGGTAAGTCAATATATAAGTGAAGACGGAGTGTTTGCGAACCTTCAGTTTAAAGTAATAACATCAGCAGCTGTTTCAACAACAGTAAGTATATCTAAATCAACTTATGCTAACAGATCTCTTGCACCGGTTTCTGCTAATGTAATTGATGGAATAATAAAATTAAATGGCAGCAGTACAATAGCAACACCAACAAACGCTGTAGCACCAACACCTACAAAGGCAGCTACAGTTACAGAATTTACAGCAGAGATTGGCTCTGTTGAAGGTAAATCAGGAGAAACAATAACAGTACCTATAAACTTTATTAAAGTACCATCTAACGGAGTTACTACATGTGACCTGACAATAACATATGACGCAACAAAGCTTGAGTATGTGAGCGGAGAAGCAGGAAGCATAGTAACAAATCCAAGTGTAAACTTTGCAATAAATAAAGAAGATGATGGAATAATAAAATTATTGTTCCTCGATGAAACATTGGTAAGTCAATATATAAGTGAAGATGGAGTATTTGCAAACCTTAAGTTTAAAGTAATAACATCAGCAGCTGTTTCAACAGTAGTAAGTATATCTAAAGCAACATTTGCTGACAGACAGCTTAAACCTATTACTACCGATTTAATTGATGGAATAATAAAACTTAATGGTGGCGGTTCAATAGCAACACCAACAACTGTTGTAACACCAACACCGACAAAAGTTGTAACACCTACACCTGCAAAGACACCTGTAGTTACAGGATTTACAGCAGAGGTTGGTTCTGTTGAAGGTAAGTCAGGAGAAACAATAACAGTACCTATAAACTTTATTAAAGTACCATCTAACGGAGTTACTACATGTGACCTGACAATAACATATGACGCAACAAAGCTTGAGTATGTGAGCGGAGAAGCAGGAAGCATAGTAACAAATCCAAGTGTAAACTTTGCAATAAATAAAGAAGATGATGGAATAATAAAATTATTGTTCCTCGATGAAACATTGGTAAGTCAATATATAAGTGAAGATGGAGTATTTGCAAACCTTAAGTTTAAAGTAATAACATCAGCAGCTGTTTCAACAGTAGTAAGTATATCTAAAGCAACATTTGCTGACAGACAGCTTAAACCTATTACTACCGGTTTAATTAATGGAATAATAAAACTTAACGGTGGCGGTATAATTGAAACACCTACACCGGTAGGAGTTGTAACACCAACACCTGTAGTTACAGGATTTACAGTAGAAGTTGGTTCTGTTGAAGGTAAATCAGGAGAAACAATAACAGTACCTGTAAACTTTATTAAAGTACCATCTAACGGAGTTACTACATGTGACCTGACAATAACATATGACGCAACAAAGCTTGAGTATGTGAGCGGAGAAGCAGGAAGCATAGTAACAAATCCAAGTGTAAACTTTGCAATAAATAAAGAAGATGATGGAATAATAAAATTATTGTTCCTCGATGAAACATTGGTAAGTCAATATATAAGTGAAGATGGAGTATTTGCAAACCTTAAGTTTAAAGTAATAACATCAGCAGCTGTTTCAACAGTAGTAAGTATATCTAAAGCAACATTTGCTGACAGACAGCTTAAACCTATTACTACCGGTTTTATTAATGGAATAATAAAACTTAACGGTGGTGGTATAATTGAAACACCTACACCAACAAAAGTTGTAACACCTACACCAACAAAAGTTGTAACACCTACACCAACAAAAGTTGTAACACCTACACCTACAATCGTTGTAACACCTACAAAGACTCCAGTTACTTCAAACTTGAAAGTTGAGTTCTATAACACAAATACACAGGCAGAAAGTAATAGTATTTATCCTAAGTTCAGATTAACAAACACTGGTAGTTCACCAATAAATCTTGCAGATGTGAAATTACGTTACTACTTTACAATAGATGGAGAAAAATCACAGAACTTCTGGTGTGACTGGTCACCAGTTGGAAGTTCAAATGTTACTGGACAGTTTGTAAAAATGACACAAGCAACTGCAACTGCAGACTATTATCTTGAAGTTTCATTCAGCAGTGCTGCAGGTTCATTGCAACCAAATACTCCAATTGAAGTACAGTGCAGATTTGCAAAGACTGACTGGACAAATTACAATCAAGCAAACGACTACTCATTTAATTCTAGTGCAACAAATTATACAACTTGGGATAAAGTAACTGCATATTTGTCAGGTAACCTGGTATGGGGTATAGAACCTATTGCATCAGCTACACCTACACCTACAACACCTGTAACACCTACACCGACAAATATAGTAACAAGCACACCTGATCCAAATGCTTTGATAGTAGCAGTTGGAAAAGTTGAGGGTAAAGCAGGTGAAACAGTTACAGTACCAGTTACATTAACTAACGTATCTGCAAATGGAGTTACATCAGCAGACTTTGCAATAACTTACGATTCAAGCGTACTCGAATATGTAAGTTATGAAGCAGGAAGCATAGTAAAGAATCCAAGTGTAAACTTGGCATTGCATAAAGAAAAAGACGGCTTGTTGAATGTATTGTTCCTTGATGAGACATTGATAAGTGAATACATTGCCGAAGACGGTGTAATGTTAAACCTTAAATTTAAGATAAACTCAAATGCAAAAGCTGGAACATCAGCTACAGTAGCAATTGGTGATAAACCGACCTTTGCAGATAGGTCATTAAAACCAATAAAATTAGCATTGGTTAACGGTTCAGTTACAGTAAAAGATGGAACAACACCTGTAACACCTACACCGACAAATATAGTAACAAGCACACCTGATCCAAATGCTTTGATAGTAGCAGTTGGAAAAGTTGAGGGTAAAGCAGGTGAAACAGTTACAGTACCAGTTACATTAACTAACGTATCTGCAAATGGAGTTACATCAGCAGACTTTGCAATAACTTACGATTCAAGCGTACTCGAATATGTAAGTTATGAAGCAGGAAGCATAGTAAAGAATCCAAGTGTAAACTTGGCATTGCATAAAGAAAAAGACGGCTTGTTGAATGTATTGTTCCTTGATGAGACATTGATAAGTGAATACATTGCCGAAGACGGTGTAATGTTAAACCTTAAATTTAAGATAAACTCAAATGCAAAAGCTGGAACATCAGCTACAGTAGCAATTGGTGATAAACCGACCTTTGCAGATAGGTCATTAAAACCAATAAAATTAGCATTGGTTAACGGTTCAGTTACAGTAAAAGATGGAACAACACCTGTAACACCTACACCGACAAATATAGTAACAAGCACACCTGATCCAAATGCTTTGATAGTAGCAGTTGGAAAAGTTGAGGGTAAAGCAGGTGAAACAGTTACAGTACCAGTTACATTAACTAACGTATCTGCAAATGGAGTTACATCAGCAGACTTTGCAATAACTTACGATTCAAGCGTACTCGAATATGTAAGTTATGAAGCAGGAAGCATAGTAAAGAATCCAAGTGTAAACTTGGCATTGCATAAAGAAAAAGACGGCTTGTTGAATGTATTGTTCCTTGATGAGACATTGATAAGTGAATACATTGCCGAAGACGGTGTAATGTTAAACCTTAAATTTAAGATAAACTCAAATGCAAAAGCTGGAACATCAGCTACAGTAGCAATTGGTGATAAACCGACCTTTGCAGACAGGTCATTAAAAGCAATAAAATTAGCAGTAGTTAACGGCTCAGTTACAGTAAAAGATGAAACAGTACCTGTAACACCTACACCAACAGATACAGTAACAAATACACCAGTTCCAGTAACACCTACACCTACACCGGACTTAGAAGGATTCAATGTTGTAATAGATACAGTAAATGCTGCAAAAGGTCAAGAAGTAATTGTTCCGGTACAGTTGATAAATGTACCTGAGGGTGGATTGGCTGCAGCAGATATGACAATTATATATGATGCAACTAAGTTAGAATATGTAGATATAGAAGCTGGAAGCATAGTTATAAATCCGAGAATAAACTTTGCTGCACACAAAGAAGCTGACGGAATAGTAAAAATATTATTCCTCGATGAATCATTCGTAGATCAGTATATTAGCGAAGATGGAGATTTCGCAAAATTGATATTCAAGGTAATAGGCGATGAAGGACTCGCAGAAATCAAGATTGAAAAAATAAACTTTGCTGATCGTAGTTTGAAACCTGTAAGTTTAGAATCTAAGAACGGTGGAGTTAATATCGGAACTATAGTTGAAGGATTTACAGTTTCAGGTTATATAGCTCCTGACTTTGTAACTACATCAGCTACAGCACCGAAGGTTAATGCGGGCTTCAAAGTAGAATTGGTTGGAACAGGTAAATCAGCTGTAACAGACGGTAACGGTTACTTTGAGATAAAGGATGTTGCTGCTGGAACATATACAATAAAGATTACTAAAGATAATTATCTTGCACGTGAAATTGCAAATGTTCAAGTAAGTGCAAACAAAGAATTGTCAACAGCAACAGAACCGTTACTCATGTGGGCAGGAGATATGATAATAAATGGAGTACAGGATGGTGCAATTAACTTAGAAGATATAATGGAAATCTGCAAATCATTCAATGCAGTAGCTGGTGATGATAGCTACGTTGAAGGTTCAGACTTGAACAAAGACGGTGCTATAAACTTAGAAGATATAATGATAGTTGCGAAACACTTTAATAAAGTATCTTCAGACTATTAATACAGTTTGACACTTTTAAGTATGAGGAAGGATACGCTTGTATCCTTCCTCATATCAAATAAAGGCTTATGTTGAAGTCTTTTGAGTGCTGGAGATGCAGTTTGATAAGTTTTACAAACGGACATTAAATAAGTTGGCAATGATTGAGAAATATTTAAAAGGGGAGAGGTATCGTCGATGAAGGTTAATAGAATTTTATCGTTTCTGCTAACGTTGATGTTAGTGATATGCAGTTTATGTGGTAACCTAGTAAATGCAGCTCCAACATCTAGTATTGAAATAGTATTGGATAAGAATAAAGCATCTGTGGGTGAGATTGTTACCGCATCAATTAATATTAAAAATATTACCGATTTTTCGGGTTGTCATGTAAATTTGAAATATGACCCGAATGTATTGCAACCGGTTACTTCAAATGGTGTTGCATATAAAAACTCTACAACACCGGAATCTGGAACAATTCTTAAAAACACAGACTATGGAATAAATTTGGTAGCATCAAATAAAGTTGAAGAAGGAATTTTAAATTTTTCAAGATCTTATTTGAATCTTAAATCATATAGAGAAGATGCAAATCCTGAAAGTACAGGAACAGTTTCGGTTATTAGATTTAAAGTTCTGAAAGAAGAAACTACTTCAATTAAGTTCGAGGATTCGACCTCATTACCAAATGGAATAAATGGGACATTGTTATTTGATTGGTTTGGAAATAGAATAGATTCAGGTTATACCGTAGGACAGGCACAGACAATAAATTTAAATGAAGAAGATTCTAGTTATATAACAATAAACTTTGATAAAAATTCTGCTGAAGTAGGGGAAATAATAAAAGCAGTTGTAAAAATTAACAATATTAAAAATTTTTCCGGTTATCAAGTAAATATTAAATATGATCCTGAAGTACTTGAAGCGGTTAATCCTGATACAGGAGAAGTTTATACAAATAGTACAGTACCAACTAGCGGTGATTTGTTAAAATCAGAAGAATATGGACCTTTTTCAAAAGCTGAGAATAAGGTAACAGAAGGTATACTTAATTTTGGTAGCTTATATACTAATTTAAGTGCGTATAGAGCTGATGGAAGGCCAGAAGAAACAGGAACATTAGCGATAATAGGATTCAAGGTATTGCAGAAAAAACCAACTACAGTATTGTTTGAAGATACTGAGGTTTTGCCAAATGGCATAAATGGGACAACTTTGCTTAACTGGAACGGTGATAGAATACAATCTGGATATTCGGTTATTCAGCCAGAAACAATAAACTATAATTTAGATGATACAAGTTATATAACAATGACTTTTGACAAAAATAGTGCAGAAGCAGGGGAAATAATTACAGCGACATTGAAAGTAAATAAGATAAGCAATTTGTCAGGATATCAAGTAAATATAAAATATGATCCTGAGGTATTGCAAGCTGTTAATCCAAATACAGGTAGAGCTTATACAAACAGTACAATACCGACAAGCGGTGAATTATTTACATCAGAGGATTATGGTGTATTGCCTAATGCGGCACACAATATAGAGAAAGGAATATTAAACTTCTCCAGGTCATACATAAATTTAAAAGCATACAGGGAAGATGGAGTGGCAGAGGAAACTGGAACAATAGCAGTAATAGGCTTTAAAGTATTGCAGAAAAAGGAGACTGCTGTATTGTTTGAGAATGCAGCAAGCATACCTAATGCAATAGATGGAACAGTTTTAATTGATTGGTATGGAAACAAGATAAGTTCAGGGTACACTGTTATTCAACCTGAAAAAATTAATGTTGAAATAGTACCAACAGCAACACCGACACCAACACCAACTATAGCACCAACAGAAACACCAACACCTGCACCAACAGAAACAGCAGTACCAACAACCGATAGTTATATAACAATGACATTTGACAAAAATAGTGCAGAAGCAGGGGAAATAATTACAGCGACATTGAAAGTAAATAAGATAAGCAATTTGTCAGGATATCAAGTAAATATAAAATATGATCCTGAGGTATTGCAAGCTGTTAATCCAAATACAGGTAGAGCTTATACAAACAGTACAATACCGACAAGCGGTGAATTATTTACATCAGAGGATTATGGTGTATTGCCTAATGCGGCACACAATATAGAGAAAGGAATATTAAACTTCTCCAGGTCATACATAAATTTAAAAGCATACAGGGAAGATGGAGTGGCAGAGGAAACTGGAACAATAGCAGTAATAGGCTTTAAAGTATTGCAGAAAAAGGAGACTGCTGTATTGTTTGAGAATGCAGCAAGCATACCTAATGCAATAGATGGAACAGTTTTAATTGATTGGTATGGAAACAAGATAAGTTCAGGGTACACTGTTATTCAACCTGAAAAAATTAATGCTGAAGTAATATCTACACCAACACCAACAACAACACCGACAACAACACCGACAGCAACACCAACAGCAACACCAACAATAACACCAACTGTAACACCAACAATAACTCCGACTACAACACCAACAATAACACCAACTGTAACACCAACAATAACTCCGACTACAACACCAACAGTAACACCAACAGCAACACCAACAACAACACCGACTACAACACCAACAGTAACACCAACAGCAACACCAACAACAACACCGACTA